>Ga0129316_1000469_pt1 | contig 22576 bp, 17 predicted proteins | sample Cm1ome_2_FD_94429 | JGI IMG/M metagenome (GOLD analysis project Ga0129316, IMG submission 94429) | Eastern black-and-white colobus group fecal microbial communities from Wisconsin, USA - Cm1022B metagenome | ecosystem: Host-associated > Mammals > Digestive system > Large intestine > Fecal...
AACTTGTTCCATACACTTTCATATCGTTCTGCTGCTGTCATTGTTTTGTGATTTTTGTTTTTTGCAGCAAAGGTAATAGAAGAAAATGAAGCTAACAAGGCTGCATCGCGGATACGCTTACAGGAATGCAATCATTTTAAGGTTCTGTATAAAGAAAAAAGATAAAAAACTTGGTAGTGAGTCAATTAGTTTGTATATTTGCATAGTGGTTAACCATGACCATATCATATTACTAACACATAACCTGATAATATATGACCAAAATCGTAACTGTTTCAACCTCTGTGCTTGTCAAGAGTGTTTTGACGATATTTGTGTTGGCAATAGCATTGTCAGCCCAAGCAAAAAGTCAATATGACGGCTTTAAGACCGCCCACCTTCAACAGTTGTATAAGAATGCAGAAGCTGCCATTTATAATGATAATGCCATGCAACTTTCACAAATGCTGATGAGAGAAGGAAAAAAGCAGAACGATACGCTTGCCATTACTGAAGCCTATACGCAGCAAGTGTATATTTATGCGCTGAAAGATAAAAATCCTAATAAGGCGCGTGAAATCCTTTACGAACTGAAACAGCACTATCCTAAGCGTATGAATGCCATTTTCAACTGCTTTCGCTTTGTGATGTATGGTTATCAGAACAACGGACTATTCCATACTGCAATGGTCATAGCACGCGAAATGACAAATATTTCCCAAGAACCTCGCTGTGTGATAGAAGGCAAAAGTGCCATCTATGAACACTATAATGATACCAACAATGAGCAAATGGCATTGAATACTATGCAGGAACTCTGTCAATATATTGACCGCACCTTCCCAGGTGAAAAGATCAAAAAAGCCTATATGGCAGCGACCATATTCTCTGAAATGGCATTAGCGGCTTGCAGCAATGGTAAAAATGCTTTGGCGTTGAAGTATCTGAAGCGTACTAAGGAACTCTACGATAAGTATAAAGATGACTATGAAAAGCGCGACCATCCATCGCAACATTGCCTGTGGGCATTTCAATTGAATCGGTATTGGTATATTTATGGCACCTATTGTTTGCAACATGATACAAAGAATAGCAAACCGAAAGGTGACAACATAGAATTGTCAACCGTGCTAAAAACATTATTAGCAGACAAAAGCGATGATTCAAAGCGCTATTACTATAATCTTGTTTTGGAACACTCTATGAACCAAGGCAAATGGCACCAGGCTTTACAAGCTTCCGATTCTATTGTCGCTATCAAGAAACGTATGGAAATAAATCCATATACCAGTATGTATTTTAAGGATCGTGCAGAAATATTGGAACATCTGAGAGACTATAAAGGTGTCGTAGAATGTTATAAGAAACTGGTGGAAATCAACGATTCTAATCGTCTGGCGGAGGCACGTAGCAGTACGGAGGAATTCTCACAACTTCTTGGATTGCATGATCTTCAACGCCGCAACTCTGCTATTCAGGAAGAACTCGAACATAAGAAATTGCAAGAGGCATATTTCTTTATTTTTGTCTCTGTTGTCATATTGATCGTATTAGGATTGTGGCTCTTCTCGGTATTAAGGGCACGCAAAAAATTGCAGAGAGCCTATAATGATGTGTCGTGTGCACTTGAAATGAAAACCAATTTCATCCGTAATATCCAACATGAAATTCGTACGCCGCTCAACGCCATTGTGGGCTTCTCTCAGATTGTAGATATGAATTATGCAGATAATCCTGAGTGTAAGGAGATGACCAAACTCATCGTCGATAATGGCGTCTTATTGACTAAATTGATCGACAATATTATTGATGTGTCGGATATTGAGAGCAGACAGTTGAAGGTAAGTACTTTCAATCCGGTAGCATTACTCCACGATACAGTACGTCAGATGGAACATCATACAGAATGTTCGTTTGAAATAACAACGCAAATGGAGCCAAATTCTGACCAGACATTCTGCAGTGATATGGATCTCATAGGCAAAGCGTTAGCACTCGTTATTGATAATGCTACAAAATTTGCAAAAGAAGGTCATGTGGCGTTGAACTGTGCCATAGATGGAGATCTCTTGCGTTATACGGTGACCGATAACGGTCCTGGTATTCCTGCCGATAAGCAAGAATGGGTTTTCGAACAGTTTACAAAGATTAATCCGTTTACTGTAGGTACAGGTATTGGACTTCCTCTGTGCCGTGCCATAGCCCGCCGCTTGGGAGGAAATGCTAAGATAGATGCCAGTTATACGCAAGGATGTCGCATCATTATAGAAGTGAAGCGTATGAAAGGGTAGAGGAGTTGTATAACAGAGCAACAAAAAAAATCGCTGTCCTCATCATGAGAACAGCGATTCCATTGTCTATATTAACCTTTTCACATCGGAGGCTGTTTATTTCAGACCACGGTTGGCCATGGTCACATTCAGCAGCATTACATACTTTTTGTACTGCTCTTCATTAAGTACGGTGTGCATGTAAGCCAAGTCCTTGTTGATGGCTTTGCTCATCATAGTACCACGCTCTTCCTTGCTTGACTGTCCGGCAAAGTCCATTTCTGCACAGAATACCTTGTGGATGTCAGCAACGCTTGCCTTCTGGTCACCAGTCAAATCAAGTGCACGTGAGAGCATGTTCATGTTGATGTTCATGTTGTAAGCCTCAGCATTGTTTACGCTGTTAGTGTTCTCATTGTCTGCAAAAGCCATTGTCATGCTCAACATTGCAGCTACTGCAAAAATCATTCTTTTCATTTTAGTTACCCTTTCTTTTACCTTAAATTAATAATGTTATCCTTACTTGTCTTCAGGTCTTTTTCCTGTTTGACGATGCAAAGATAGAGAGTATTTTGATATCATACAAGTGGTTTTGTATATTTGTGTGCGCAAACAGCTTGTTTCTTGATTTTAATCAAATAACAGCGAATATAGAACACATTTTATCAGATTTTCACGAAAGCGCATAGAATATTTGTTTTTCCATCAAATTATGCGTACCTTTGCATACAAATTGAAAAAAGAGTTAGAAACATAATTGTAATACAAATAGATAAAGATATGAATAACGCAAACAATAAGTTTATAGCCCTCACTTACAAACTCTATGTGGATGGTGATCATGGTAAAGAAATGGTAGAAGAAGCTAAGGCTGACAGACCATTCCATTTTATAAGTGGATTTGGATTTGCCCTCGATGCTTTTGAACAACAGGTGATTTCCTTGGAAAAGGGTGCGCAGTTCAGCTTCTCTCTTTCTAAAGACGAAGCTTATGGTGATTATGACGAGCAACAGGTTGCATCGTTGGACCGTACCATATTCCATGTGAATGGCAAATTTGATAGCGAACATATTTATGAGGATGCCATTGTTCCCTTGCAAAACGCAGAAGGACAACGCTTCTACGGTCGTGTATTGGAAGTTGGAAACGATAAGGTGAAAATAGATATGAATCACCCTCTGGCTGGCGAGACCCTCTATTTTGAAGGTGAGATTCTGGAAAACAGAGATGCTACTGAAGATGAGGTTAAGAAACTGATTGCTCATCTCAGCGGTAAAGGTTGCGGTGGCGGTTGCCATCACGACGGTGAGGGATGTTGTGGCGGTGGATGTGGAAACCACGACGAAGAAGGTTGTTGCGGAGGACACGGCGATGGTGAATGCAGTTGCGGTGGCCACTGTCATGAAAACTAATCATTAAAACGATATAAGGTGAAAAATACGTTTGGACATCTTTTCACGCTTACCACATTCGGGGAAAGCCACGGTGAGGCGATTGGCGGTGTGGTAGATGGAATGCCTGCGGGTATTCTCATCAATCCTGATTTCATCCAACAGGAACTTGATCGCCGACGTCCGGGACAAAGCAAGATAACCACGGGACGGCAGGAAGCCGATCGTGTCGAACTGCTTAGCGGTGTCTTTGAAGGACGTTCGACAGGATGTCCTATTGGTTTTATTGTACGTAATACCAACCAACATTCGTATGATTATGACAACATGCGTGATACATTCAGACCATCGCATGCTGATTATACCTATCAACAAAAATACGGACTGAGAGACCATCGCGGTGGTGGACGTTCGTCAGCTCGCATTACCATCAGTCGGGTTGTAGGAGGTGCATTGGCTAAACTTGCTTTACAACAGTTGGGTATTTCGGTCGAGGCGTTCACCTCTCAGGTAGGGGATATTGCCTTATTGCATGATTATACCCATTACGATCTATCGTTACGGGAGAATAATATCGTGCGTTGCCCAGATAGCGAGAAGGCTGCGGAAATGGTGCGCTTGATAGAAAGCGTCAAAGCTGATGGCGATACTATTGGTGGCATTATCACTTGTGTGGTAAAAGGGTGTCCTGCTGGATTGGGTGAGCCTGAATTTGGAAAATTACATGCTGCTCTTGGTAGTGCCATGTTGAGTATCAATGCTGCCAAAGGTTTTGAATATGGTGAAGGTTTCAGTTGCGTCAACTCACGTGGTTCTCAGCAGAATGACATCTTCGTCAATCGAGATCATCACATCACCACATTAACCAACCACAGTGGTGGAATTCAAGGTGGCATCAGCAATGGAGAAGATATCTATTTCCGTGTTGCCTTCAAACCAGTGGCTACCATTCTGCGCGAGCAACAGACGGTCAACATCGAAGGACAGGAAACTACGCTTTTAGCGCGTGGCAGACACGATCCTTGTGTATTGCCTCGTGCCGTACCTATTGTAGAAGCAATGACGGCAATGACCATCTTAGACTATTATCTGCAAAACAAGGCTACGACTTTGTAAATAAGGCATAAGAGTTAATTCGTCCAAACACAGATTGAATAGCAATAGCAAACAGGTGTCAGTTTCTGATGCCTGTTTTTTATTTCGACTATAGAAAGATGAAACTGGTGAGGTTTCTATATTGTCAAGAATGAGTATGTCATGACTGACAGCGCATAAAAAAAGGCAAGGCCCATATAGAGCCTTGCCAATGATTATAGAGAGGAGAGGGGATTAGTCTTCCCAGTTCTCCTGAGTCTTGCGAACATAGGTCTTGTAACGCTGCTGAGCCATCTTCTGTGCCTCGGCAAACAGTTCTTCGGCCTCGTTAGGATAAGCCTTCTTGACAGAAAGGTAACGAACCTCACCAAGCAGGAAGTCGTGGAAGTTTGCCCAGTTAGGCTCCTTAGAGTCGAGTGAGAATGGGTTCTTGCCCTCGGCAGCCAACTCTGGGTTGAAGCGCCACAGGTGCCAGTAACCACATTCTACAGCCTTCTTCTCCTCAGCCTGGCTCTTACCCATACCGCCCTTGGCCTTCAGACCGTGGTTGATACATGGAGCGTAAGCAATGATGAGTGAAGGTCCGTGGTAAGCTTCTGCCTCGCGGATGGCTTTAAGGGTCTGAGCGTGGTCAGCACCCATAGCAATCTGAGCAACATAAACATATCCATAGGTAGTGGCAATCATACCGATATCCTTCTTCTTGATGCGCTTACCCTGTGCAGCAAACTGTGCGATAGCACCGAGAGGAGTAGCCTTTGAAGCCTGACCACCGGTGTTAGAGTAAACCTCGGTATCGAGAACGAGAATGTTCACATCCTCACCGCTGGCGATAACGTGGTCGAGACCGCCGTAACCGATATCGTAAGAAGCACCGTCACCACCGATGATCCACTGTGAACGTTTCACGAGATAGTGGTCGAGTGTCTGCAGTTCTTTGCAGATATCGCATCCAGCCTCTGCACCTGCCTTGATGCAAGCCTTGAGTTTTGGAGCAATCTCCTTGGTCTTGTCAGCGTCTTCCTTGTTGTCAATCCATTCCTGAGCAAGAGCCTTGTATTCGGCAGGAGCATTCTCGCTGGCGATGATTTCGCCGAGCAGGATGGCAACGCGCTCCTTCATCTTCTTGTTACCCATAGTCATACCAAGACCGAATTCGCAGAAGTCCTCAAACAATGAGTTGTTGAAAGCAGGACCCTGACCCTTTTCGTTGGTGGTGTATGGAGTAGAAGGAATTGATGCAGAGTAGATTGAAGAACAACCGGTAGCGTTGGCAATCATCTGACGGTCACCGAAGAGCTGAGACAGCAACTTCACGTATGGAGTCTCACCGCAACCAGAGCAAGCACCTGAGAATTCGAAGAGAGGCTGAGCAAACTGTGAGTTCTTCACGTTGCTCTTCACGTCAACGAGATCCTGCTTAGACTTCACGTCCTTCACAAGTTTCTCCCAGTTCTTAGCTTCCACCTTCATATCCGCAGCATCGGGGTTGAATGGAGCCATGGTGAGTGCCTTGCCGAGTTTTGGATTACCTGGGCAGATATCAGCACAGTTACCGCAGCCAAGACAGTCGAGTACTGATGTCTCGATACGGAAGTGCATGCCCTTCATAGCGGCAGGAGCCTTCATCTGGATAGTCTTGAAGTCGTCGCCGAATCCTGCAAGTTCCTCGTCGGTCAGAACGAATGGACGGATGGCAGCGTGAGGACAGATGTATGCACACTGGTTACACTGGATACAGTTGTCTGGATTCCAAACGGGAACGAAGGCTTCTACACCACGCTTCTCGTAAGCAGCAGTACCAACCTGCCATGAACCGTCAACGGTGTTGTGTTTCACAAAGTCGTTCACAGTCAGCAGATCGCCGGCCTGGGCGTTGATGGGGCGAACAAGCTCCTTAACGAATGCGGGAGCGTCGTCCTGCTTCTCGGCATCATCAGCCAAGTTAGCCCATTCGGGTTTAACCTCGAATTTCTTGAATTCACCACCACGGTCGATAGCAGCATAGTTTTTGTCAACAACGTCCTGACCCTTGGCACCGTAAGACTTCAAGGCAGCAGCCTTCATCTTTTCAACGGCAAATTCTACAGGGATAACCTTTGTGATACGGAAGAAGGCACTCTGTAGGATGGTGTTGGTGCGGTTACCCAGACCGATTTCCTGTGCAATCTTGGTAGCGTTGATGGTATAGACAGTAATGTTGTTCTGTGCGAAATAGCGCTTAACCTTGTTAGGCATGAATTTCTCCAGTTCAGCATCATCAAAGATGGTGTTCAACAGGAATGTACCGTTCTTCTGCAGACCACGTGTTACATCGTACATGTGGAGGTAAGCCTGAACGTGGCAAGCTACGAAGTTAGGAGTAGTTACCAGATAGGTAGAACGGATAGGAGTATCACCGAAACGCAGGTGCGAGCAGGTGAAACCACCAGACTTCTTAGAGTCGTATGAGAAGTAAGCCTGACAATATTTGTCGGTGTTGTCACCGATGATCTTTACAGAGTTCTTGTTGGCACCAACAGTACCGTCAGCACCCAGACCGTAGAACTTAGCCTGGAACATGCCGTCGCCACCGAGTGCGATTTCCTCTACTGCAGGCAGAGAGGTGAAGGTCACGTCGTCAACGATACCCACGGTGAAGTGGTTCTTGGGCTCTGGCATGGCGAGGTTGTTGAATACAGAGATGATCTTGGCGGGAGTAACGTCTGATGAACCGAGACCGTAGCGGCCACCTACGATGAGAGGACGGTTTTCCTGATCGTAGAAAGCTGCCTTAACGTCGAGGTACAGAGGTTCGCCGTCGGCTCCTGGCTCCTTGGTGCGGTCGAGTACAGCGATGCGCTTTACGCTCTTGGGAACTGAAGCGAGCAAGTGCTTCACTGAGAAAGGACGATAGAGGTGTACGCTGATCATGCCGACTTTCTGTCCGTTGGCGTTCAGATAGTCGATAGCCTCGCGTGCAGCGTCTGTTGCAGAACCCATGAGGATAATCATTCTGTCTGCATCCTCAGCTCCATAGTATGAGAAGAGGTGGTATTCACGACCGGTAATCTTAGAAATCTCACCGAGATACTTCTCTACTACTTCAGGTACTGAATTATAGTAGCTGTTGCTTGCTTCACGGTGTGTGAAGAATGTTTCGGGGTTCTCAGCGGTACCGCGAGTAACAGGGCGCTCAGGGCTCATAGCACGGTCGCGGAAGCGCTTGATGTATTCCTCGTTGACGAGAGGACGGATATCTTCCTGATCCATCAACTCAATCTTATGATACTCGTGAGAGGTGCGGAAACCATCGAAGAAGTTAACGAAAGGAACGCAAGTCTCGAGCGTTGCGAGGTGGGCAACGGCAGTCATATCCATCACCTCTTGAACAGAACCTTCGCAGAGCATGGCGAAACCGGTCTGGCGGCAAGCCATGACGTCCTGGTGGTCACCGAAGATACACAGTGAATGTGAAGCCAGAGTACGTGCAGAAACGTCGAATACGCATGGGATAAGCTCACCGGCAATTTTGTACATGTTAGGAATCATCAGGAGCAGACCCTGTGATGCGGTGAATGTTGTGGTGAGAGCACCGGCCTGCAGTGAACCGTGAACGGCACCTGCGGCACCACCCTCAGACTGCATTTCCTGTACTGCTACGTTCTGTCCCCAGAGGTTCTTACGACCACGAGCAGCCCATTCATCGACGTGCTCCGCCATTGGAGATGACGGGGTGATGGGGTAGATAGCAGCTACTTCCGAGAACATGTAGCTCACGTGAGCAGCAGCCTCATTACCATCACAAGTGATAAATTTCTTTTCTTTTGCCATTGTTTTAATAAAAATATTAAATGATAAAACTTTGTTTAGTATAGGAATCCCAGAAGCCATAGCGGAATCTGGTTGTCTTTTCCGATTTCTGTATTATAGCGTGCATAGATGGTGTCGGGCGAGTTTCGGGTCTTTCCTGATGCTTCTGCATCACAGACGCGGAATTTCAAGCGTTCATCTACTATATATAAGGAGTCGCGCGAACCTTGATTTACCTTATGGTCTTTCCACAGCGAATTGACGAAGAAGGTCTCCATGGCATTCTGCTTTTCTACGTGGATGGGGTAGATGGCATAAAGCAGATTGGAGTTGTGCAACATGATTTTTGCCGGTTTCTTGGGGAAATCCTGTCCCACAGGGTAAATCATGTTCAGCAGTCTGGCGTCAGTAAGATATTTCACGTAGTTCATGACTGTGGCGCGACTGGTCTCTATCTTGTTGGCCAACTGGCTGACGTTGGGCGCTTTCGGACCTTCTTCTGCCAGGAGGTAGAACAGTTGTTTGATTTTCGTGAGATATTTCAGTTCAATCTGTTTGATGAGCAGGATATCCACTTCTGTCATCATGTTCATGGTTTTCAGCAGGTTTTCCGAATAGTTGCGGTGTTCCTGATAGAATGGATAGAAACCATGATGAATATAATCTTGGAAGTATTTGTTGGGTGATACCTTTGGTAGTATTTCCTTGATGATGTGTTCGTGGTTGGCAAGAATCTCTTCAAGCGTATAGGGATGGAAATTGTTGCCGGTTTGGAGGTTGATGAATTCACGGAAGGAGAAACCTCTGAGGTTATAACTCTTCACGATGCCGTTCAGTTCGGGGTTTTCCTCTTTCAGTCGCATCACGCTTGATCCGGTGAATACTATTTTCAGTCCGGGATGCTCGTCATAACATCGACGAAGCTCCTCCGACCAGTTGGGTTGTTTGAAAACCTGGTCAACCAACAATACGCGTCCTCCTCTGTGATAGAATTCTCCTGCAAAATCTGCAATGCCTCTTTCCTGAAAATAGAAATTGTTCATGTTGATATAGAGACATTGGCGGTCTTGAATGTCGAATTTCTCTTTTGCATATTGCAACAGGAAGGTTGTCTTTCCGATACCACGCGTTCCCTTGATGCCTATCAAGCGGTCGTTCCAGTTGATTTCGTCCATGAGGATTCTGCGAACGGGTGCGTTCGTGTGCTCAACCAAATATCGATGTGTTCGAAAGAATGCTTCCATTGAAAAGTACGATTTGTTTTAAAACGTTTGCAAAGTTAATAATTTATTTGTAATTTGCAAACTCTATATTGCAAAATATCAAAAAAAAGTTGTAAATTTGCATCCGAAACAAACTATTATGAGTAATTTCTGCCTTTTCAACCCAGAACATGAAATTGCTTTGGCGAGCAATTTGATGAATTTCACAGCCCCGAAGGCTGGACGTATGCTACGTGCCGACTTGGGATTTCTGCCTGTATTTTGGGCGGAAGAGGGGGATATTATTCTTGTAGATGATGTTGACAGTTGTCAAAAGGCCTTAGACGATTTCCTTTCTGACTGCGCATGGTGGTTGAAAACTGCAGACAAACATCTGTCTCATGTCGTATGGACTGATGGTCGCAGGATGGATCGTATTCCCCTGCCGTCTTCCATCGACCCTTGGGGATGGGATCCGGCTGTTTGGAACAGATTGTCGCGTATCGCCATAGACAAGGCCTTATTGCCGTCGCTGCATCATATCGAACAGATACGCCTGTTGGCACATCGTCGTACTGCTGCCCAACTGCTGATGCAGTTGTCGGGAACGGGGATTGTCGGCGAGGCTTTTGAGTGTCATACGATGAAAGAAGTCGAGGACCTGGTCGCTCGTTTCAAGTGTGTCATGATCAAAGCGCCTTGGTCGTCGAGTGGGAGAGGGGTGCGCCCCTTTACTCCTGATAAGCTGTTGGAGGCTCCGCAAAAAAAGTGGATAGAAAACCTTCTCCACCAGCAAGAGTCTGTCATGGTTGAACCCTATTATAATAAGGTGAAGGATTTTGCCATGGAATTTACGATGACCGATGATGGTCAAGTCAGGTATGAAGGTCTGTCGCTCTTCCATACTGACCATACTGCCTATACGGGTAATCTCTTGGCTACAGAAGAGGTGAAGCGAAAAGCCATAAGTGCTTATGTTTCAACCCAACAGTTGGATGATATTAAAGCGAAGATTTGCAACTGTTTGCCCCGCCTCTTAACTCCAGTTTATCAAGGTCCTTTAGGCATTGACATGATGGTCGTGGAAGATAGCAACGGTCGTTTGCTCTTGCATCCTTGCGTCGAAATCAATCTCCGCCGTACTATGGGACATGTGGCTTTATCGCTTTCCCCTACGCATGGTGATGAGGTTGCCATGATGCAGGTTGTTTACGATCAGCATTACCAACTCAAAATTATCAAGTAACAAGTATTTCAAAATCTCATTTATCACTCATTTATCAAATAACAAAAAAAAAACATGAAAAGAAAAACTCTTCTACTAACGCTGCTGGCAGTTACCCTGTGTGGTCATGCGCAGTACAAATCTCAGGTGTGGTCACCCGATAATGGTGACGGAACATACACCAACCCCGTGATCAATGCCGATTATAGCGACCCCGATGTCTGCGTGGGATCTTCAGGCGATGATTACTATATGACAGCATCCAGTTTTCAGTGTATTCCCGGTTTGCCCATCCTTCATTCCAAGGATCTCGTCAACTGGCAGTTGGTGGGACATGCGGTGAAGGAACTTGAACCCAAAGAGGTTTTTGACAAACCGTCACACGGTAACGGTATCTGGGCACCTTCCATCCGTTATCATAACGGCGAATATTATATCTATTGGGGAGATCCCGACTTTGGCGTCTTTATGGTTAAAACCAAAGATCCCGCAGGAGAATGGAGCAAACCGCATTGCGTGATAGCAGGCAAGGGAATGATCGACACCACGCCGTTGTGGGATGAAGACGGACGCTGCTATCTGGTCAACGGATGGGCTGGTTCAAGAGCTAGTTTTGCATCGGTGCTGTGTGTGCGTGAACTCTCTGCCGACGGAACACGCGCCATCAGCGATCCTGTCATTGTCTTCGACGGTAATGGTACGGAAAACCGCACTTGCGAAGGTCCTAAATTCTACAAGCGCGACGGATGGTACTGGATTATGTGTCCTGCCGGCGGCGTACCTACCGGTTTCCAGTTGGCTATGCGCAGCAAGTCGCCATACGGTCCTTACGAACATAAAATCGTGTTGGCACAAGGCAAAACCAATATCAACGGTCCTCACCAAGGCGGATGGGTACATACGAAATATGGAGAAGACTGGTTCCTGCACTTCCAAGACAAGGATGCTTATGGCCGTGTGGTTCATTTGAATCCCGTTGACTGGTCAACAGGATGGCCTATCATGGGCAAGAAGGGTGAACCTGTCACCACTTACAAGAAACCTAAGTCGTCATCATCGGTTATTGTCAATCCGGAAGAGAGTGATGAGTTCAACAAGCCGACGTTGGGTCTCCAATGGCAATGGCACGCTAATTATCATCAGTTCTTTGGAATGCCTACTGCTTTCGGCACCATGCGTGTTTTCACATATAAACAGGATGGAGGTGCGAAGAATCTTTGGAATGTGCCCAACATGCTGTTGCAGAAGACTCCTGCCGACCGTTTTACCGCAACAACCAAACTTCGCTTCACCGCTAAGGCAGACGGTCAGTATGGTGGTTTTATCATGATGGGACTTGATTATTCAGCATTGGTAGTGAAACGTGTCGGTAATGAGTTCCGCCTGATACAGATTACCTGTAAATCGGCAGACAAGGGAAATGCGCAGAGCGAGACACTCATCGCCACGCTTCGTCCTACCGCTGTTGATAAGGGAGATTACAAACCAGCTATTCACGAAGATATTTACCTCCGCATGATCGTCAACGATGGTATGATGCAGTTTGCATGGAGTCAGAACGGTAAGAAATTCACTACCTGTGGCGAACCGTTCAAGATGCGTGAAGGAAAATGGATTGGTGCGAAGGTCGGTTTCGTAGCAGCAGATACAAATCCCAATGCGGGTAAAGGTTGGATTGATGCCGATTGGATTCGCATCACCAAATAATCATTTCAGCAAGAGTTATCTCTTAGATGATATCATTTCCGCACCACTTGGACGTTCTTCCAGTGGTGCGGATTTTTTTAGTACGCGGCATGAAAATCCACAGAACACACGGAGCGTTTAGGTTATAGGTTATAGGTTAGAGATTAGTGGTTAGTGATTAGTGATTAGTGGTTAGAGATTCTCTTAAAGATTTTTGTTTAGATTTTCGTTAAGATTTCGAGCATCTCTGATGCGATCCATAATAAATTCGTCCCCGAAAGCGAGGCATTCGAGCGCATTTTAGTTAGGATTTTTGTTAAAGATTCTCGTTATCATCCATCATGAATGATATATTATTTCTGGCCAAAGGCCATATTTCATTAAAGATTTCCTCCAAAGATTTCTAGCCTTCAGGCTACCCCAAAAAACATCCGTCTAAATTTCGATGATTGATTTCCGCGTGAGACATTTCCGGAGTCACCATGGATTAGTATATCAGATAGGGATTGGAGCGCAGCTCGTCCGCCATACTTGTTTGAGGCCCATGACCACATAAGAGTATAGTGCTTTCGGGCAGACTGCGCAACAGTTTCAAACTCTCCTTCATTTTCGCATAGCTACCGCCAGGGAAGTCAGTACGCCCGATACTCTGTTTGAATAGCGTGTCGCCCGTAAACGCCACCTTTTCTTCTTCGCAGTAGAACACACATGATCCTGGGGTATGGCCAGGCGTGTGAAGAATCGTAAAAGAATGGTTGCCAAACGCCACCGTTTCTCCATCAGTAAAATAATGTCCTACTGGAGCGTACTCCTTTTGAAGCAACATGCCGAGCATCGACGATGCCTGATCAGCCAGGTTTTCTATGAGCGACTGGTCTTCAATCCTTAGTTCAACCTTCAGTCCAAACACCTTGTATATGATGTCGTTACCGATATTATGGTCAAAATGTCCGTGAGTGGCAATTAGGTGTACAGGCGTCAGCTTGTTGTCGTGGATGAACCGTGAGATGGCTTGATGCTCCTCAGGGTAAAAAGCCCCACAGTCTATGATGACACACTCTTTTGTTTCGTCATAGACCACATAACAGTTTTCCTGCAGCATGTTGCAGGTGAAGCGTTGGATATTCAGCATGGCAGATATACGATATTTTTCTCTTGAAACCATTCCTCATCAAAGAAGGAACTGATGTCTGTTATTTCCACGATATTGCGGAACGGTTTTGTTTCCTCTTCCAGATGCCCGCCCTTAAGACAGATGATGCCGTTGGGCAGACTGTTGCGTTGGTCGCGTGAGATATTCTTCTTCACTATTTTATAAAGGTCAGTCAACGGCATGACAGCGCGACTCACCACAAAATCATACTTACCCTTTTCCTCTTCACCCCGTAGGTGGGTAGGGTGGCAGTTGGTCAGGCCGATAGCTTGGCAAACCTCCTGCGCCACGCGGATTTTCTTTCCCGTACCGTCGATGAGCTTGAAGTCACATTCAGGAAACAGTATGGCGAGGGGGACACCGGGAAATCCGCCACCTGTGCCGAAATCGAGAATGGTAGAACCGGGAGTGAAGTGCGTCACTTTCCCGATAGCCATCGAGTGGAGCACATGGTGCTCGTAGAGGTTGTCGATATCTTTACGTGATATCACGTTAATCTTCGCATTCCACTCCCGATAGAGTGCGTCAAGCGCCTCGATTTGCTCCTTCTGTCTGGAGGTGAGATCAGGGAAATACTTGAATATAATGTCTGTCATCTTGATTATAGAAGCGTTTATTGTTTTTTCATTATAGCCTTGAGTTGTCCATAGGAAATCGTCAGTTCGGTATCGCCCGTAGCGTATGGAGCTATTTCGTATGGATTATAGTGGAACGTCACATCTTTTGTGCCCAATATATAATTGTCAGGCACATAGAGGTCCATGGTCATCAGATACCCCTTGTCGTGCAGCTCATCCATGTTCTTCGAGTTTGTTTTGCGCATCAGTTCCGAAAGGAGCATGTCGCAGAGCGGTTGCTCATAACCCGTCACGAAGATGTCGTTGAGTTTCAGCAGCTGCCCACTGTCAGCATCGAAGTTCATCACCATGGTCTGGTGGTTAGGATGCGCTCCGCCTTCGTATGTCATGAGTTCCGCCCGATAGACGATGGCATCGTTCAGTCCAGGTGTTACTGTCGTTCCCAGTTTATACTGGTATTCGTACCATCCCTGTCGTTCCGTGTCGTGTTGGTCATCCCTGTAGAGCGGCATCATATTTTCCCGATAGCTGTCAGCGTATTGCTTCACAAACGCGTCAACAGCCTGTTGCATGCTCTGTTGTTGGAGATTGAAGATCCGTTGTTCTATGGTGTTATTGATGCGTTCCGCCCTTATGCTTTTTTCATCTAGGTATTTCACTTGGATATCGATGGTGCATGCAGGGCTGTGTGGGGCATCAGTCAGTGCCATATTCCGGTTGACAGCAACCTCTTTGAAAAGGCTGTTGACATCGTCTTTGTTTTTACATCCGCATAGCACCAAGCAAACAGCCAATGCAGTGTATATAATCTTCTTTACGTCTTTCATCGATTTGCAAAGTTACGCATAAGGGTTTGAAAATGCAAATTATTGCAATAATAGTTTCTCTTTCCCATTCGTTTTTTGTATTATCCAAAAAAAAATCCACGGAGCACACTCTAAGCGTTTAGGTTATAGGTTAGAGATTAGTGGTTAGTGATTGTATTTAAAGATTTTTTTTTGAGATTTTCGTTTAGATGTCGAGCCAGTAAGGCGATCCATAATAAGACCCTTCCCAGAAGCGGGGTATTCGAGCGCATTTTCAGTTAGGATTTTGTTAAAGATTTTGTTTGCTGCCTCCCTGAATTACAGATTATTTCTTGCCGTAGGCAACCAAAAAAATACCATATCAAAAACTGTAATACTGTAACTGTAACGCTTGAAATGCAAAATCGTTTTAGGAAACTGTTATATTGTTATATTGTAACGCTTGGGAATGATGATATTGACTACGGATAGTTTTGGAATGACATTGATCTGTATTCATGACATGGTTGCTGACTGCAACCCCGGAAAACTGAACGGGTATGCTCTAGAATATGCAAACAAGTGAAACAGTATCTGTCCCCCTGTTTCTGTTTCCCTATTTCACTTTGTTGATATCATGTCAGCCATTTTCCTGGTATTCTTTATATGCCCTTTGATAATAGTTTTTAATAAATTGACACAATGCGCTCTTGTTGTCGGTTGAAATAATATTAAACTCACACATGTTAATAAGTCTTTGTAATTTTTTATCGGATAACTCTCTAATGCGCGACTTTATCATAATCTGGTCTTCATCTGAGCGCGTAAATATCGTAATTCTAAGCTTTGGTCGAAATCCTTTACGGCTATTGCATGCTTCTAAAAAGAAGTTGTTGAAATAATCATAATCGTTTATGCCCATTGAGTGACCAAAAATAAAGACATCGTCAGCAGCATCCAATTCTGATACAATGTTTGTGCTTTTATAATGTTTGCTCATTGCTTTGTATAGAAAATGATATTGTTTATGAAGTTCATTATGATCTCCAACTCCAAGAATAATGTTGTTCTCTTCAAGACTACCATGTACATACTTCACGGTAACTTTTAACTCCCCACCCATTTTTCTTATGATAGATTCAGGTGACGTGTAATTAAATGTAAAGATACATTTATCTTTACCTGGCAGCAGTTGGAAGAATTTAACAATAAGATTTGGTAAATTCGATTTTGGCTCAAATTTATCTACTTCGTTTATGAGATAGTTATAGAATGCTTTATGAATATCTTCGAATGCTTTTCGGTCAATTTCAATATTACTGGTATCTACCCTGCTTTGATAATCATGCGCATAAAAAAACAACTCTTGTTCCAAGTCAAACCAAGTGTTCAGATTCTTCTTAGCATTAAGACGATACGGCAGAGAATTAGGAGGGTATTTTTTATTAAGAGGCCAATAATTACTATTAGCAAATGTAGAATACTTGGATTCTAAGCCTGCACAAAGGTCAAAACCATTACCAAGTATCAAGACACTTTTTCTATTTCTTTGAATATATTTATTGAAATCCGGAACTTCCGGAGAATGAAAATCAATATTACATAATGGGGTATTCATGCATTATCTCCTTTTATGTTGAATTTTGCTTCTATATTATTTCTTCTAATTTATTTAATTTCGTAAGTTCGCCAAGTGTTGTGTCGGTGAATGTTCTCCATATATTTAGATGAACTGGCAGATAGTCTGTAAATAATTGCTTTACAAATTTAATTTCAAAGACCAATCTGAAATCATTATCATCGCAGTATGGATGTATTTCAGATTTAGATCCAACTCTTGCTACCTTGATAAAGTATAAGTCGCGTACACCCTTTCCTTTCATATATGGCATGAAATAGTAAAGCTTGTTTAATGCTACGGTAGAGGGAAACTTCTTACCTGTGTAATAAATATTTGCAGAGTGATCGACGTAATTTTTAACATTGTCAGATTTGACCAAACTAATAAGAACCCTCTTAGATTCATCTATAAAAATATCATCTTTTATGATTTGTGTTGACTTGCACTTTTGATTGCTGAGAATAGTAGTTGGGTACTCTTCTGCAATCTTTTGAATGTCTAGCTGACGGATTGTTGGCTGATGCAACTCTTTGCGTTCAGAAGGTTCTAATGTTAAAATATTAGAGAATGCCTTCTTCATTTGGATGGCAAGATACCATGCCAATCTTGGGGGTACAGCATTTCCTACCATTTTGTACCCATCCTTCACATCTTTATATATAAATCTGAAGTTGTCTGGAAATGTTTGAATTCTTGCACACTCTCTAACACTCAATCTTCTATATAAATACTCGTATCCTCTTGCAAATACTCTTTGAGAAGAAGATACAAATGTCATCTTAGGAGCCTGAGGATGCTGTGGCGCATTTCTTGCTTGAGCTTGCATAGTAAATGAAGTTTCATCCCATCCACGTACTCTATTTCTTGCCATATACTTTGCGTCATAAGGACCAGTATAGACGTCGTGGTTTGTGCGACTCGGATGTTCACCTTTAACTATATTATCACAATAGTATCGAGGCTGTTCGGTTATATCTCCAATGGCCTGTTTTAGAGTGATTGGTGGAGTTCTAACGGCATTTGGAAATACAAACTTGTTTGTCAGATCATTACGTATTCCGATAAAAAAGACACGAAACCGATCTTGAGGAATTTTATAATCCGCTGCGTTTAGTAATTCATAGGTAATCTTATATCCAGCCTCATGTAATGTCCCGATGAAACAGGATAAGGACTTTTTATGTTTGTCGTCAAGAATACCTTGAACGTTCTCAATGACAAAGAACTTTGGTTTTTTATCCTTAACTATGCGAATATAGTCGAGAAATAGTAGACCGCGGGGATCTTCCAGTCCCAATTGCTTCCCCCCTTCACTCCACGCTTGACATGGTGGTCCTCCAATGATTCCATCACAATCAGGTATATCATTACCCGTAAGCGTGCGTATATCATTGGTATTCAGTATTGTATTTGGGTGATTGAGTCTATATGTTTCATGAATTGATTCATCAAATTCGTTTGCCCACACAACATTGAATCCTGCTTTTTCAAAGCCAAGATCGAGACCACCACACCCTGCGAAAAGTGAAACAATGTTCATATTAGTCTTGATAGTTTACACCATGTTTGTCAAGTGCGGCACGAATACTCATTGCCACATGATATGCAAGGTTTACGGGTACAGCATTACCAATCATCTTATATCCCATATTGACATCGGTATAAAGAAAAACGTGATCATCTGGAAAAGTCTGAACTCTTGCCACTTCACGAACAGACATTCTTCTGTACAAATGTTCTTGACCGGGTACAAAAATCTGCTTATTTTTTTCAACCTTAATCATTTTAGGTGCTTGGGGATGTAGTTGACATTGACGTCCACTTGCCTGTACGGTAAAACCAGGTTCGTCCCAGCTTCTAACTCTATTGCGAGACATAAAAATAGGAGAATAGGCACCAATGAAATATTCATGATTAGGAACCGCACATTTATCTCCATTGGTCTTGTTTTTATCAAGGGCAGAAATTACGTTGTCTTTCAGGTCCCAAATACACTCTCGGAGCGTTGGTTTATGTTTGCAAGGTGTAGGGTATTCAAAATCATGAATATTTAAATCTTTTCTGAAGCCAATATAAAATACACGATCCCTATCTTCTGGACAATCAAAATCGTTGGCGTTCAACATTTTAAGATTTACATCATAGCCGGCTTCATTAAAGAGACGCAAAAAACCACCAACAGCCTCAGAATGACGTTTCGCCATCATTCCCGATACATTCTCTGCTACAAAGAAAAGAGGCTGTGCAGCCTTAAGGATTCTGATATATTCATAGAAAAGTTGTCCCCGAGCGTCTTCAATGCCTTTTAAGCTGCCTGCTTCACTCCACGACTGACATGGAGGACCACCGATGATACCAGTAACATGTTCTGGAAACTCGCTTTCTTTCACATCTCGTATGTCGCCTTCAATAAGGTGAGTATCTGGGAAATTTGCCTTGAATGTTGGGCAAATCTTGGGATCAAACTCGTTGGCTACCACAGTTCGGAAACCTGCATTATGAAAGCCTCTGTCAAGGCCTCCTGCGCCTGAGAATAAACTAATTAATTGCATTTTTAATAATGGTATATTATGAGTTTTGTATTTATTAAATTTGCGGGATTTTGAGGGTTTTCTATTTCTTCATCTGAAATGGATACTCCATTATCTTTACAGAACTTTTCAAATTCATTAACGTTTTCAAAATTAGAATATTTAGATTCTGGAATAAGAGCAACAAGCTTGAAGGTATATTCATTTGTATCTTCGGTGAGATATCCGAACTGAAGGAATGGTGATTTTATTAACCACATTCCTCTTATTCTAAGGTCGGATATTCCAAGATGATCAACTTTGTTAACCCTTCCAAGCTCATTTGTTTCAGCAAGTTCGACTTCTTCAAGTGATTGTAATCCTTCTTTGATTACATTTTCAACATCTTCATAAACTTCATGAGAATCACAATATAAATCACCGTAAATAAAAAATAGATTATGTAGCTCTTGTTCCTTAACCTGTCCTACAACATACAGCATATCTTTCTCATCCCACTCTTCGCATGTACGACAATTGTTGCAAATTTTGGGATTACCAGAATATAGCTTGTTTTTTGGATAACTACTGTTTAACTGTAACTGTGAATTTATAAGTGATTCCATTTTTTTTATCTCAACTGCATCACCTCCCTTCAGCATTGCATCAGGCGGATTCTTGCTGTTTCCTAGGTATGAAAAGGCTTGACTTCTTGCATGTTTAATCTCTCTTTCACTTTGTCCTAAACAATTAGCAAAAGCGTTTTTTACATAATCTTCAAGGGCAGCCCCCATATGATTAGCTCTATTATGTATGATTTCATCTGATTTTTCAGCTATATTCAAAGATGAATTTTCTACAATGGATTTTATATCTGTAAGTATATTTGCCATGTAATTAAATGAATTATATTTTTAATCAACACCTGGTGATTTCAACATTTATACTTGCTCCGTTACCATTTACAGTTGTATTTGATATTAACATCAGCAGGCATGCCAACTATTTGTATATCAAACTTTAACGATGTCTCAATTATATCTTTTGCATTATGTATTCTGAAAGAGAATTGCCATCCATGATCAAAACACATCACTACGGTTGTTTTGCTACCAGGCTTAAAGCCAATATGTAATAAAGTTGTTGGAAGATTTATAACAGGGACCTTAATTGCAGGCTGCATAACACGACTAGGCAAATTCAAAGTACCATACATATTGAATGATTGTATGGTTGTGATCCTTTTATAATCAATACTAATAACCTTATAAAAGTCATATTTACTAAGAAGGTATTCGACCATTCTACGAGGAACGTTCTTGTTTGCTTTTACCTGTGTTGTGACTTCTTTTACGAAGGCGTTCAATAAAGGTACATACACATCGTCCTCTTTAGAATTTAAGTCCCTAAAATAAGTACCTTTTGACTTTTCTATTTCCAAAAAGTCAAATATTGGTTTTACTTCATTCCAATAAACAGTAGAACAAGGTATGTCATACCATTTAGATCCAAAGTCAAGAGCTTTCGCTATGCGACTATGCTTGACAGCCATGTGATTATGTTTGATACTCAAACCAATTTCCCAAATTATATTTTTTCGTTCAATAATAATATCACGAACGTCAGCATCCTCCCCATGTTTGTCATTTTGAATATAGAGGTTAAGTACATCAGAACTTTCTTCTATGATATTGGGCTCAAGAGCGAAGATAGTGTCTATTGTGGATTTTGCACTTAAAGAATATAGAGTCTGCTCAGACTTCTCCAAAGTATCCCATGCATTTTCAGCTGCTAAATAGCTGCTGTTTATAATAATATTTGCAGGTCGAATCTTTGAAATCTCCTGATACAAAGATTTCAAACATACAAATTCATATGCTCTTCCTTGATTATTACTCGCGTTACTCATTGTGTTATTTTTTGTTTTTTTATCAAAATGCCACGTTGACAGGTCAACGACATCATGACTGATGCACAGTTTTTGGGTTTTAAGAATGATAGGAGAGTAATTCCCCTGTTTTACGATTTTCCATGCAAATTTATAAAAATAATATGAGAGTTGCGAAGATGTTGACTAAAAAAGTTATCTTCGTCTTTATTTTCTGTGGTCTGGCCTTTGATGAGGAATGATTCATGAGGTCTAAATGCACCAGTTTTTGCTTTTCAAAAACTGTAATACTGTAAGCTGTAAGAACTGTAACGCAAAAAATCGTTTTTGGAAACTGTTATATTGTTATATTGTAACGCTTGGATCATCGAATCATCGGAATTTAGACGGAATTTATACGGATGGTTTTGGGGTTGCGCGAGCGCAAGAAATCTTTGGAGGAAATCCTGTTTAAGATGTTGCTTCGCAAGAAATAATCTGTAATTCAGGGAGGCAGCAAATAAAATCTTCAACAAAAATCTTGACTGAAAATGCGCTCGAATGCCTCGCTTCTGGGAAGGGTTTTATTATGGATCGCCTACGGCTCGAATTTTTGGAGTAGCGAAAACAGTGTTCCGTGGATAATAAATTTTCTGGGATTTCCGTGTGGATTATTCTGTCACTCGGCATAGTTAAAACCGAGCTTTCACTATGTCTTCGCAGCTCCGGAATATCTGTGTGACATTAAAAAACGTGTGCTCCAAACTGCCTTGGAAATACTAAGTCTATCATCAAGAAATGGAAATCAGTGAAATCTGTAATCTGTATGATTATTTAATGTAATGTAAGGTTATGGGATGTGTTATGTGGTATCATTGTAAAGTTATTATACTTGGATTTGGTAAAGTGGTGGGGATGGGGGCTTTTGGGTGTTTTTGAGTAATGGTTTCATTTTATGGCGTCTTTTTCGCCATGACAGGGTTCGAGTGCACTTGACTCTGCTCTCTGACTTTATGAAAACGTGGTGTTTGGCCTACTATTGAGGCCGCGAAGGGTTGTGTTTTGGTGCTGGTGAGAGGATGTTTAGGACGGATATGGCGTGTCTTTGTTGGTTGTTGGGAGGTGTGGCGGCGAGGTGTTTTTTAGAGCCTCTGAGGGACTTTCGTGGTGGGTGAAATGTGCAGAATGGGTGGAAAAGGCTTGGTTCGCCATGAGAATGTCCTGAGTGGGACTGAAAGTGCTGCTATCTGCCTCGGCAGGAGTAGGGTGAGGGGCAGTATGCTGTTCTGTGGTTGCAGAAGGGTATTCTGCCAGCCATGACGGTGGCTACTCGTCGAGTTGCCGATAGTTTCTCGTCGGCATCTCGATCGATATTCGTTGCTCTTTCGTTCGTTTTTTGCTTGTTCCTCGTTCGGTCCTCG
>Ga0129316_1000470_pt1 | contig 22511 bp, 18 predicted proteins | sample Cm1ome_2_FD_94429 | JGI IMG/M metagenome (GOLD analysis project Ga0129316, IMG submission 94429) | Eastern black-and-white colobus group fecal microbial communities from Wisconsin, USA - Cm1022B metagenome | ecosystem: Host-associated > Mammals > Digestive system > Large intestine > Fecal...
CTTCATATTTTTTGTCGCCTTCCAAAGCTTTCAGAGCAGAACCTGCAATTACGGGAATGTCGTCGCCGGGGAAGTCATAGGAGCTTAAGAGTTCGCGAACTTCCATTTCTACCAATTCCAGCAGCTCTTCGTCGTCTACCATATCTACCTTGTTCAGGAATACTACCATTGCAGGTACGCCTACTTGACGAGCCAGCAGAATGTGCTCACGGGTTTGCGGCATCGGGCCGTCAGCAGCAGATACTACCAGAATTGCGCCGTCCATTTGAGCTGCGCCGGTAATCATGTTCTTTACATAGTCAGCATGGCCCGGGCAGTCAACGTGTGCATAGTGACGGGTTTCGGTTTGATATTCAACGTGAGAGGTGTTGATGGTAATACCGCGTTCGCGTTCTTCCGGAGCTTTATCAATCATGGAGTAGTCCATGAATTCTGCGCCGCCGCGCTCTGCCAAAACCTTGGTGATGGCTGCGGTCAGTGTAGTCTTGCCATGGTCAACGTGACCGATGGTGCCGATATTCAGATGGGGTTTAGTTCTTTCATATTTAGCTTTTGCCATTGTGAATTTCCTCCTTAAGATTGTTTCTTAAAACTAGGCTTAGTTAGTGCCTTTGTTTTTAGCAATGATTGCTTCAGCAATGTTCTTAGGTACATCTTCATAGTGGTCAACTTCCATAGAGTAGTTGCCACGACCCTGAGTCTTGCTGCGCAGGTCGGTTGCATAACCGAACATTTCAGCCAGCGGAACGAATGCATGAATTACTTGTGCACCGTTGCGGGCTTCCATACCTTCAATGCGACCACGACGAGAGTTTACGTCGCCGATTACATCGCCCATATACTCTTCAGGAACAGTAATTTCTACTTTCATATAGGGTTCCAAGATAACCGGGTTAGCTTTTTCAGCGCCGCTTCTAAAGCCCATAGAACCAGCAATCTTAAATGCCATTTCAGAAGAGTCGACTTCATGATAAGAACCGTCGTATACAGCAACAGCGATATCAACCATCGGATAACCAGCAACTACGCCATTTTCCATTGCTTCTTTAACGCCCGCTTCAATAGGAGCAATATATTCCTTAGGAATAGCACCGCCGACAACTTTGTTCTCAAACAGGAAGCCTTCGCCAGGCTCACGCGGAGTGATTTCCAACCAGCAGTGACCATATTGGCCTTTACCGCCGGACTGACGAACAAATTTGCCCTCAGCTTTAACAGATTTGCGAATGGTTTCGCGGTAAGCAACCTGCGGATTACCAACAGTGCAGCCTACTTTGAATTCACGCAGCAGACGGTCAACAATGATATCCAAATGAAGCTCGCCCATACCGGAAATAATGGTTTGCGAGGTTTCAGGATCAGTGTGAACGCGGAAGGTCGGATCTTCTTCAGCCAGTTTTTGCAAAGCAATACCCATTTTTTCTTGGTCTGCTTTAGTTTTAGGTTCAACTGCAACGGAGATAACCGGATCAGGGAATACCATGGATTCCAAAATAATTTCGTTCTTTTCGTCGCAGAGAGTATCACCGGTAGTAGTATCTTTCAGGCCTACAGCTGCTGCAATATCACCAGAGTAAACCATGTCGATTTCTTCACGGTGGTTAGCATGCATTTGCAGGATACGGCCGATACGCTCACGTTTGCCCTTAGAAGAGTTATATACATAAGAGCCGGAGGTTAAAGTACCGGAGTATACACGAAAGAATGCCAGCTTACCAACGAAAGGATCGGTAGCAATCTTGAAAGCCAAAGCTGCAAAGGGAGCCTCGTCGGAGGACGGACGCTCGTCTTCTTCACCGGTTTCAGGATTTACGCCTTTGATATTAGGAATATCAGTAGGAGCAGGCATAAATTGGATTACAGCGTCCAGCATAGGCTGAACACCTTTGTTCTTGTAGGAAGAGCCGCAGCATACGGGGGTCATCTTGCAAGCAATGGTCTGCTTACGAATACCAGCGATGATTTCCTCTTCAGTCAGTTCTTCACCTTCCAAATATTTCATCATCAGCTCGTCATCGCTTTCAGCAACTGCTTCCAACAGAGCTGCACGATATTCTTCAGCTTTTTCCTTCATATCTTCAGGAATTTCGACGAATTCTTCTTCTTTACCCAGCTTATCGTCATAAACGATTGCTCTCATTTTGATGAGGTCTACCATGCCTTCGAAAGTATCTTCAAAGCCGATAGGCAGTTGAATAGGTACAGCATTGGCATTCAGACGGGTTCTCATCATATCAATTACACGATAGAAATCTGCACCGGTAATATCCATTTTGTTTACATATGCCATACGGGGAACGTTGTATTTGTCAGCCTGACGCCATACGGTTTCAGATTGAGGTTCAACGCCGCCTTTAGCACAGAAAACTGCAACGGAGCCGTCCAGAACACGCAGGGAACGTTCAACCTCTACAGTGAAGTCAACGTGGCCCGGGGTGTCGATGATGTTGATACGATGTTTATCAAATTGGTGCTCGGAGCCTTCCCAGTAGCAGGTGGTTGCAGCAGAGGTAATGGTAATACCACGCTCTTGCTCTTGAACCATCCAGTCCATGGTAGCAGCACCTTCATGAGTCTCGCCGATCTTATGTACTCTGCCGGTATAGAACAGAATACGTTCGGTAGTAGTGGTTTTACCAGCATCAATGTGTGCCATGATGCCGATATTTCTAGTTCTCTCAAGCGGAATTAATCTGCCCACTTTTTAATCCTCCTCAAAATAACTGAGTCAGGCCATTACCAGCGGTAATGAGCAAATGCTTTGTTTGCTTCTGCCATCTTGTGGGTATCTTCACGTTTTTTAACAGCTGCGCCGGTACCATTGGAAGCATCCATGATTTCACCAGCTACACGCTCGTACATGGTTCTTTCGCCACGCAGACGAGAGTAATTTACCAGCCAACGAATACCCAAGGTGGTTTTGCGATCAGCGCGAACTTCAACCGGAACTTGGTAGTTAGCACCGCCAACACGACGAGCACGCACTTCCAACAGCGGCATTACGTTTTGCATAGCTGCATCGAAAACTTCCAGAGGATCTTTACCAGTTTTTGCACGAACTAGGTCGAATGCATCGTATACAATACGTTCTGCAACGCCTTTTTTACCGTCGAGCATAATTTTATTAATAAAACGAGTTAATAATTTAGAACCGTACACCGGATCCGGCAGTACGTCTCTTTTAGTTACAGGGCCTTTTCTCGGCATGTGTTTCCCTCCTTAGGATTAAATCATTCTTAATGTTTTCTTGAAATTATTTCTTTGCTTTAGCACGTTTTGCGCCGTACTTAGAGCGAGATTGGTTGCGGTTAGCAACGCCTGCAGTATCAAGAGCACCGCGAATGATATGGTAACGCACACCAGGAAGGTCCTTAACTCTTCCGCCTCTGATCAGAACAACACTGTGTTCTTGAAGATTATGGCCGATACCCGGGATATAAGCAGTAACTTCGATGCCGTTGGTCAAACGTACACGAGCTACTTTACGCAGAGCAGAGTTAGGTTTCTTAGGGGTAGTGGTGTAAACACGGGTGCAAACGCCACGTTTTTGCGGGCACTCTTTCAATGCCGGTGCGGTAGATTTGCTCTTCAGAACCTCTCTGCCTTTACGTACCAATTGGTTAATTGTAGGCATATCGGCACCTCCTTTCCAAACAATTAGATTTTAATGATTATAAAAACTTGACTTGCGTCAAGCCCTTATCAAGCTTTTAGTATTGCAGCAGCTGCGGCCTTTACATTGATGCTACATGCTCTGCCAATCTCCAGCATGGCTTCCGTTGTTACGGTTGGCACATGATTTTCCTGACACAGCGCAAGCAGTTTTTCGGTAACTCTTTCGCCCGCATCACACGCGATGTAAACGACCTCAGCCGCTTGCTTGAGCACAGCTTTTTCTGTCTGTTTAACACCGACAGTTCGCTGTTCAGCCTGTTTTAAAGCTTCAAGCGTCATAGGTTACCTCCTTAATCGAGCGCATAGCTCACCTGCGATACTGGTATATTGTAACATCTAATACAATCCATGTCAACACTTTTAAGTAAATTTTTTCAAAAATTTAGGCGCGTCAAATGCCGTGTTAATGCGCGTCTTATTTTCCACGTATCCAAGTGTATCATAACAGATTACATAAAGAATTTTATTCGCAATACCACCTGCTGCTATCTCATTTTCTGCATATAAAAATAGACAGATAAAATGCTTATCTGTCTAAATTGTGTTAAACCCATATTCAAAAACTATTTTAATTTTTTACCGCCTAAGATATTTGCTGACCTGCTCTACATATCCATCTTTAGCACGCATTTCTGGTCTGCAGGCAACTACAATCTTACATACGCTACCTGTTCTTGTTATATATTCTGCTGTTGCTTCAACAAAAATATCGTTTTTATTTTTACCACTCACCTTATTGCATCCTATAAATATTATGTTGTTGAATATCTTACCAAAAGGCATAAACCAATCGCTACCGGTAAGAAAAAGAATATGTGTTGGCTGAAAATATTCAATTTCCTCTTGCAGAAGCTTAATACAAATATTTTCTTGCAAATTCTGCAATTTTGCAGATGGATTGCCTCCTAAACGCGGAGAAATTTTATAAAGATTTGACCAACAAATATTTTCAAACCATCTTTCATTCCAATCAGTACGCCTACCATATAAATTTTCCCAAATTTCTTTTGTATCGCACCAAAAACGAGATCTTAAAAGATTATATGGATTATCGATAACAGTCTTATCATCCTCAACGCCTAAATTAGTTACTCCACGTTCATCTGTTGCAATCCATTCAAAACGATCCTTACCATATTTTAGAACTTGAGGTTGATTTGTCAAATTCGCCAAAGAAGCATTGACAAATTCTTCTTTGCTACCATCTTTGCCGGTATACTCCTTCCAACCGTTTACGGCACGCCCAACGAGCATCATACGAAAAGCTTTACCTGTAATGTCTTTAGCTATTGCATAACGAAATCCCTGCATAGCAGTAAACGACGCACATTCTTCCTTCTCCAAAACAGCAGCCCGTTGAATTATAGCAAAAAGTTCAGCATATATATTTCTTAATTTTTCCATTTTTCTCCTCATATCATGCAATATGATCAACTAAGTAAATTATATCATAGTAGTATCGAAAGTAAAATGCTGACTCTTTATTTTACTCATACCTTTTTACAACCAAAAACTGCTGCCAAGTAAAAACCTGACAGCAGCAAAATTGAAGTTGAAATTTTTATTTTTCAGCAGTTTTTTTCGCAGGACTAATTAGAGCGACCACAAAATAAGTCACAATGCACACTACCCATTCCAAATAAATTACATTGGGGAAAATCCTGATAGCCGGATAAACCTGCCACAGAATAATAGTTAAAAGTCCTGTCAGCAGTGTCCAAAAGCCTGCGGCTTTGGAAGTATAATGGGGAAAGAACAGCGCTACAAACACAATCATAGTGAAAGCAGCCGTCAAAGCAAGGCCAATCATAATAGTACCCAAAATACTGGAAACGGTCATAGCCAAACCTAAAGTCAAAATGCCGCTGATCATTACACACATGCGTGTTACAAACAGCTGACGCTTTTCATCACAATCAGGATTGATAAAGCGTTTATAAATATCGCTGGAGAACAAGGTACCGGCGCTCAACAGCAGGTTGCAGGCAGTAGATACGTCAGCAGCCCACAGAGCAGCCAAAGTTATACCGGCCAGTACGGGCTGCAAACCAACGATAACCTGAGGCAGAGCCAACGCAGCCTGCGCATCCGGAAACATAGCCTTGGCAACAATACCCAAAAAGGCAGCCAAAACGCCTACTGGAAGCATGATAATACCGCCCCAGACAAAGCCCTTTTTCGCCGTTTCTGCATCCTTAGCACCCAAGGAAATCTGCAAAATACTTTGCAGGGATAAGTTTACCGTAATCAAGGTTAAGCACCAGCTGGCTATGGTAACGGGCCCTACGCCGTCAATAAAGCTGAACCAAGGCACGTTGCTTGGCAATGCGGCCGCCAAGTTATCCATACTGCCAATTTTATTGAACTGAATAACGGTAGCTATCAAAATACCTACATAAATCAACACGATGTTCAAAACATTGGACAATGATGCAGACCACATGCCACCGATAAAGGTAATGCCGATAAAGGTAATGGCGCTGACAATCATACCGGTTTTAAAATCAAAAATATCCGGCAGAATGGCGTGCAGAATACTGCCGCCGGCAATGTACTGCAAAGAAATAATTACCAGCTGAATAACAATCTGGCATAACACGCCAAGAATTACTGCATTAGTACCATGATGGCGTTCAATCAGCTCCGTGATGGTGGTAATGTTTTGTTCACGATATTTTTTCGCCATGAACAAACCCATTGCAATAGCGCCCAGCGCCCAAGCAATAGTGTACCAACCGGCGCTAAGGCCAACGCGGAAAGCCTGTTCGGATACGCCGATAGTAGATGCACCGCCAACGGCCAAACCAATAATAGTTACGCAAATCAAGGGTGCGGACAGTTTACGTCCGGCAAGAGCATAGTTTTCATTGTTGCCCTCACTACGTTTTTTGGCATACCAAGAGATACCAAACAGAGCAGCAATATACAATATTAAGATGACAAGAGAAACAGGCACAGAAAAATCCTCCTTTTTACACAATACATGCCTGTCAAAGTATATGCAACGCCGCACTAGCGGTCGCCTATACGCCGCCCCATGCCAGCCTAATCGTGCAGGCTTTAACAAGATATATTATAGATATCGACTAAATTATATACCATAAAAAAAAGTACGTCAATTAGGCAACTCTCTTTTGTCTTTTGCAAAAAAACATTGACAAAGCACAGAGCAACAGATATAATATTTATGTTGTTGGCCTCATAGCTCAGCTGGATAGAGCGTTTGACTACGAATCAAAAGGTCGCAGGTTCGAGTCCTGCTGAGGTCACCAAACTGAAAGTAAACTCTAGAACAGTGTTCTGGAGTTTTTTTTATTTATATTATGGTAGTAGATATTTTGTTATCTTCGATACTTTCCAAATACGCCCTGCCATTGTATCACCTTTTCACAAGCTTTAACAAAAATGATATGTAAATACAGAAATTTTTAATATTGACATCAGCATCATAAATATTATATTATTAATCTATCTTTTTATCAAATTCTATATTAGAAGCACTCTTCCTACTATACGTTAATTAAAACTCAAAGCAAAGAAGGCATATATAATGATATTTTTTACAATGATTCTTTTAGGCATGCTACTGGGCTTCGCCGGTGCCGGAGGCGCAGGCCTGACCATAACTCTGTTAACGGTTGGCTTTGATGTGCCTATACATACTGCTTTAGCCGTCGCTTTATCCGCCATGAGCTTTACCATGCTGTCCGGTACAATAAGTCATTTTCGCGAAGGTGACGTAAAGCTCCATATTGGTATAACAATAGGCTGCTTTGGCATACTTGGAGCCGCTGCCGGTGCACAAGCAAGCAATATAATGCCGACCAAAACATTAACGACGGGAACTGCTGCTATGCTGCTGTTATCTACAGCATTTCTCTATATTGTTCTTTTTCGTCAGGAAACACTGCAAAGCTTTATCAATAAGCATGCTGTAAAAGCTACCGGCCTAAAATTTTACATTTACTCTATGTGCATCGGAACAATTACGGGCTTTTTATCAGGAGCTTTCGGTATAGGCGCTACCGTATTTATTCAAATAAGCCTGATTCTTTTCTTGGGGCTTTCTCTCTATCATGCTATTGGCACAACAATGCTGATAATCTTACCGATTGCTTTTTCCGGCGGCTTTAGCTATCTGCTAAACGGTCATTTAGATATAATAATCTTTTTACAAACTATCTGCGGTTTAACTATTGGCAGCTATGTTGGAGCCAAATTGACACGAATGGCATCTAAAAATGTACTACGCTATATAGTGATTTCTATGCCTACTATCGGTGGACTATTATTGTTGTGCAAAAATTAGATCCTTTTTTAAATTGTGCTTAACTTAAAACTCTATAAAACAGCTAACCCCTGAATAGTAATATACTCCTTACTTACCTAAAGCGTAGAAATATATTACTATTCAGGGGTTATTTTACGTAAAAAACAATTTTAGCTTATGTCTAATTATTTACCGGTTCTACCGCGTTTAGTAAAGGGAATACCTTTAGCGCACAAAGGGCAGGTATCGGGTTCAAAAGTTTCTACATTCAAATGCAGCAAAGCTTCGGTACGAACGCCAAAATCTACTTTACCGCCGCTGCGGTCAACCAATAGACCAACGCCCACCAATTCGCCGCCATGATCCTTAACAACTTCCATAACCTCTTTAACGCTGCCGCCGGTAGTAACAATATCCTCTACTACCAATACGCGAGTGCCTGCCGGAATTTGGAAGCCGCGGCGCAGAGTCATTTTGCCGTTTTCACGTTCGGTAAAAATAGCACGGGTGCCCAGTGCCTTACCAACCTCATGGGACAAAAGAATGCCGCCGGTTACCGGGCCAACAACCAGTTCCACATTATCATTTGCATAACGGCGGGCAATTTCCTGGCACAAACGCTCGGTATATTTAGGGTGCTGGAGCACGTTAAATTTTTCTACATACATAGGGCTGTGCAGCCCGCTGGTCAGCAAAAAATGACCATGGAGCACTGCTTCGGTTTCCTCTAACATTTTAAGAACATCTTTTTCTTCTAATACGGACATTATTAATTCTCCCTTCTACTCTACCTCTGGCAGCCGCTTAAAGTACTGCTTATATAGCAACGCATGTTTATTTTCTGTGAGCTTACTGTTTAATTTCGTCAACAATAGCTAAAGCGGCTTTTTGACGGTCTGCCGCTTTAGTAATAGGTCTGCCTACTACAATATGGCTGGACCCGTTTTTGAATGCGCCTGCCGGTGTAGCTACGCGGCTTTGGTCATCAAGAGACGCACCTGCCGGACGCACGCCGGGAGTTACAATCAAAAAATCCGGACCACAGGCTTCGCGAATCCCTGCTGCCTCGCGCGGAGAAGCAACCACGCCGTCCATACCTGCCGCTTTAGCCAGCTTTGCCAAGGCAATTACCTGCTCGGCAATGGTATTTTTATAATTTAAATCAGCAAATTGCTCGTCGTCCATACTGGTCAAAATAGTTACGGCAATCAGCTTAGGCGCAGTACGTCCAGCCTTAGCAGCAGCCTCATGTACAGCCTTAACGGCTTCAGCCATCATCTTTTTGCCGCCAACAGCATGCACATTCATCATATCGGCACCCAAATCACTCAAAACAGTCAACGCGTGCGCTACAGTATTAGGAATATCCTGCAGCTTCAAATCTAAAAATACATGCTTATCCTGTGCTTTTAAAAAGCGAATAATTTCACTGCCGACTGCATAATACAGTTCCATACCTACTTTATAATAGCTTACAGCGTCGCCCAGCTCTAAAACGCAGGCTTTAGCTTGCTCCAAGGTGGGAAAATCAAGAGCAACAATCAGTCTGTCATCAGATTTCATATTTTTCTCCTATTTAAACAAAGGCATGGAAGCTTTGCCCTCGGGCAAGGCCAAGCCTACGATTTCTGTAATATTCTGCACCTTATGCCTATCTAAATATGCCAGCATACCATGCGCGATATTTTCCGCAATATCGGGATGGACAAAGTTTGCCGTACCAACAGCTACGGCGCTGGCACCTGCCAGCATAAACTCAATAGCATCCTCTGCACACATAATGCCGCCCATACCAATAATAGGCACTTTTACTGCCTGCGCTACCTGATAAACCAAGCGCACGGCAACAGGACGCACTGCCGGACCGGACAAGCCTCCGGTAATATTTCCTAAAACAGGGCGCTGACGCTCAATATCAATTTTCGTACCCAAAAGCGTATTAATCATAGAAATAGCATCAGTACCGGCAGCTTCTACAGCCTTAGCCATAGAAACTATATCTGTAACATTAGGAGACAGTTTAGTAATTACCATTTTCGAGGTATTTTTCTTGACCTGCTCCACAACCTCGGCTGCTGCCTCGGGACAGGTACCAAAAACAATACCACCTTCTTTGACGTTTGGACAAGAAATGTTAATCTCTACGGCATCAACGCCGTCCACATCCAGCTTTTTTGCTACTGCGCCGTATTCCTCGGGAGAATGGCCGTAGATATTGACAATTACAGGCACGTCATACTTACGCAGCTCCGGCAAGGTATGCTCCAAAAAATAATCGCTGCCGGGATTTTCTAAACCGATACAGTTAAGCATACCGGAGGGAGTTTCTACCGCGCGCTGTCCTTTGTTGCCGGCCGCAGGTAAAAGCGAAGTGCCTTTTACGGTCACAGCGCCTACTTTTTCCAAATCCAGAAAATCGGTAAACTCCAAACCAAAGCCAAAGGTGCCGCTGCCGGTGGTTACAGGCGTAGCCATTTTTAGGCCGGCAACATCAACTGCCAAACGGCCATCATATAACGACTTTACCATTCGCCCACCTCCTCGGCCCAAAATACAGGACCATCCTTACATACTTTGATACGCCTGCCAATACCCTCGCAGGCACAGGACAAGCATGCGCCTAAACCGCAGGCCATATATTTTTCTAAAGAAACCTGACATTTTACGCCTGCTTCTAAGCAAGCGCCTGCTACGGCGCGCATCATGGGAACGGGACCGCAGACATAAACGCAGTCATAGCCTCCCCCTGCCAAAAGCCAGGGCAACAGCGCCATAACGGTACCTTTTGTCCCCTCGCTGCCGTCATCCGTAGTTAAAAACATTTTAGCGCACAAGTCTCCGTAAAGCTGTTTCCAAAACAGTTCTTCAGCGTTACGTCCACCCATTAAGATATCAGTATTCCCCACGCCAAAGCCTTCAGCCAAAAACAGCAGCGGAGCCAGTCCCAAGCCACCGCCAACTAACAGCGGTTTCTTAAAGCTCATGTCAAAGCCGCGGCCTAAAGGTCCTACTATACTTAAAACGTCGCCTGCACAGACATCTGCTAAAATGTGCGTACCTTCACCAATGATACGATAAATCATGGTAAAAGTACCCTGTTCTTTATGAACTCCGGCTACGCCGAAGGGACGGCGCAGCAGCGGAGCAGTATTTTTGCACACCTGCACATTGACAAACTGCCCGGGGACAGCCTGTTCGGCAATTTCAGGTGCATAAATATCTATCAATTTTGTTGTTCTGTTAAGAATACGCTGACCAATTACCTTGGCCGCCGCAATAGTCTTTGCCATAATCAATCCTCCCAGCAAAACTTACTTTGCGTTCAGCTTTTGGCTAAAACCTTTTAGTCCTCCCAGCTCAGGCTAAGATCCTGCAAAGCTACTACACTAACAACGCGGCGGCGGCGCATAGCGCTCATAACACGCTGCAGCTCGCGGGCAGTATCCATAGAGGTCAAGCAGGGAATAGCATGTTCAACAGTAGAACGACGAATCTTGAAGCCGTCACGCTCTGCGTCGCGGCCATGGTTACTGGTATTGATAACCATGCTGATACGTCCGCTCTTAATATCATCCAAAATATTGGGATGACCTTCGCTGACTTTGGTAGCAACATTTACTTGGATGCCTTGCTCTTGCAAATATTTTGCAGTACCGCCGGTAGCAGTAACAATGTAACCTAAATCTTCAAAACCGCGGGCGATTTCTACAGCTTCCGGCTTATCCATATCGGCAACGGTAATCAAAATGGAGCCTTCATGCGGAACGTTAATGCCGGAAGCCAGACAAGCCTTGTACAAAGCACGGCTGAACTGATAGTCGCAGGCCATAACTTCACCGGTAGATTTCATTTCGGGGCCTAAGGTAATATCTACGTTAGACATTTTATTAAAAGAGAACACCGGTGCTTTAACTGCGTAATAGTCGGGGAACAAACGCAGACCTGGACGCAGACCCTGCTCGCGGATGCTCTTACCCATAGCGCATTTAGTTGCCACATCCACCATGGACACACTGGTAACTTTACTCAAGAACGGTACAGTTCTGGAAGAACGCGGATTAACTTCTATTACATATACATGCTCGTCGCGCACAATGTACTGAATATTAATCATACCCTTAACTTCCAAGCCTAAGGCCATTTTATTGGTATAATTAATAATAGTCTTAATTACGGATTCGCTTAAGGTACGCGGCGGATATACGGCAATAGAGTCGCCGGAATGCACGCCTGCACGTTCAACGTGTTCCATAATGCCGGGAATCAGCACTTCCTTGCCATCGCAGATAGCGTCAACCTCTACTTCGGTACCCTGCAGGTAATGGTCAACCAAAACAGGATGCTCGGCAGACGCCTTTACGGCATAGGTCATGTAATTGCGCAGCTCGTCGTCGTTATACACGATTTCCATAGCGCGCCCGCCCAATACATAAGAGGGACGAACCATAGTAGGATAGCCTACATCATGTGCAGCATTCAAAGCGCCTTCGGTATCAAATACAGTGTGTCCTTTAGGACGTGGAATATTGCAGTCAGTCAAAAGCTGTTCAAAACGCTCACGGTCTTCAGCACGGTCAATGCTGTCTACACTGCTGCCCAAAACCTTTACGCCAGCTTTAGACAAAGGACCTGCCAAATTGATTGCCGTTTGACCGCCAAATTGTACGATAATACCTTCCGGCTGTTCTTTATCAATAATATTCAGCACATCTTCTACGGTTAAAGGCTCAAAGTATAGCTTGTCGGCAATATCAAAGTCGGTAGAAACTGTTTCCGGGTTGTTGTTGATAATGATGGTTTCGTAACCCAGCTCTTTCAATGCCCAAACGCAATGTACGGAGCAATAGTCAAATTCTACGCCCTGACCGATACGGATAGGACCGGAACCCAAAACAACAACCTTTTTCTTGTCGCTAACCTTAACCTCATCCTCAGTTTCGTAGCAGGAATAATAATAAGGAGTTGCTGCTTCAAATTCAGCAGCGCAGGTATCAACCATTTTATAGGTAGGAATAATGCCGTTAGCTTTACGCAGATCACGAATTTCAAATTCAGTTTTGCCTACGATAGCAGCAATGGTCTTGTCGGCAAAGCCCATTTTCTTAGCTTTGCGCAGCAAGCCGGCAGTAAGCTCATGAGTGGACAATGCACGTTCCATTTTAATGATATTTTCAATCTTAGACAGGAACCATTTATCTATTTTAGTAATGCTGTTAATTTCCTCAATGGTTACGCCGCGGCGCATAGCTTCCGCAATAACAAAGCAACGTTCGTCATCAATCTTTTTAATACGAGCGCGAATTTCTTCGTCGCTTAAAGCTTTCAGTTCCGGCATTTCCAAATGGTTCAGACCGATTTCCAAGCAGCGCACAGCTTTCAGCATAGAAGCTTCCATAGTACGCTCAATAGCCATCACCTCACCGGTAGCTTTCATCTGAGTTCCCAAAGTACGGTCGGCGGTAACAAACTTGTCAAACGGCCAACGAGGGAACTTCAAAACGATATAGTCGATAGCAGGCTCAAAGCAGGCTTTAGTTTTCTTGGTAACGGCATTTTCAATTTCGTCCAAATTATAGCCTACGGCAATCTTACTGGTAACCTTAGCAATAGGATAACCGGTAGCCTTAGAAGCCAAAGCAGAGCTGCGGCTTACGCGCGGATTTACTTCGATTACATAGTAGTTTTCGGAATAGGGATCTAAAGCCAGCTGCACATTGCAGCCGCCTACTACACCCAGTTCGCGCACAATGTCGATAGAAGCCTGACGCAGCATCTGTACTTCTTTATCATTCAAGGTCTGCGCCGGAGCCACAACGATGGAATCGCCTGTATGTACGCCAACAGGGTCTAGGTTTTCCATGGAGCAAACGGTTATGCAGTTATCGGCAGCATCGCGGATTACCTCAAACTCAATTTCCTTCCAGCCTGCAATAGAACGCTCAATCAAACATTGACCGATAGGACTGTAGCCTAAACCTTTTTGGACAATATCAACCAGCTCGTCTTCATTTTCGGCAATACCGCCGCCTGTACCGCCCAAGGTGTAAGCGGGACGAACAATCAAAGGATAACCAATTTCGCGGCCAAAAGCGCAGGCTGCCATAATGGTTTCTACAATGGTAGATTCAGGAATAGGCTGATGGATTTTTTCCATCGTCTCTTTAAACATTTCACGGTCTTCGCCGCGTTTAATGGCGGAAATCTGCGTACCTAACAAACGCACATTGTACTCGCTCAAAATGCCCTTTTCTTCCAGCTTCATTGCCATGTTCAGTCCTACTTGTCCGCCCAAGGTAGCCAGCAGGGAATCAGGACGTTCATGTTTAATGATGTTCTCTAAAAATTCAATGCTGATAGGCTCTACATACACACGGTCAGCAATGTGAACGTCAGTCATAATGGTTGCCGGGTTACTGTTGACCAGTACAACCTCTAAGCCTTCTTCCTTCAAAGCGCGGCAGGCTTGAGTGCCTGCATAGTCAAATTCGGCGGCCTGACCGATAATAATGGGGCCGGAACCGATAACGAGAACCTTTTTAACATTAGTAAGTTTCGGCATGATTAACGACCCTCCATCAAATCAATAAAATGTTGGAACAAATACTCGTGACCTCCGGGGCCGGGGCAGGCCTCCGGATGGTATTGTACAGTGAAGGTAGGATGATCCTTATATTCCAAGCCTTCAATAGTACCGTCGTTCATAGAAATATGGGTAACAGTAATATTTTTGCCTTCAATAGAAGCAGGATCTACTGCATAACCATGGTTTTGGGAGCTGATATAAATGCGACCGCTACGCACATCCTTTACGGGCTGGTTTACGCCGCGATGGCCAAATTTCATTTTATAAGTATCAGCGCCGTTGGCCAAAGCCATTAACTGATGCCCTAAGCAGATACCAAAAATAGGACGACGGCCGATAAGCTGCTTAATATTTTCAATAACGTCTACCAAATCCTTCGGGTCGCCAGGGCCATTGGACAGGAATATGCCGTTAGGGTTGCAGGACAAAATTTGTTCTACTGTAGCATTAGCCGGAAAAACTGTCAGGCGGGTATCGAACAGCAGCAGGAAGTTTAAAATATTTTGCTTAATACCAAAATCCAAAACTGCAATATGGTGTTTACCGCTGCCCAAAGTATATACCTCAGGAGTAGTTACAGTAGCAACCTGATTATGAATAGCAGGAGTATTTAACAGCGCTTCTACTTCAGCGTCAGGCATATCGCTGGGTACAATAACACCCTGCATAACGCCTAAATCACGAATTTTGCGGGTAATAGCGCGAGTATCCACACCGGTTAAAGTCGGCAAATCCTGCTCCTCCAGCCAGCTTTCCAAGCTCTGCTCATTACGCCAGTTGCTGGGGCAGTCGCACAGCTCGCCGATTACATAGCCTTGGAAGAAATTTTTACGTCCTTGGTTAAACATGGGATTGCAGCCATAGTTGCCTACCAAAGGATAGGTCATAACTACGATTTGCCCACAGAAAGAAGGATCAGTAAGAGTTTCCTGGTAACCGCTCATACCGGTAGTAAAGCAAACCTCACCAACAGCATTGCGCTTACCGCCATACAAAATACCCTCATAGACGCTGCCGTCTTTTAAAACTAATTTACCTTTTCTTAATTCTTTGTGCATACTACACCATCTCTCATCACAAACTTACCATGCAGCATAGTGGCAACAGCCTTACCCTTGCACTCTTTGCCTTCATAAGGAGTGAATTTGCCGCGAGTATAGAATTTGGAGCTGTCAACAGTCCATTCTTTATTCAAATCCATAATCGTAATATCAGCAACACTGCCTTCTTTTAAAGTGCCGCCGGGCAGACGGAAAACCTTAGCAGGCTCGCAACTCATTTTGCTGATAATAGTTTTTAAATCAAATATATTAGTATGATACAAATCTGTCAGCATTACGCCTAAGCTGGTCTCTAAGCCGCAGAAGCCGCAGGGAGCATAACGGAACTCCACATCCTTTTCCTCGGGAGCATGCGGAGCATGGTCGGTAACAATGCAGTCCACGGTGCCGTCCAAAACAGCTTCGCGCATAGCCTGTACATGGTCCCAGCTGCGCAGCGGCGGACTTACGCGGGTTGCAGAGCTATAATCTGCGCAAGCGTCGTCTGTCAAAGTTAAATGGTGTACAGTCACCTCACTGGTTACGTTAACGCCTCTCTTTTTAGCCTGACGGATAATATCAATAGCGCCTTTAGAGGCTACGTGGCAAATATGTACATGGGCACCGGTATATTCGGCAATAATGCAGTCGCGGGCTACGGCAATATCTTCAGAAATTGCGGGAATCCCCGGTACGCCGATACGTGCAGATACTACGCCTTCGTGCATATAACCTTCAGCATTCAGTTCTGGGTCAATAGCATGACACATGAGCGGTTTATCAAATGCGGTAATATATTTAGCAGCCAGCACAAACAGGCGAGAGCTTTTTACATAATGACCGTCATCAGAGAAGCCAACAGCACCTTTTTCAGCCATATCGCCCATTTCAGCCAGCTCTTCGCCTTTTTCGCCTTTGGAAATAGCGCCTACAACCTCTACGTTTGCATAGCTTTCTTCGGCAGCGCGTTGTTTAATACCGCTGACAATAATGGAGGAATCTACGATAGGTTTAGTATTAGGCATGCAGGCAACGGTAGTTACACCGCCGGCAGCCGCAGCCTTAGTACCGGAAATAATATCTTCTTTAGCCTCCAAGCCAGGCTCGCGCATATGAGTGTGCATATCAATGAGACCAGGAGTTACTACCAACCCTGTTGCATCATACACTTCATCAGCGGTTTCAGTAATAGTTTCAGCTACAGCTTTAATCTTTCCATCCTCTACCAGGATGTCCATGCAAGCGTCTAAATTTTGGCTGGGGTCAACTACCCTGCCGTTTTTAATCAACGTTTTCAATGTGTTTACCTCCTGTCAAAGTCAAGAATAAAAGAGCCATCCGCACTGCTACGCCGTTTTGTACTTCAGTACGGATAGCAGCATTATCGCAGTAACCAACCTCCCAGGAAATTTCCAAACCGCGGTTCATAGGGCCCGGATGCAGGACGGTTACATCAGGCTTAGCCAAGGCCAAACGTTTTTCGTTGATACCAAAAATACGCGCATATTCTCGAGTAGTGGGGAACAGGCCTTTCTTTTGGCGTTCCAGCTGAATGCGCAGAATATCTATAACATCTGCGTCAGCAATAGCGTCTTCAACATGCTTATGCACAGTCACGCCTAAGGATGCAATATCGTGAGGAAGCAAGGTCATGGGACCGGCTACATGCACTTCAGCACCCATTTTGGTCCAAGCAGCAATATTGGTACGGGCAACACGGCTGTACAGAATATCGCCGATAATAGCCATTTTCAAGCCTTTCAGGTTTTTGCCCTGCTCACGAATAGTGAACATATCCAAAAGGCCTTGAGAAGGATGAGCGTGAGCACCGTCACCGGCATTGATAATGACAGGATCGGCAACCTTAGCGGCGTAAGCAGCAGCGCCCTCAATAGGATGACGCATAACAATAGCATCGCAGGCCATGGATTGTACGGTTAAAATAGTGTCGCGCAGACATTCGCCCTTAACTACGCTGGAGTTGCCGGTAGTAATATTTACCACATCGGCACCTAAATATTTGCCTGCCAATTCAAAGGAAGTACGAGTACGGGTACTGGGCTCATAGAACAGATTTATGATGGATTTACCACGCAGGGACGGAACCTTTTTAATGTCCCTTTTCATAATCTTCTTCATTTCCTCAGCTGTTTTTAAGATTAATTCAATCTCATCTACGCTGAGGCTTTCCAGATCCAGTATATCTCTGCCACCCAGAGATACATTTGATTTAGCCATTAGCTTTACCTCCTGTATACACATATTATAATGAATAAAAATAAAAAGCCTTCTCATCCCCATGAGGGTACAAGAAGGCCTTGCATTTCAACAATAAACCTTGTAGTCTCACGGGACTCATTTAAAGGTGCATTTGATTTAAATATATTTTACACCTCGAAGCACTATCCGTCAAATATTTACCCCGCTTTTTTTTACATTTTTCGCAGATAATTTTAGTCTAGCCTGCCGCTCGCTTTAGGTGTATAATACCATATAAGCTTTACCAATCTAGGTACGGCATTTCTGTTTGCTTTTAATTTTGAAAGGAAATTTCATGCGCAACACAATTATAGACAACCTCCGCGGTATTTGCATGCTGGGGGTTATTGGTATTCACATTGGCAGCTTAGCGCTGGCTCCCAATAGCTTTATGCTGTACTGTTTTTTAGAAATTTTAAGCCGTTACAGCGTCCCTACATTTTTCTTTATTTCAGGCTACGGCCTGGCTTGTACAGATAAAAACTTACTTACAGACGGCGCGCTTAATTATTGGAAGTTTATCAAAAAGCGATTTCGCAGCGCCGGACTTCCCTATGTAAGCTGGTCTTTATTTTATCTTGCTTATTTCTGGCTGATTCTGCCGTCTGGCTACATCAGCTGGCATCCGCTGCACATTGCTTTTGTGCTTTTCTTCGGTCTAGGCTGCTACCACCTATATTTTATGGTAATTCTACTTTGGTTTTATGGCAGCTATCCTCTGTGGCGCACGCTGCTGCGCTATATTACCAAGCACAATGCAGTCATCAGTTTAATACTGCTGTTTATTTTTCAGTTAGCCCTTAACTGGTGGACAACCCATCCTAATGTAGATGCAAGCCACTGGAGTATCTTAGCAAGAAACTTTTTCACTTATCGTCTTAATTATCTGCCGCTGCACTATCTTTTGATTTTTATGAGCGGCTGTTTGACTGCTGTATATTGGCAGAATTTTATTACTTGGTTACGTCGCAACGGCTTATTAGTAATAATATTTTACATCACTGCTATTATCTATCATGCAGGCAGTGCGTATTATTCATATAATTACAAAGGCTACAGTCTGCTTGATTTAGCCAATACCTATCACCAGCTAAGTCCTCAGGGTTTAGTTTACACTATCGCTTCAATTATATTTTTCTGCTGGGCACTAGATATCATAGAAGAAAAATGTATTGCTGCTAAAAACACTCAACAAAATTCGCTTACTTCTGCTACTGTCAATAAGCTCAATAAATTAACGCACATTATACAAAAATTTATTAGCTTATTGTCTCATTATTCTATGTTAATCTATTTTCTCCATCCTCTTTTATTAGAATGGATGACCAGCCTTTACACCAAATTCGGTATCGTGATGACAGTCAAAAAGGTAACCTTCTCTTATTTTGCTCTCGTTGTGGGAGCTTTGCTGGTAAGTATTGTTTTGAGTAAAATATTTGCCATATGCAGTACCTTAAGCTTGCTTTTTACGGGCAAGAAATAATAGTTTCATTAAAATACCGTAATATGCTTAGAAATGGCTGGACTACTTTGCTAAAAATACTACAAAAAAGCTCATTGCGAAATCTCGCAATGAGCTTTTTAAGTTACTATATTATTGTTACAGCTGGTCTTTCATGATACGCTTATAAATTTCCACCCCGGGCTGGTCGTAAGCATCAACATCAGCCATTTCGCCTTCATAGGCAACGCTAAGCATTAAGAAATACATTAGCTGCCCCAAATAATATTCATTTAATTTAGGTAAGGTAAAACGAGCATTATAACGGTTATCACTGGTCAGCGCCGCTTCATTAGCAGCCAAAGCTATTTTTAAAGCTCTATTCATATCCAAGCCTTCGTATTTTGCAAAGCAAGGCAAGTCCTCAAATGGGTTATGCAGCACCGCTTTTTCCTCAGGGTCAGCAATCTCCAGAAACTGTACGACCTTGTTCAACCGTCCCTCCTGATGCTGTTGGGTTTGCGCATGCATATCAGTAGTACCCACAGCAACAACGGGAGTTCTGCCATAATGTATTTCTTTACCTTCGCGATTACAGCGTTTGCCTAAAGATTCTGCCAAAAGCTGGATATACCACTCACTAAGAGATTTTAAATGCATACTATAAGGCATAAAAACCTCAATATCTCTGCCCTTGCCATAAGCCAAAAATTTCAGCAGTGCGTTTACCAATGCCGGATTATCGCAAAGCTCTACCTGCTGACAATATTCGTCCATTTCTCTTGCACCGCGCAGAAATTCTTCAATATCGCCGCCCAGGGCAGCCATAGTAATTAAGCCCGGATCAGTCATGACGCAGAATCGTCCGCCGATACCCTCTTTAATATCAAACTGCCACCAGCCAAAACGCCGTGCCAGCTTCAGCAAAGGAGCCTTGTCTTCATCAGTATGCAAATCGGTAATTACCGTACAATCTAATTTAATATTTACGCCTTTGCTAAAGGTATCATAAAAATATGTAAAGGCAGCTATAGTTTCCAAGGTAGTACCGGATTTAGAAATCGGCACCAGCATAACCCGCAGCTCTCTGCCATTACTCATGTGCAGATAAGCCAAGCGCTGAACCTCATATACTAAGCCATTGCAATCAACAGGATCAAGATTATTACCGGAAAAATAAATACGCGGTTGGTCATGACGCAAACGCGCATTGGTATTCCAATGACAGCCGCCAAACGCGTCAAAAAGCACCTTATTACCTAAAAAAGAACCGCCTACGCCTAAAAAAACAACGACGTCAATTTGTTTCAGATACTCACTGTACTCTTTAAGCTTGGCAATAGAGCTTTGGGTATTAGGATTGCCCTCTTTTATATAAGGCATACGCGGAAAATAAACGTGTTCCGGCGTACCGTCCTTGGACAAATGCGCTTTAGAATGTCCCGTGATACGAAGTTTGCGTACTGCATCATCAGCTGCAATACCATATCCTGTCAGTCCGCGCTCTACCTCTTCCTCTTGTAATCTTCCTACACCCAACATATTGGTAAAATCAAATATTAAACCGCTGGGCATAGTAACTTTGTACTTCAATTGACACACTCCCTTAAAGTAGCATACTTTAGTATACTCTTACAGTGTATTCTACATGTATTTAATTATAACACATTTTTAGATTATTTCAAATAACTATATTTATTTTATTCACTCATTTTACGGTACAATTTAGTTATTTCTTGCTATTTTTAGGTGTCTGACGACGATTGCTGCCTGTTTTAGGAGCCTTGCGTTTATCAAGCACAGCATTACGCCCGCGCTTAGGTCCTGCCGGTTTTCTTTTCTTGGAGCTATCCGCGCTCACACGACGGGCAACAATTTCTCCTTCAAGATTTTGACGCTCCATTACAACATTAAGCTTAGCCTCAATATTGTGCAGCCACTTTACTTCTTCAGGAGTATAAAGAGTTATGGCAGCGCCATCATTACCTGCGCGTCCGGTACGTCCGATACGATGCACATACCAATCTACATCATGCGGTATATCGTAGTTGATAACGTGAGTTACACCTTCAACATCAAGCCCACGAGCCGCTAAGTCACTGGCCACTAAAATTTGAATTTTTGCATCACGAAACGCTTTCATCACTGTTTTGCGTTTTGCCGGAGACATTTCTCCGTGCAAAACATCTACATTATACCCCTGCATGCCCAGCCACTCACTTAACTCCTTGGTACGTTCCTTACTCATACAAAAAACTATCATCAAATAAGGATTAAGGCGGTCGATAAGCGCAGAGACAGCTCTATTTTTGTATTCTTCGGTGGTTTTCAAACAAATTTGCTTAATTTTATCAACAGTAGCCTGATTAGGATTGATATCTATAAGTGCACAATTTTTAGTCAACTTACGTCCCAGCTTACGCACTTCTTCTGATAAGGTAGCACTACAAAGCATAGTTTGATGCTCAGGAGCAGTCATAGCAATTAAATCAAGGGCTTCATCCATAAAACCCTGCTGCAACATTTCATCAACTTCATCTAAAACAAGATATTTTACACCACCTAAAGCAGTATTGCCTTTTTTTATATGATCTAATAAACGTCCCGGAGTACCAATAAGTATATGGCTGCGGCCTTCCAATTTATATTTTTGCTCCTCAAAATCGTGTCCGCCAACTACTGACAATACCTTAATAGAAGTGCCAGTAAGAAGCTTTTTCATTTCCATAGCAATCTGCTGCGCCAATTCACGGGTAGGCGTAATAACTAATGCTTGAGCATATTTTTTTTCAGCATCTATTTTTTCAGCCAAAGGAATTAAAAAAGCTAAAGTTTTGCCGGTACCTGTTTGTGCGCGAGCAATAACATCACGTCCTGCAAACAGCGCTGGAATTGCTTGTTCCTGTACTGGCATAGGTTTCTTGATACCCATTTTATGTAATTGTTCGACAGTACGAGTACAAACTTTTAAAGCTGAAAAGCCATTATTCATTTTCATACCTCTTTTCTATCGTTAAATTTAGAGCTTCAATAATACAGTTTTATTATTATATCATATAAATAAACTCATGGGCAAGATTAGTATACCTGTCGACAAACAAAAAAAGAACCATACCAATAGGTATGGTTCTTTTTCTAACCGGCAGCTTTCTATCCTCCCAGGCCGCTTCCAGCCAAGTACTTTCGACGTTTAAGGGCTTAACTACTGTGTTCGGGATGGGTACAGGTGGTTCCCCTTAGCTA
>Ga0129316_1000473_pt1 | contig 22245 bp, 22 predicted proteins | sample Cm1ome_2_FD_94429 | JGI IMG/M metagenome (GOLD analysis project Ga0129316, IMG submission 94429) | Eastern black-and-white colobus group fecal microbial communities from Wisconsin, USA - Cm1022B metagenome | ecosystem: Host-associated > Mammals > Digestive system > Large intestine > Fecal...
AAAAAAATCTGATAATATTATTGAAAAGGCTAGAAAAGAAGCTGAAAAATATAAAAGAGATTCTATTTTAGAATTAAAAGAAGAACAACTTAAGATGAAACAAGACTTCGAAAAAGAAATGAAAGAAAAAAAAGAAGAAGCAAAAGAATTCGAAGAAAGAATGCAAACAAGAGAACAAAATATTGATAGAAGAGATCAATATTTACAAGAAAGAGAAAATTTATTATCAGAAAAAGAAAATGGTATTATTAAAAGACAGAAAGAACTACAAAGTTTGGAAGACAAGAAGAATGAATTAATTAAAGAAGAATTAGAAAAACTAGAAAAAATATCTGGTTTAACTAAAGAACAAGCTAAAAAGAATATTATGGCTATAGTTGAAGAAACTATGACTAAAGAAATAGCTGCTTATATCAAAGATAAAGAAGCAGAAGCTAAATTAGATGTAGATAAAAAAGCCAAAGAAATGCTTATCTCATCTATGCAAAAATATTCTTCAGATGTAACTAATGAAGTTACAGTATCAGTTATTAACTTACCTAATGATGATATGAAAGGTAGATTAATTGGTAGAGAAGGAAGAAATATTAGAACAATAGAAGCTGTTACAGGTGTAGATTTAATTATTGATGATACTCCAGAAGCTATTGTTATTTCAAGCTTTGACCCATTAAGAAGAGAAATTGCTAAAGTAACAATTGAAAGTTTAATTAAAGATGGAAGAATCCATCCAGGTAGAATAGAAGAATTATATGATAAAACTTGTGAAGATTTTAAACAAACAATTAGAGAAAAAGGAGAAGAAGCTGTATTTAAACTTGGTTTAGGTAAAGTAGATCCTGAATTAATTGAATTAATTGGTAAATTATATTTCAGAACAAGTTATGGTCAAAATGTTTTACAACATTCTGTAGAAGTAGCTAATTTATGTGGTATTATGGCTGGAGAAATTGGTGAAAATGTTACACTTGCTAAAAGAGCAGGTTTACTACATGATATAGGTAAAGCAATTGACTTTGAAGTTGAAGGTAGCCATGTTGATATTGGTGCTAATATAGCTAAGAAATATAATGAAGATAAAGTTGTTATTAATGCTATAATGTCACATCATGGTGATACTGCTCCAACTAGTATAATATCTGAATTAGTTGCGATAGCTGATTCAATCAGTGCAGCTAGACCAGGAGCTAGAAATGATTCATTAGAAAACTATGTTAAAAGATTACAAGATCTTGAACAAGTTGCTAATGACTTTGATGGAATTGAAAAATCTTATGCAGTTCAAGCTGGTAGAGAATTAAGAGTAATTGTTAAACCAGAAGAAGTTGATGAATTAACAAGTGTTAAACTTGCTAGAGATATCAAGAATAAGATTGAAGATAAACTTCAATATCCTGGTACTATTAAGGTAGTATTAATTAGAGAAACAAGAGTAATAGAAGAAGCTAAATAAGCTTCTTTTTTAATATTTTAAATATTTATTTCATAAATTTATATAGGTGAATATATGAATAATGTAATTAGTTATTATTATGGAATAAATATATTAGATGTATATGACTTAGGTGATAAGTATTATTTTAATTATGATAATAAAAATTATTATTTATTGCCTTTTAATAGAGATTATAATGATATAAAGAGTATTATTGATTTATGTTTAGAATTAAGAAAAAGAAATGTATTAACTAATGAAATTATTATTAATAAGTTTAATATGTATCTAACACCTATTAATAAGAAATATTATATTTTATTAAAAGAGAATTCTAATGATAATATTATTACTATGAATGATATATTTTATATACAAAATAATACTTTAGATATTATTGGTAGTAAGAATCTATATAGAACTGATTATATAAGTATGTGGTCAAGTAAAATAGATTATTATGAAGATAAGATTAAAGATATACAGGGTAAGTATAAGAATATAGATAAGACTATTGATTATTATATTGGGTTAGGGGAGAATGCCTTAGTATATTTAATAAATAATAATATTAAAATTAGTAATGTTGTAGTATCCCACAGGAGAATTAATATTAATAAAGGTGGATTAGATTTTTATAATCCAGTTAATTATATATTAGATAGTAGAACTAGAGATTTTTCTGAATATATTAAAGATTTATTTTTTAATGGTGAACTAAGTTTTGATACTTTTATTAATTATTTAGAGTATATGAGATTTGATAGAGACGAATATATACTATTTATTAGTAGAATGTTATTTCCAAGTTATTATTTTGATATAGTTGATAGAATAATTGATAATAATGAAGATGATAATTTATTAGAAGGAATGATAAATAAAAAAGATGATTATATTATTTTTATTAGAGATATATTTAACTATTTAATGAGAGTAAAAAGAATTAATATTCCATATATAGAATGGATAATAAAAAAAATATAACTATTCACTAGTTATATTTCTTACTTCTAATACTTCAGGTATTTCAGATGTTAGTATAGATTCCACAGTATTTTTAATTTCTGCATCACCATATACACAATTAGCACATGATCCAATTAATTTAACATAAACAATACCATTTTCATACTTAACATATTCAACATCTCCACCATCACTAATAAGAAATGGTCTTACTTTATCAAGTATGAACTTTATATGACTAACAACATCCATAACATCACTTCCAATTGGTATTATACATTATTATAAAAAAAAATTCAAAAAAATTCTAAATATGGTGTATAATGTTTGTAGGTGATTGGTGTGAAGTATAACATAAATGATGTTATTTATGTCACTATTACTTCAGTAACTCCATATGGTGCTTTTGTAAAAGCAGATAATGATTATACAGGATTAATTCATATATCAGAAATAACTGGTAAATATATTGGTAATATAGATAAATACTTTACTGTGGGAAATATTATTGAAGCAGTTATTACTGATATAGACGAAGAAAAGAAACAATTAAGTCTAAGTACAAAGGGAATTATACCTAACTTAGATAAAGGAAATGATCTAGAAGAAGACGATTTAGGCTTTAAAAATCTAATGGAAATGCTTCCAAAATGGATAGAAAGCGCTAAAAATGAGTTAGAAAATAGTGATAATAACAAAAAATAAGTAAAATTTGCAAAAAAATTTTAAATTACATTGACAAACAAAAACGTAAATGATAATATTTATATTGTCAATGTTTATGGATTCTTAGCTCAGTTGGTTAGAGCATCTGCCTTACAAGCAGGAGGTCGTAGGTTCGAGTCCCACAGAGTCCACCATTTTTTATGCCGAAATAGCTCAATTGGTAGAGCAACTGACTTGTAATCAGTAGGTTGAGGGTTCGATTCCTTTTTTCGGCACCACGTATGGGAAGGTAGCGAAGTGGCTAAACGCGGCAGACTGTAAATCTGCTCCTTCGGGTTCGGTGGTTCGAATCCACCTCTTCCCACCAGTGTGTTGCCTTGTAGCCAAGTGGTAAGGCATCAGACTTTGACTCTGACATGCGCTAGTTCGAATCTAGCCAAGGCAGCCATTTTTTTATTGTTTATATGTCTCGTTAGCTCAGCCGGTAGAGCACTTGACTTTTAATCAAGGGGTCATGCGTTCGAATCGCATACGAGACACCATTTTAAAAATAACGATGTCAACATCGTTTTTTTTTGTTTCATTAATATGTTTATATCTCATATAATTTAATATGAGTTTAATACCTAATGTATCTTCTAATACTTTTACTTTAAGTGCTATTATAGTTGGTTTATTATTAATCGATGATACAACTGCTAGTGAGCAAAATGCTCTTGGCAATTGGCTTATGTTAGTCGCACAAGTTTTATGTACGGATGCTTATTATAAACAGGTACAAAATGAAAGAGAAAACTTTAATGAGGAAGATACTAAAACTATATTAAAAAAGATGGCTAATGCCATCAATAAAGAATTAAATACAAAATAAAAAGGAAATTTATATTTCCTTTTTATAAAATTGAAAGTTATTTTTTAAAAATAAAATCTTTCATTGGATCTTTTTTAACATATTTAGATTTTCCAAATCCAAGGATTAAATCACAGATGAATGGGAATGCGGAATAAAATAAAGCCCAACCAGTTTTATTAGTATCTTTTCCGAATGCATTTGTGATTGAAACTGATAATAAAATGTTAAAATAAAAAGCAGCTACAGTAGCAAATAAAGCGAATATTGCACCAATGAATGGTATCCAAGCAAATAGCATTGGTCCAAATACGATTGCAATCCACCAAGGATTAACACCAGCGATTTGGCATAGAACTACTTCGTTGTAAACAGGAATAATTGCTTTCCAACCTGCTTCTCCTGCTTTTTCAAACATTTTCCATCTTGCAATAATTTGAACAATTGCAATAGCAAGACATACAACTAGTGCTATTCCCCAAATAGCTACTACAGCAGCTAATACTCCAGCTCCTGCAGTATTTGAGCTTATTAAACTATCAGATCCATAAGTTCCATAAGTTCCATAATTTGAATACATAAAAACTCCTCCTATCTGAAAACATTATATCATATTAATTTCAAAAAAAAAAGAATTTTATTTAAATTCTTTACTACATTTTGCACAAAAATTTGCTTCTATATCATTTTTCTTACCACAGTAAGTACAATATTTAAATTCTTCAAAATCTTCATCTTCTTTTTCTGGCTTAATTACCTTAGTTCCAAATGACTCTTTTTGATTACCTTTAGTGGCATCATATTTTGCTTTTGGATCCCATGCAATTATTGAATAACCAATTAATGGTAAAAAGATCATTAATAAACAAAATGCATCTTCTTTTTTAAATTTTTTTGCTAGTGATATAGCGGCCATTATTTTAAATACAAATACTACTATAAATCCAGCATATGGGATAAGCACAAATAAAATTAAGTATCCAGGATATCCTGATATTTCAAATAAAGTCCATGTACTATAAATAGGTATTAAAGCTTCCCATCCTTTTTTACCTGCTTTTACAAATGTTCTCCATCTTATTATTACTCTATATGTTATTATACTTACCCAAAATAGAATATATATTAATAAAGATAGTGAACTAATTGAGAAAATACTATTTGATTTTAGAAACATAATTTGTTCCTCCTTATGTAAAAATTATAACATAAAATATATTTATATTCTATATTATGATAAAATGATTATAGGTGATATATATGAACAATCTATCTAAATCAAAATATACTTTAGGAAGAGTATGTGAAAAGAAATTATGGTTATCTGAATTTAAAAAGGAAGAAGCTAAAGAAGATAATTCTACTGTATTAGCTAATGGTAATATGGTAGGTGATCTTGCTAGACACCTTTTTGGAGATGATTATGTTTTAATAGATTATAATAAAGGTTTAAAAGAAATGATTAAAGATACTAAAATTTCTCTTGCTTTTAAACCTAATATTATTTGTGAAGCATCATTTTCATATAATGGTAATTTTTGCTCTGTGGATATACTTAAAAATGATATAGATGGTGTAGAGTTATATGAAGTTAAGTCTACTACTGAAAAGAAAGATATATATTTAGATGATATCGCTTATCAAACTTGGGTATTAAAGATGTGTGGTATGAATGTTAAAAAATCTTGTTTAGTTCATATAAATAGTGAATATGTTAAAGATGGAGATTTAGATATTAATAAATTCTTTATTATAGAAGATGTTACTGATGAATTAGATTTAGATATTATAGAAGAATGTTCTAATGAATATCATAAAGTAATTAATAGAAATATTGAACCAGATACGGATTTAAATCCTAACTGCAAATACAATAAAGAATTATGCCCATTCTTTGATTATTGTACTAAAGGTTTATCTAAACCTAATGTATTTGATATAGCTAGCATTAATTTTAAATCTAAACTTAAATTATATAATGATGGTATTATTACTTTTGAAGATTTAATTAAAGATGGTTCTATTAATGAAAAAGGATTAGAACAAGTTAAATATGAAATTGAAGATTTAAAACCAAAGATAAATAAAAATAATATAGATAATTTTTTAAATAAAGTAACATATCCAGTTTATTTTTTGGATTTTGAATCATATCAAGATGTTATTCCAAAATATGATGGTACTAAACCTTATCAACAAATATGTTTTCAATATAGTTTAGATTATTATTTAGAATCAGGTGGAGAACTATATCATAAAGAATTTTTAAATGATAAGTATGATGAAAACTCTATGAAATATCTATGTGAAAATTTAGTTAAAGATATACCAAAAGATTCATGTGTTATTGTTTATAATGAGACATTTGAAAAGACAAGATTAAAAGAAATGGCAGAGATATTCCCTGAATATAAAGAACATCTATTAAATATAAGAAATAATATAATAGATTTAATGGTAATATTTAGAAATAGAGATTATTATATAAAAGAGATGGAAGGATCATATTCGATTAAGCATGTACTTCCAGCATTATTTCCTAATGATGAGAGTTTAAATTATAACAATCTAGATCAAGTTCATAAAGGTAATGAAGCATCAGAAGCATATTTATCATTACCAAGTTTATCTAAGAAGGATGAGGAAGAATTAAGAAGTAATATGCTTAAGTATTGTGGTCTAGATACTTATGCAATGGTAAAAATATTTAATAAGTTAAAAGAATTAGAATAAATTAATTATTAATACATATTATTTTATAGGTGAATAATATGGAAATAAAAGTTGAAGGTAAATCTAAAAAGTATGCTGAATTATTAAAGGATAATTATTCAGGTAAGTTTAGTGATTTATCTTCTTTTTTGCTTTATAAATATGAATATGCATATTTTAGTAAAAGTGATTCTTCATTTGCTTTAAATATGAATAAACTAGCAAATGATTCTTTAGTACATTTAGAAATATTTGGGAAGTTAATAACACTTCTAGGAGGTAATCCGAATTTTAATAATTTTATTATTAATGATTTTTTATATTTAGATACTAAGACTAAATTAATAGAAGTTAATATAAGAGTTACTAAAGAAAAGATAATTAAATATACTAGAAACTTAAATGAGATAGATGATTACTATATAAAAGAAATATTAAAGAAATTTATTATTGAAGAAAGGAAGAATTTAGAAATACTAGAATTATTACAATTAAAAAATAAGAGACAGTCTTTATAATCTTGACTATTTAATAAGAGAATGCTACCATAATTTTAGGAGTAAAATATGAAAAAAAAGAATGCATTAGTCACATTGCTTTTATTATTTTGTACGATATTACTAATCCTTTTATTGGTAGTTATTTTTTCATTAATAAGAGTATTTAATATAAAAGATGAAAAGAAAGTTGAAACTAGAAAAATTATAGAGAAAAATTATAATATAGATAAAATTAGTACAATTACTTTTGATTTTAAAAGAGCAAATGTAGTAATTAAGTCTAGTGATGATAAAGAATTAGTAGTAACTCAAAATACAAAAGAAGAAAAGTTTTATTTAAATGAAAATATAAGCTCAAGTACAATTGGTTTTGAAGAAGATTCTTATATATTTGATGGTAAAACTAAAAAGTATATAGTTAAAGTTCCAAAGGATTATAAAGGTAATTTATATATAATAAATGGATTTGGGGAAATAAGTGTTCTAAATATTAAAAATATATTTACTATAGAAAATAATTCTGGTGGAGTGAATGTTTATAAATGTGAAAATGTTAATATAAAAGATGTATCTGGAGATTTATATTTAGATGGTATAACTGGAAATACAGTAATATCTACATCTACTGGTAATATTACTTTAAGTAATGTAAAAGGTACTATTGATTTAGATACTTTAACAGGTAATATTATAGTTAATAATTTTAAGATAGAAGGAGACTCTGAAATAGAAAATATATCTGGTAATGTTGGTATAACTGTTAATAAAGAGTCTGAATGTAACATTATATATTCTAATGAAAGTGGAACTACTAAGATAAATAAAAAAATATGCAAGGATAAGAAAAATATTTTAGAAGTTAAAAATGTTACTGGAAATATAAACATTAATTGATTATTTTAATTTGTTTGTGATATAATTGTTATGGAGTGTGAGTATATGAAGAAGTTAAGTTTATTATTAATAGCAGTTGTAATGTTATTAATACCATTTGCAGTAAGAGCAGATGAAAAAGCAAAAATAAATGTTTATTTATTTAGAGGAGAAGGATGTCCTCATTGTGAAGAAGCTATTGAATGGTTTGATAATACTTTAAGTAAAGATGAAGAATATTCTAATAAATATGAATTAGTTCAATATGAAGTATGGTATGACCAAGATAATGCAGGATTAATGGATAAAGTTGCTAGTGCATTAGGTACTGAAGCAAACGGAGTACCATTTATAGTAATTGGTGATAAATATTTTAGTGGTTTTGCTGAAAGTGTAACACCAGATCAAATCAAGGAAGCAATTAATACTTATTATGGTAATAGTGAATATACTGATGTAGTAGATGCTGTTATTAATAATAAAACAATTGATCCTAAAAAAGCAGAAGAAAATAACCAATTATTACCAATAATTATTGTATCAGCAGCAGCTATAGTAATAGTAATTGGATTAATATTCTTTACAAAAGAAAGAGAATAAAATAAAATAGACATTAAGTCTATTTTTTATGACTCGTTGGTGAAGTGGTTTAACACACTGCCCTCTCAAGGCAGCATTCATGGGTTCAAATCCCATACGAGTCACCATAGTGATTTTTAGTCGAACTAATCGACTTAATATAAATAAAGGTTAATTTCGGTTAACCTTTTTTATATGCTTTGAGAGGAGTTGATTAGTTGTGCAAATAATAAAGGAAAAATATGAAATTGAGGAAACATTAAATAAAAGAGTAAGAAATATATTAATGTTTTTAAATCTTAAAGGTAAACTAGAAGAAGGAAATGTAATTAGTATTGCTAAAACAAATCTTGCATATATCGAACCACATAAATTAAGAATAAAGGATATAACTTATCTATTCTTCAATGATTGTGATGATGTTTATATTGATTCTTTAGAAAACAAAATACCTTTTAATGAACTTCAAAATTATATTAAAACACAAATTAACTAATACCATTCCCTAAATAAGGAATTGACAATTAAAATTAAAATGATAAAATAAATAACCAATAAATGACAAGCAGTATCCGTCTTTATTAGAAAGAGAGGTACTTCTATGATAAAATGCACAATTAGTTTTATATTAGATTATAAGGAGTTAAAGGTATTAGTTAAATAGCTAGTATCTTTGACTCCCTTTTTTATGGAAAAGGAGTTGAGAACAGATGAAGAAAAATGCAGCAATTTATTGTCGTGTATCTACTGAAGATCAAGCAAGAGAGGGTTATAGTTTACCAGAACAACAAGAAAAATTAAAAGATTTATGTAAATATAGAGATTATAATATTTATAAAGTTTATGAAGATGCTGGAATAAGTGGTAAGGATATGGATCATAGACCAGCATTTATGGAAATGTTAGAAGATGTTAGAGATAAGAAAGTAAATGTAATAGTTGCTTATAAACTAGATAGAGTTACTCGTTCAGTTAGAGATTTAGAAATATTAATAACAGAACTTGAGAAATATGAATGTGCTTTAGAATGTGCTATGGATGATATAAATACATCTACTGCAAACGGAAGATTCTTTGTAAGAATGTTAACTGTATTATCACAACTTGAAATAGAAAGAGTATCGGAAAGAGTTAAATTTGGTATGGTAGGAGCTATTAAAGATGGACATATACCAGTAAGAAAGACTTTAGGATTTATGAGAGATGGTAAGAAGTTAGTTATTAATCCTGAAGAAAAAGAAGTTGTAGTTAGAGTGTTTGAATTATATTCTAAAGGTTATTCATATAGCAAAATAGCAAATATATTTAATGAAGAAAAAGTATTAAATAAAACTAATTGGAGAGAAAACTCATTACAACATTTATTATCAAATCCACTTTTTAAAGGAGATTTTATAAGTGGTGGTAGAGTTGGAAATCCAATATATTATGAAAATGTAGTTGAACCAATAGTAAGTAAAGAGTTATGGGAAGAATGTCAGGTTCAAACAAAAAAGAATACAAGAACATATCAAAGAAGAAATGATTATATATTCTTTCAAAAAATATTATGTCCAAATTGTCATAGAATAATGGCTTGTAAAGCACCTGGTGGCAAAAAGAAACATTATATTTACTATAAGTGTAATGATTGTGGTTGTTATGTAAGAGAGGATATGTTAGAAGAAAAACTAATTGAAGAAATATCTTTGATTATTGAATTCGATATGGTAGTTAGAAAGTATTATGCACCACTTTTAAAGCATAAATTAGAAAATCCTAATGATTTATTAAAGAAAGAGATAAATATCTTAAAAGATAAAGTAAATAGACTTAAAGAAGCATATTTAAATCAAATAATAGATATTGATGAATATAAATCAGATAAAGAACATTTAGAAAAGAGGATAAAAGAAACAGAAGATAAATTAAAAGTAGAAAATGAATTAGAAGAATTTAATTTTAGTTTTGATGATGTAATGCTTACTAGAGATTTAGAGAGTATTAAGTATATACTTGATCCACTATACCATAATAAGTTTTTGAAAAAGTGGAAAGAAATGAGTATAAAAGAAAAACAAGAATTAATAATGAATTATATTGATTCAATAGAAGTAATAAAAACAAATGATGATGTAAAAACTAAAAATATTAACTTTAGAAATACATTTATAAAAGAATATGCCAAATTATTTAGTGATGGTGGATTAACCAGACATATTAATGTAAGTTCAAATAAAGCTACTTCTGAAATGGAAGTATGTTATCCTATGACAAGAGAAGAAGCAGAACAATATGTTGAAAAATTATCAAAACATTGTCCGATAGAATATGTTGAAGTTAAAAAACAAAAATATGGAAATAATCAATTTAGATTAGATTATATAAATGCAGAAGAAAATACAATTCCATTTAAAATGATTCCGATATTAAATAAAAAAGGTATTAAAAAAGTAGAAAGTTTTGGTGTGATAGGAGTACCAAGACCACCAATACTTTTACATATAGAAGAAAAACAAACATAGAATAGTTTACTCTCTGCTGTTCAGATAATTTTTGCTTTTATAAACATTAAAAAAATAAATATTTTATATAAAAATATAGAATAATAAATATAAATATGATATCATAAAAATGGTGAAAAAAGATTATTAAATGATGAGATGAAATTATGATATATTTAATTAGACATGGGCAAACGGATTGGAATTTAGAAAAGAAGACACAAGGACATACAGATATTTCATTAAATGAAAATGGAAAAGAACAAGCAAAATTGGTTTCAAAAATTATTAGTAATTATAAAATAGATAAAATTTATTCTTCAGATTTATTACGAGCAAAGGAAACTGCAGAAATAATAAATGAGAATTTTAGATTAAATATTATTTTAGATAATAGGTTAAGAGAAATTAATTATGGTGATTTAGAAGGTGTACCTAGACCTACGTTATCACAAGATGTATGGGATGTTTTTAATAATAATCCTGAGAAATTAAATGCAGAACCTATAATAAGTGTATTTAATAGAATTAAAAGTTTTTTTGATGAACTAGATTATGATAAGAATATAATAATTGTCACTCATGGTGGAGCATTGAGAACAATAATGTATTATATAAATAATAAAGATAATTTTGATAAAAAAATATATGATGAAAAATATCGCGATACTAAAATTAATAATGGAGCATTTTTTGAATGTGATCTATTAAAACAATCGATAAAAGAGGTTACTTTTTAATTTCTTTCTACCTATCATTTTACACTTTTACAAATCTTGCAGTATTCTTTCAATGTATCAAAATTTTCCATGATGGTATTTAAACCATAAATAATTGCTTGACATTTTATAATTCTTATAGTACTATAATTGACAAGTTTTCCTGCAAAGGGGTAATGATATGAATAAAATAATTAATAATTTAGTTAATCATGTATATTATGGAGTAAAAAAACTTTAGGTTTTTTTGCTCCTTTTTTTTTGAAAAAAGGGGGGAGAAAAAACAAATGATTTTAGTAATAAATAATGGTAGTACATCTTTCAGATTTAAAGTTTTTAAATCTAAGGATTATAGTATTCTTGCAACTGGAGCAATAGAAAGATTGTTTATGGATGATTGTTACATAAAATATAACACAACTTCATGTAATATTAAAGAAAATATCACAATAAAAGATTATGATGAAGCAATTGAAATAATGACAAAATTATTGTTAGATAAAAATATAGGTGTAATAAAAAATAAAAATGAGATTAAAGCTATTGGCTATAGGGTAGTCCATGGTGGTGAAAAATTTCGTGAATCAGTAATTATAGACAATAGCACATTAGATGCAATAAAAGATTTATGTGACCTTATGCCATTACATGGGGAAAGTATTACTAATTCAATAGAAGCTTGTTCGAATAAATTTAATAATTTTTTACCAATTGCAGTTTTTGATACGGCATTTCATTCAACTATACCTAAAGAAAATTATCTGTATGCTATTCCATATGATTACTATACGAAATATGGAATAAGAAAATATGGATTTCATGGCATATCTTATAGTTTTGTTTTAAAAAGGGTTTTAGATTTAACAAATAAAAAAAGAGATAATTATGATGGAATTATTTGTCATTTGGGTGGTGGATCCAGTATATGTAGCATTAAAAATGGAAAATCTTATGATACTACAATGGAATTTACTCCATCTTCAGGATTAATTATGGCTAGTAGAGTTGGTAATATAGATCCTATGGCATTATTTTATATTATGCAAAGAGAGGGAAAAAATATAGATGATATTATTAAAATGATAAATTACGAAAGTGGGTACAAAGCTTTATGTAATGATACTGATATGAAATCAATAGTTGATAGAAGTGAAAAAAATGATATTGATGCTGTATTGACTAGAAAAATTATTGAAATGGATTTTAAGAAGAATTTATTATCTATGATGGTTAATTTAGATAAAGTTGATTCTATTATATTTACTGGTGGAATAGGTGCTAAAAATAAAGAACAAAGGGAAATGCTTTTACGAAGTTTATCAAATTATGGTATAGAAATAGATAGAGAATTAAATAATAAGTGTTTTAATACTGAAATGATAATTAGCTCACAAAGTTCAAGAATTCCAGTGTATGTAGTACCTGATGATGAGGAAAAAGAAATTGCAAATGAGTGTGTTAAATTAATAAAAAGGAGGGGATAATGTGAAAAATAGTATTTTACTTGTAGGATTAGGTCCACATTCTAAAAGAATATATTTAAAATATTTAAAAACAAGTAACTGTAGTTTATTATATCTATTAGAACTTGAAAGCAAAAGGGAAAGCTCAAGAAACTATTTAGATGAAAATGGATATGAAAATGTAAAAATATATACAATACCTGATAAGTATAAAGATTATAATGTATTACCAAAAAAGAATAATGATGAGCTACTTGCAATTTGTAGACAAAATAAAATAAATAAAATTATTATTTCCACTGAGCCTAAGGCCCATCATATGTATTTAAAGTTTGCAATTGAGAATAATATTGATGTTTTATCTGATAAACCAATAATAGTTTTGAAGGATATGCAAAAACTAAATAATATTAATAAGATGAGAGATGAATATTATGATCTATTAGAATTACATAAAAAAAGTAAATCACAATGTAAGATAATGTGTCAGAGATTATATCATAAAGGTTATATTTATATAAAGGAATTATTAAAAGAAGTGGTATCAAAGTATAATATTCCAATAACTTACATTGATATATATCATTGTGATGGTAATTGGGAATTTCCTCATGATTTAGATAAGGAGAATCACCCATATAAATATGGTTATGGGAAATTATATCATAGTGGATTTCACTTTATAGATCTATTAGCAGAATTATTAAAAATAAATGAGTGCGTTACTAATGATAAAAAAATTATTAATGGATATTTACATGGTAATATATTTACACCTGATGATGAGTTGGCTGTATTTAACAAGAATGATTATAATAATATTTTTCCAGAATCTAGAACAGATAGTTTTTATAAAAAATTAAATAGAATTAGTTTTGAAAATTATGGAGAAAAAAATTTCTATAGTCAATTATATTTTTATAATAAAGATAAAAAGTTAATTACTACAGCTAATTTAAATTTATTGCATTATGGTGTTTCTAAAAGAGGATGGTTTCAATCAAAAGATTTTTATAAAAAGAACGGAAGAATAAGACATGAAAAAATCAATATTAATGTTGGGACTTTAATGAATATTCAAATAACCAGTTGTCAATCAAAAGAAATAAAAGATAGAACAAATTCTATAGATGAAATATATGAAGGTGGATTAGAGCATTTTGATATTGATATATATAGGAATGTTGATATAATTGGTGGTAAGGCACATGAAAAGATAAGATTATATGATTTATATAACGAAAATATGAATAGTGATGATTTTATTGGTTTTAATGAAAAATCTCGTGAAGATTGTATTAATGCCTTTTTAAACAATAATAGCCAAATAGGAGAGATAGAGGAAGAAAGATTAGGAATGGAAATACTATATAGTGCTTCAAAAGTAATATATAATAAATTAAATAATAAAGATAAATTAATTAATATAGATATTCCTAAAACAAATAGTAATTTCAAGTGTATAGCTATTATAACAGATAAAGATTTTGATGAAGAAATAGTACCTTTTAGAAAACCAAGAAAAAGAATTGCTGCTAGAGGAATAATTATTAGGCAGGATGGTAAAATTGCTTTGTTTAATAAAGTTAATAAGAACGAATATAAGTTACCTGGTGGTGGAATAGAAAATGATGAGAGTTTAGAAGAAACATTTAAAAGAGAGATAAAGGAAGAAACTGGCTGTGTTGTAAAAATAGTTGAAAGATTAGGAAAAATAGAGGAAGAAAAGAGCAAAGATAATTTTAAGCAAACCTCGTATGTTTATGTAGCAAAGGTTATTAGAAATACAAAAAAACTAAATTTAACCGAAAAAGAAAAAGATGAAGGAGGAAAATTAATATGGGTCACTTTAGATGAAGGATTGAAATTAATAAGTGATTGCATTAATAATTTAAAACCTTCTAAATATGAAAATTTATATCATAGTAAATTTATTGTGTTGAGGGATAAAAAAATTTTAGAGTATTATATAAAAGAAAGAAAAGGTGAAAATGATGGTAAATAATAAAAATATATGGAATAGTCTATATAAAGAAAAAATAGATGCAGAATTTGAAAATTTTGATGAGTATTTTAAAATAAAGATGAAACTTAAGCAACCATTCTTAAAGCAAGTTATAAAATATTCAAAAGACAAACCGATTTTAGAATGTGGATGTGGTACAGGAAAAGCAACTGTATATTTAGCTAGTAAGGGTATTAAATCATATGGAATGGATCTAGAAGAGGCTATGATAAAGCAAACAAAAGAGTTATCTAAAAAAGTATGCAAAGAAAATCCTGTTAAAACAGTTCTTGGTGATATTAGTAATATACCATTTAAAGATAAGTTTTTCTCAGTAACACATAGTAGTGGAGTGTTAGAACACTATTCCGATGAAGAAATAATCGAATTAATTAATGAACAATTAAGAGTTTCAGATATTTGCGTGTTTAGTGTACCTACTAAGTATTTTGATAAAAAAATGCTTGGAAACGAAAGATTTATGACAAGAAAAGAGTGGGTTACAATAATTAATAAAAGTAATGCAAAGATAGTTAAGAAATTTGGTTATCATTATAAAACGTTTGGTAAAAGATTTTTAGATGTAATTAAGAATCCTAAAAAGATTTTCAAACCAATAGCATTATATGGTTTTGTATTAGAAGAAAGGAAGTTAAAATGATATATATAGTAAGACATGGACAAACAGATTGGAATGTAGAAGGTAGATATGCTGGAAGAACAGATATCGACATTAATGAAAAAGGAATAGAACAAGCAAAAATTATGAGAGATGCATTAGCTGAGATAGAATTTGATAAAGTTATTTCTAGTCCTTTAAAACGAGCAATTCAAACTGCTCAAATAATATCACAACTTGATAATGTGGGTGATATCATAATTGATGAAAGAATTATTGAAAGATGTAATGGTGAACTTGAAGGTAAATTAAAGACTGAAGTGTCACAAAATATAGATTTTAATGATCCAAATACGGGATATGGCATTGAAACAATTACAGATTTTAGGAAGAGAATAAAAGAATTCTGTGATGAATTAAAAACTAAATATAAAGATCAAGATGTTTTAGTAGTTACACATGGTGGAGTAAGTATTTATATAAGATGTTACTTTGAAGGTGAACCAGAAAAACAAAACTATTTAAAATATAAAATGAAAAATTGTGAAGTAATCAAATATAAGAATTAGGAGGTATAGGTTATGGAAAATAGAAAATATATTACTGAAGACGGAGAACATAAAGAGGATATTATTGTATCATGGATTATTACGCACGGATGTCCAGAAAGATGTGCATATTGTATTAGCCCAGAAAAACATGAGGAAATAACAGATTATGAAACACATAAGGCAATTCAAGATCAAATGATTGCTACAGGTTTGACAAAAAATAGATATATTGGTGGAGAACCATTATTATTACCACATCTTCCAAAATTAATAAAGGAAGCTAAGGAAAAAGGTTTAAATACAAGATTAAGTACTAATGGTATATTATTAACAAAAGAAAAGTTAATAGAAATACGTGATTATTTAGATTCAATGGCATTACCATATGAATCATGTAATGATGAATTAAATAGAAGTATTAGAGGTACAATAAATCATAGTGAAATAGTATCTTCTAGAATTAAAATGATACGTGAAATGAGTGATATAGGTGTATTAGTTAATACATGTGTCCATAAAGAAAATATTAATGAATTAGAAAAATTAGCATATCATTTAGAGACACTAGGGATTGATCATTGGAAATTAAGAATGTTTAATTCGTCAAGTGGTAGAGGAGCAGTTCCTAATAAGAATAGATTTGAAATATCGGAAGAACAATTTTTTGAAATTGTTGATCATATAAAGAGTTTAGGATTAAATTATAGGATTGATGGAAGATTACCATCTAAATTAAATACTAGATTAATGGTATCGCCAACAGGAGAATTATATCGTATGATTGGTGGAGATGATGAACAAGTTCATTATGGTAATGTATTAACAAAGAAACTAGATATAAGAGAAATATATAAACGTGATGGATGTAATTAAAAAATAGATTAAAGTAAAAAGAAGGTTTTTAAAATTTTACAACAATATAATTATTTTTGTATATACAAAATGATTTATTATATTAAACTTTTTTTAACTATAATAAATAAAAAGGTCCTAAAAATAAAATTTTTATACTACTTTAACACTAATAAAAATTATTTAAAGTGGTCATTTCGAGATAGACCGAAAGGCCTATCACTTAACTAAAATGTTTAGAAATGTTCAGAAAATTCTTGATTTCAAGAACACTCAAAGTGGTGGATGACACCGCTTTTTTGTTGCTCCTTAGTTCCCAAAATTGACAATATTATATTAAAATTTTTCTATCAGGATAAGACGATGACACCACAACCTTCGATTTTTGTTGAAAATACTAGGGATATGGTGACACCAAACTTATTTTGCACTTGCAAAATTGCACCCAAATTTTAATTAAATTTGGATTTAACCCCTTTTTATAAGGGATATATTGCTCCCAAAACTGAATTTTTTGAATATTCGTGGGATATTGGCATTTTTAGAGTGGTGTCACAATTTTTAATTAAAATAATATAACGTATTTTGATTTTTCATAAATATTTGATATAATCATTATAGAAATTAACCTTATTTGTTTTTCCAAACGTATTCAACTGGCACACCATTTATAATTTTTGTTATATTATAATATTTTTTCGCATATAATATAAAAAAAGTATTGCAAAATAAAAAAAATTATATTATACTTAAGTAGTCCAAAGAAAAGGACATTGGTGCTTAGTAAACGCTTTAGTGGCGGAATTGGTAGACGCACAGGACTTAAAATCCTGCGGGAGTCAAATCCCATGCCGGTTCAAGTCCGGCCTGAAGCACCATTTTTTATTGGAGAAGTACCCAAGTCTGGCTGAAGGGACCGGTCTTGAAAACCGGAAGGTCGTGTAAGCGGCGCAGGGGTTCGAATCCCTTCTTCTCCGCCACTTTTAATTTTTATCGCGGGATGGAGCAGTCTGGTAGCTCGTCGGGCTCATAACCCGAAGGTCGTTGGTTCAAATCCTTCTCCCGCAACCATTTGAATTTAAAACAATTTCTTATGAAATTGTTTTTTTATGTATATATAGACATTTAGTTAATAAAATTAAATAGGTGATCTAATGATTTTATTAAAAAGTATTGTAGTGGGTATGTTTTCTATATTACCAGGTGTTAGTGGTAGTACACTTGCAATATCTTTAAATCTTTATGATAGATTTTTTAAATCAATACATGATATTAAGAATAATAAATTATTTCTAATAGAATTACTTATTGGTATATTAATAGGGTTATTTATAGGAAGTAAGATTATTATTTATATAATAGGTATTAATATTATTTATTATATTTTGATAGGTATAATATTAAGTGAAATACCAGTATTAATTAATAAATGCAAGATATTATATATACCATTAATTATTTCTTTTCTTTTTTCATCTTTAACAAATATTATTACATCTAATATTCTTATTAATCTTAATATTAATTTTAGAATGTTTTTAGGTGGATTACTTTTTTCATTTGGAAAGATTATCCCTGGGATTAGTTCATCTTGTTTTTTATTATCTTTAGGTATATATAAAGATATTATGATTATATTTTCTAAACCAAGTTTACTTTTAAATACATATTATATACCTTTTATAATTGGATTTTTAATAGGTATAATAATCTTTATTAAAATACTTAGTTATATGATTAATAATAGATATAATCTTTTTTATAGTATGATTATTGGTTTTGTTAGTTCATCTATCTTTCTAATTATTCCAAAGAGTATATCAATTATAGGAATAATTTTAATGATTATTACTTTTATTATTTCTATATGCATAAAGTTAAAGAAGTAATTGTAAAATTTTAATCATTTTTTGTAAAAGTAATTGACAAGAATATTAAAAATATATTATACTTATTATGCATTTTGAATGTGGTTCCGTGGTGTAGTGGTTAACACGTCTGCCTGTCACGCAGAAGATCGAGGGTTCAAGTCCCTTCGGAACCGCCATTTTTTTTTAAGGCTCTGTAGCTCAGTCGGTAGAGCACAGGACTGAAAATCCTGGTGTCGACAGTTCGATCCTGTCCGGAGCCACCATTTTTAAAAAAGTAGTTATGCACTCGTAGCTCAATTGGATAGAGTGTTTGGCTACGAACCAAAAGGTTGGGGGTTCGATTCCCTCCGAGTGCACCACTTTTTTTTAAAAAAGTAAAATTTGTTATAACGGGAAGTAGCACAACTTGGCAGTGCGCGTGGTTTGGGACCATGAGGTTGCAGGTTCAAATCCTGTCTTCCCGACCATTTTGAAATGAACAACTTTTATAAGTTGTTTTTTTGTTTTTTTATAGTATAATTAAATTAGTGGAGGGTTTGTTATGGAAAATGATTATGAGAGAGTAATAAATGACATTAAGAAAAAACTTTTCGAATTAGAATACGAAGATAAAAAACTAGATAATATAAGACAAAATTTATCTTATGACATCATTAAATATTTAAACTCTGTATTAGAAAAGCAAATAAATAAAGTTGAACCAAGAAAAACTACTAGTAATTCAACTTCAATTAAACATTTTAAAGATATGCCACTTAAAACAATGAGATATAAAAGAATAAGAGAAAAGAATAAATAAAGAAAGGGATAAAATATGGCTACAATTCATAATGAAGCGAATATTGGTGATATAGCAAAAACAGTTATTATGTGTGGTGATCCACGTAGAGCAAAAAGAATAGCTGAAAGATATTTAGAAAATCCTAGATTAGTAAATGATGTAAGAGAAGCTTATGCATATACTGGAACATATAAAGGAAAAGAATTAACTGTTATGGCTCATGGTATGGGTATTCCAAGTATGGGTATATATGCTTATGAATTATTTAAAGTATATGATGTAGATAAAATAATCAGAGTAGGTACTTGTGGAACATTTACAAAAGATATAAATGTTTTAGATATAGTATTAGTCGCAAATAGTTATAGTGAGAGTAATTTTACATTTGAGTTATGTAATGAAAAAATTAATTTTGTTCCTGCTAGTAAAGAATTAAATAAAATAATAGAAGATAAGGCTAAAGAAATGAATATTAAGATTACTAAGAGTAACGTATTATGTAATGATTGCTTCGATTATTATGTTTTTGAAAAAGATGCTTTATTTAATAGATTACCTAAAGAGTTAAATCTAAATGTAGCTGAAATGGAATCATTCTCATTATTCTATCTAGCATACAAATTTAAAAAACAAGCATCATGTTTAGTAACAGTAGCTGATTCTCATGTAGAAAGAAAAGTATTGACTCCTGATCAAAGAGAAGAATCTCTAGATAAGATGACATTGCTTGCACTTGAAAGTATTTAAAGACATTATTGTCTTTTTTTATTTTGTCATATATAATACATGTTAGAAAGACGAGTTGGTAATTATTATGAAAATATTACTTCATATATGCTGTGCACCTTGTTCAATAATGTGCATTAAAAAACTAAGAGAAAATAATATAGATGTAGATGGTTACTTTTATAATCCTAATATTCATCCATATATGGAATATAGAGCAAGAAAAGATACTCTAAGAAATTATTCTAATTATATAAATTTAAAAGTTATATATAATGATGTATATGGATTAGATGAATTTGTAAAAAATGTTAGTAATAATATAAAAGGTAGATGTAACTATTGTTATACAGATAGATTATATAAAACAGCTAAATACGCTAAAGAAAATGGATATGATGCTTTTTGTACTAGTATGCTATATAGTATTTATCAAGATCATGATAAGATTAAGGAAGTATGTGAAAAGATTGCTAAAGAATTAGATATAGACTTTTATTATTATGACTTCAGACCTTATTATAAAGAAGGGCAAGAAGAAGCCAGAAGATTAAAATTATATATGCAAAAGTACTGTGGATGTGTATTTAGTGAAGAAGAAAGATATGAAAAAAGAATAGATAGAGAAAAGATTAAAGAAGAAATAGATAAAGATTGGGAAAAATATAAAAAAGAAAATAAAATAGAAGATATAAAAGAAAGTGAATAATCACTTTCTTTTTTTAATTAAATAAATATTTACCGCCAATAATATCTTTTATATTTCTAATTATTACTTCTAATAGATTAGCTTTTTTAATATTATCTTTAGTATAAACATTATCTTTATATATAACTTTACCATTTTCTTTTACTTCTATTATTCCAATTTTTTTATTCTTTTTAATAGGTAATTTCTTTTTATCTAGTTTAACTTTATAAGTTATATTTCTTTTTTTAGAACTCTTTTTATTTAATATACTTATATCATTTTTTACAATAATATCATTATTAACCTTAGAACTTTTATTATCTATATATTTACTTACTACATCATTTTTCTTAAATAAAGTATTAACCTTATATAAATTAAAACCATAATCTAACATTTCACTAGTTTCATTATTTCTAATTTTACTATCACTTTCTTTCATTACTACAGATATTAATCTCATATTATTTCTTTTTGCAGTTGCGGTTAAGCAATAACCAGCATTTTCTGTATATCCAGTTTTAAGCCCATCCATACCATCATAAGTTTTAATTAATTTATTAGTATTAACTAACCAAAATTTTTTATTAGTATTTTCTCTTAGATAATCTTCATAGTTAGAAGAATATTCTAATACTTTATTATGTTTAACTAATTCTCTTGCGATTAATGCCATATCATAACTTGAAGAATAATGGTTTTCATCATCTAGACCAGTCGCATTCATAAAGTTAGTATTTTTTAGACCTAATTCTTTAGCTTTCTTATTCATTCTTTTAACAAATTCATCTTCACTTCCTGAAATGACTTCGGATAGAGCGACTACTGCGTCATTAGCGGATGCCATACATATTCCTTTTAATAGATCATCTACACTCATCTTTTCATTCTTTTCTAAAT
>Ga0129316_1000480_pt1 | contig 22023 bp, 24 predicted proteins | sample Cm1ome_2_FD_94429 | JGI IMG/M metagenome (GOLD analysis project Ga0129316, IMG submission 94429) | Eastern black-and-white colobus group fecal microbial communities from Wisconsin, USA - Cm1022B metagenome | ecosystem: Host-associated > Mammals > Digestive system > Large intestine > Fecal...
ACCATACCGGTGGTTATTACCGCGAGGCCACACCTGTTCCCATTCCGAACACAGAAGTTAAGCTCGCGTGTGCCGACAATACTTGGCTGGCGACGGCCCGGGAAGATAGGTTGCTGCCGGTTTATATGAAGCCTCAAGCGCTAAACGCTTGAGGCTTCTTTATTTGTTTTCATTTCTTAGAAAACAGACAGAAATTTGTTTGCCACAAAAACACATTATTGCTATCATAAATTGTAATGTTACAAAATTCAGGGGAGAAAAGGATTTATATGGAAAAGATCTTGATCGTTGATGACGAGCCGCAGATAGTTTCATCAGTTTCGGACGTTCTTGAAAGCTTCGGATTTGAGACAATCTCGTCCACAGATGCCAATGCAGGTTATGATATGGCACTCGAGAAGGCTCCGGATCTTATTATCCTTGACTGGATGATGCCTTCGCTTAACGGTCTTCAGTTTACAGAGAATCTCAGAAAAGAAGGCTGCGAGATTCCTATTCTTTTCCTTACAGCAAAGGGTGATATTAATGTTTATCAGATCGAAGCCTTGAGAAGAGGCGCTGATGACTATATGCCCAAGCCTTTCGACCCTACGCTTCTTGTAGAGCGTGTTAAGGCTCTTCTTAAGAGATCCACACGTTCAAGCGGCGAGTCCAAGACAGATAATTCCAAGCATACATATTGTGACGGTGAGCTTGTTATCGATTACGATGCCATGCAGGTGCTCGTTAACGGTATCAGCTGCGATCTTACATCCAATGAATTTAAGCTCGTTCAGTATCTTGAGCAGAACGCGGGACGTGTCTGCACAAGAGACGAACTTCTTTCGAAGGTATGGAACTACGCTTTCTCAGGCGACGTCCGTACGGTCGATGTTACAGTAAGAAGAACAAGAAAAAAGATCGAGCCTAATCAGCCCAATTATAAGTACATCCTCACAAGACGCGGATCGGGTTACTATTTCCCGAAGGAATTTGACTGAGAGTAAGTAATAATGATCGCTTTTATCACATCGCATTTCGCGCTGTGTGTTGTCGGTGTCTGTATCCTGATCTTTGCAGGACTCGCCGTCGGGTATATCGTCGGCAATAATGTCTATAATCACAGCGCGGACGAGCAGGTCAAGCAGATAATCGACAAGCTCGAGTACCAGGGACAGGTCAGATCTTCCATCATCGATAACGTAAGTCTCGGTGTCATTACTTATGATGCGAACGGTATCGTCTATAACAACAGGACGATCGAGACTATGGAGGGGTTCCTCGAAGGAAGTCCGGTTCCTTCCACCATGGATGCTTTCCTCGATAAGTTCGAGCAGGGCAATCATCTTAAATCAGATTATTTATTAAATGTAGATAATACGGATACCGCCATAAGAGTTAATTACAACAGCGGTAATAAGATCTTCGAGATCAAGATCCTTCATAAGATATATGATCAGATGAGACTGGATATAGTCATCGTCGATGATATCACCCAGCTTAAGGATGACGAGAGACGTCAGAAGGACCTCGCTGCGAACGTATCGCACGAGCTTAAGACTCCTCTTACGGTCATCCGCGCATCCGAGCTCTTTATTAATAATATAACTCCTGATAATATGCCGACTTATGAGCAGATCAAGACCTGGGGTACCAGAGTAGTTACCAATGCCGTAAGGATGCAGGATATCGTTCAGGACTTCCTTACACTGTCTATGTGTCAGGACAAGGTCCCCATGACTATCGTAGATATCGGTGAGATCATCGGCAAGGCTGTCGCATCTGTTTCCGAGTATCCCGGAAGAGACAAGGTCGAGATCAAGGTTCCCGAGGACATGTACTATCCGCTCGTTTACGGTAATGAGAATCTTCTCATGAGAGTTGTCATCAATCTTCTTACGAATGCGATCAAGTACATATCTTACGAAGGCAAGACGGCTTCGAACAAGGTCGATGTTACCGTTTCGGCAGTAGGCGACAGGATCGGAATTGAAGTTTCCGATAACGGAAGGGGAGTTCCCGAGACGGATATAGATTATCTTTTCGAGAGGTTCTTCAGAGTTGATAATTCGGGTTCCCGTGATACGGGCGGATCCGGAATCGGCCTGTCGATCGTTAAGGATATCGTTGACATGCATGAGGGTACGATAAGCGTCGTGTCAGAGCTTTACGCAGGTTCGTCGTTCACGGTGCTCCTGCCCATCGCAGGCTCTGTCTTTGAGAATGTATATGAGGATGCCAAGACGGGCGTCATAAGCGAAAAGCCTTATTTCAGTTCCGCGGCGGGCTTTATGTCCCTGCAGGCGGTAGAAGCCGCACGCTCCATGGGATATGAGGATATCGAGACGATCGCAGACGAATTCGAGCAGATCCCTGTGGGTGAGACGACATTAAGAGAGCAGAAGATGGTCGAGCTTCTGAAGGCATTCGGTGACGAGCGTTATACGGATCTTGTTGACGAACTGACATTTATAGAGCCTGACATGATAGACGAGCCCATAGTGCTTCCTACGGAAGGAAATGTTCCCGAGGAGGAAGAAGAGTCCGAGATCCCTGTTACAGAAGCGGCAGAAGAGCAGGTGGAAGAGGTAATCCCGCAGGAGGAGCCCGAGGTTCAGGAAGAACCCGAGCCCGTAGAGCCTGTAGAGACGGAAGAGCAGAGAGCCGCGAGGGAAGACAGGGAGCGCCGTGAGGAAGCCAAGGCCATCCTTACGCAGCAGATTCTCCCCAGAGCCGTACCGGTCAAGCCCGCGAAGGTTCAGGCGGAGCCTTCTGAAGGCACAAGAAAGCAGGCTGTAACGGTACATCCCGAAGCGAACGACAGCATTAAGCCTGCGCCCCGCAAGAAGAGAAAAGGCAGTCTTTTCCTTGACTTAACCGAGTCTTCCGAAGATAATAATGAGGCGCAAATCCAGTCTGCCGTAAGACAGGTTCTGGACGAGACGGAAGGAAAGTAATTTGGATTCATATTCTTTTAAGATAACAGGCGGAAAACCGCTTAAGGGTCATGTTAATGTCAGCGGAAGCAAGAATGCCGTATTGGGCATACTTGCTGCTGCCATGATGATCGACGGAACATGCACACTTGAGAATGTTCCCGATATCTCCGATGTTCATGTAATGGTAAAGATATGCGAGTCTTTGGGTGCCAAGATCGATACGAGCCTGAGTCCTGACGGATCCGTTACTTTGCAGATCGACCCCAGAGGTATCAACACATATGAGGCTACGAGCCCCGGCGTTTCAAAGATTAGAGCATCCTATTATCTTCTCGGAGCTTTGCTCGGAAGATGCGGTAAGGCATCACTTCGTATGCCGGGCGGCTGTGACTTCGGCCAGAGACCTATAGACCTTCACCTTAAGGCATTCAGACAGATGGGTGCGAGGGGTGCAGACTACAGAAATTTAAACGGCGGTATCATCTCACTTCATGCGGAACCTTTAAGAGGTGCGAAGATCTTCCTTGATATCGTAAGCGTGGGAGCTACCATCAACGTCATGCTCGCGGCTGCCAAGGCTCAGGGCAAGACCACAATCGTCAATGCGGCCAAGGAGCCTCATATCGTTGACGTCGCGAACTTCCTTAACGCCATGGGTGCGCATATAAAGGGTGCAGGTACCGATACGATCAACATCGTCGGTGTTCCTTCGCTTCCCGGTAACTTTACATATTCCATTATTCCCGACCAGATCGAGACGGGAACCTATATGATCGCCGCTGCCGTAACGGGCGGTGACGTTACTATTCATAATATTATCCCTACCCATATGGACCCTCTGTCATCCAAGATGCGTGAGATGGGTTACATCATCGAGGAGGGAGATGACTTCTTAAGGGTATATAAAGATCCCGAAGAGGAGATCTGGGGCACGAACGTCAAGACGGCGCCTTATCCCGGATTCCCGACGGACCTTCAGCCTCAGACCGTAGTTCTTCTTTGCCTGTCACAGGGCCAGAGCAAGATGGATGAGGATGTATGGGAGAACAGGTATCAGTATATTCCCGAGCTTGCCCGTATGGGTGCCAATGTCAACATATTCGGACACTTCGCACTTATAAACGGAATCGACAAATTCAATGCGGCTCAGGTCAGGGCTACCGATCTTCGTGCAGGTGCGGCTCTTGTCTGCGCGGCACTTTCTGCCGAGGGTACATCGTATATCGATGAGGCAAGAAGGATCGACAGAGGATACGAGAAGATCGTTGAGAAGTTAAGGTCCCTCGGAGCAGATATCGAAGTTACTGAAAGTACCGGATATTTCGTGGACAAAGAGGCTTAATATGGAGCTCGTCCCTTTATTCTCCGGAAGCAGCGGCAATGCTACGCTGATCCGTACAGACAACGCCAATATCCTTATAGACGCAGGCTGGAACTGCAAAGCCATAGTAAATGCACTTAATGAGGTCGGAACGAACCCCGAGGATATCGATGCTGTCTTTATCACGCATTCACATGTGGATCACGTAAGCGGCCTTGATGTATTCATAAGAAAGTATCCGAGCATGTTGTATGCCACGGAGCAGACTTTTCGAGGGATACAGAAAAGGTTTACGAAGCCGCACACGCTTACTCCCGACATAGTTATCATTCCCGGCCGCGAGACCGAGATCGCCCCCGGACTTAAGGTGAAAGCCATAAGCACTCCCCACGATGCTGCGGGCTCGTGTTGCTACAAGATCATCACGGAAGATAAGACCTGCATGGTCATGACGGACATGGGTTACGTTACAGAGGACATAATGTCAGCGGCCAAGGGCATAGATGCGATACTTATCGAATCCAATTACGACAGAAGAATGCTCGTGTACGGCGATTACCCCGAGGATCTTAAGATCAGGATCGCGGGTGACGGCGGGCACTTAAGCAACGACGACTGCGCCGAGGCGGTCAAGATACTCATCGACAGCGGTACAAGAAGATTCATATTGGGTCACCTGTCGGAGAATAACAATACGCACGAGAAGGCGGAGCAGACCGTCTGCGGATATCTCGAGTCATTCAAGTTTAAGAAGGGCACGGACTACGAGCTTACGGTAGCGAACCGTTACGAGCCCACGCCCGCGCTCGTTTTCTGATATGAAGATCACGCTGGTGTGTCCCGGAAAGATCCGCGAGAAGTGGCTCCAGGAAGGCGTCGAGGAGTATGTTAAGCGTTTAAGTAAATACTGTAAGACTGAGATCATCGAGGTCGAAGCAAGTCCCGACTACATCCCGATGGAACGCGCGCTCGCACAGGAAGGCGAGAAGATCTTAAGCAAGATCAAGCCCGGCGATCAGGTCTGGGCGATCGACCTTCACGGCAAGGAACTTACTTCGGAGCAGGTAAGCCGGGAGCTTATCTCCTCTCTCGAAAAGGGCGGCGGCAAACTTACCATAGTAATAGGCGGGAGCAACGGCATCGACCCTTCGGTAACGGCACGTGCGAACCTGAGGCTGTGCCTCGGCAAACACACAATGACACATACCATGACGAGGCTTATAATATTGGAGCAGATATACTGCGGATTTAAGATAAATTCCGGTGAGAACTACCACAAATAATGTTCCATCCGGGGACGGTTCTCAAATGGTAAGTACCATTTGAGAACCGTCCCCGAGTGGAAAAGTCAGGAGAGAAAGTGGCTAAGATAGGTATCGACCTCGGAACGACTAACAGTCTGGCAGTGATCTATAAGGACGGTAAGTCGGAGAAGATATTGAATTCTCTGGGGTCTTATATAACGCCTTCAGCCGTAAGCGTGGATGATGACGGACAGATCCTCGTAGGTGAGGCTGCCAGGGACAGACTCATATCACATCCCGACAGATCTGCATCCGAGTTCAAGCGTAATATGGGACTTCGTACCACGGTGGAACTTTCAGGGACACAATATACTCCCGAGGAACTTTCTTCACTTATATTAAAGAAGATAAAGGCTGACTGCGAGGTTTACCTTGGCGAACCCGTTGAGGAAGCTATCATAAGCGTTCCCGCTTACTTCGACGACAATCAGAGAAGAGCGACAAGAGTCGCGGCAGACTTATCCGGACTTAAAGTGGAGAGGCTGATCAATGAGCCTTCGGCGGCAGCTCTTGCTTACCTTAATAAGAACGGATATAACGACGGAACATATATGGTCATCGACTTCGGAGGCGGAACGCTCGATGTGTCCGTAGTCGATGTGTTCGAGGACATTATCGAGATACTTGCTGTAGCGGGCAACAACAGGCTCGGAGGCAAGGATTTTAACGAAGCGATCGCGAAGGATTTCTGCAGCAAAAATGATCTTGATTACGATGCGCTTTCTCCTGCACAGAGGACTGTGATATACAGGGCGTCGGAGCGTGCGAAGATCGCGCTGACGGATGTGCCCATGGTAATGATGGAAGTGCCTCTGGATACGAAGAAGTACGTTCTTACCCTTACTAATAAGGAACTCATCTCATTGTCGAAAAATGTATTCGAAGGTATAAGAGATCCCGTAAGGAAAGCGGTCCACGACAGCCGTAAGAGACTCGAAGATATCGATAAAGTCATTCTCGTCGGAGGCTCATGCAGGATGCCGACGGTTAGAGAATTCATAAGGCAGATCACGGGGATCGAACCCGACACTTCGATCGATCCGGATATCGCGATCGCCGAGGGTGCGGCTATATTTGCCGCTATGAAAAATAAGGATCTTAAGGATGTGGTCTTAACGGATATATGTCCGTTTACTCTGGGGATCGCCGTTAACAACAATATATTAAGAGACGGCTCCATGATGATGAGTTCCATTATCCCGAGAAACAGCACTCTGCCTTCATCCGTAACAAAGCCTTATAACGCCGGAAGCAACAATCAGATCCGCGTAAAGCTTGATGTTTATCAGGGAGAGAATATCCACCCTGATAAGAATCTTTATCTCGGAACGATCGGACTCGACTGTCCTCCCACGAGACTTAACGAGAAGATCTGTGATGTTAAGATGACTTACGACATCAACGGCATACTTATCGTTGATGCCATAGCCACAGACGGTAACGTCGTGACGAAAGCTTTTCGAAGCAACAGCAACGTGCTCTCTTCAGAGGAAATCGAAACGATGCGTGCGAATATGGAAGCGTCCATTCTCGTTTCTCCCGAAGACGAGAAGTACAGAGCACTTATTGCGCGCGCGGAGAGAGTTTATGAGGAGTCATTTGATGAGCACAGAGGCATTATCATGGTCTTACTCATGTCGTTCAGGGCGAGTCTCGAGAGGCGCGATCCCATAAAGGTAAAGGAAACTTACAAGCAGCTTTCGGATCTGCTCGACAGGTTAGAGTACTGATATGAAGGAGATTTTCTGGGACACACTGGGGATCGCTCCTACTACAGATACAAAGAAGATACGTAAGGCGTATTCCGGGCTTGTAAAGCAGCATAATCCCGAAGATGACGAAGAGGCTTTCAGAAAGATAAATCAGGCTTACAGGGCCGCGATGAACTTCGCGCGTCAGATGTCTGCGTTAAATATCAGCGACGATCAGATTGTTATTACTGACAGGCGTGAGGACGGCTCGTTTAATATTCAGGTTAAGAAGGAGAACGGACTTCCCGGGGTTGCCGCTCCCGTACCGTCTTCATCAGACGAGGAAGAGCCGAAGGTTCAGGATTCTCTTTTTGACTTCGGTGATCTCGATTCGTCCCGAGTAAAGGAACTTACCATCGAAGAGATCGATGAGATGACGGGGTACTTAAGCCTCGCTCCGGGATTTCCGGTTCCGGACGGGCAGAAGGCAAGACGGATAAAGAAGTTCATCGACGATAATGATCTGATCAATAACCTGTCGGGGAGAGTTAAACCCGAGGAGAAGCAGCAGGGAGTAGACGACGCGCTTCGTGCAGCCGGGCTCATTCTTAATGATGAATCGGTCAGGGAAGAGAGGATAATGTGGAATTTCTTCTTTAATTCCCCCAAGTTATTATCGCTTCAGACAAGTTACGAGTTCTATTCCAAGTTTCAGAAATTGACCGATGACGCGGGGCTCAGTATTACTGCCGCACAGGCGATGGCGGATGTCTCTCTGCTTCGCCCGAGAGTGTATGTCAAACCGCATAAACCGGGTCAATCGGAAGCTAAGATCGACTTTCTTACGAAGCTGCCGTTCAGATACGGGGAGGAAAGGTATCCCGAGTTCGACGAACTTATGCAGAACGAGGATCCAAGGGAGGTTAAGGAACTTATAGATTTCCTCGAACACTCAAGGATCAATCTTTATGCGATGCTGATGCCCAAGATGCATCCCGTGAAGAAGGATGCTCTTCCCGATGCGGTCTCTTCCTTTTACTACATACTGAAGAATCCGGATTGTACGAAGATCCGCGAAAAATCCGCAGTGTGGAAACTGTTCTTTCAGGGCTCTCTTGTTAAGCCGATGATCTCCGATCACGATCTTCATATAGGACTTACGAAGAGCATGCTCGATATGGACTTGAGTAAGGATCTCGTTAAGACCATGAAGAAGCAGATAGTAAAAGAGCCCTGTTTCATCCGTAAGAAAATGGGAAACAAGAACAGCTTCTTCATCACGTTCATGGATTCGGAGATGCGCAAGGACAAGAACGGTAAATATGTTTATATACCGTACGGACAGGTTACCCCGTGGGTTCAGGTCTTTATAGGTGTTGTGGGACTTGTCTTCGGACTGATTATGGTGATACTGCTTGCATATATGTCGATAGTGGGCGGAAGTTGACAAATATAATGAGCGTTTGTATAATGCTCGGGTACTTTAGTGCTTTAGTGTACTAAAGTAAACAGAAAGGATAATACATATGATCGACGCTAAGTTCTATACAGCAGACGGATTTACGGACACACTGCCCGGCATCTGTGCCTTTAAGAAGAAGACAGAGAAGGAGCTTGAGAAGCTCTACAGACTCCACGGCTACAGACAGATCGAGACTCCCGGTATCGAGTATCTTGATATATACAGCCGCCCGGGATTCGTTCCGGAGCAGAATCTTTATAAGATGACTGATCAGAAGGGCAGACTTCTTGCTCTGCGCTATGACGGCACCATCCCTGCTGCCAGATATGCGGCAGGAATTAAGGACTTCGATCCCGCATCGCTGCCGCTTCGACTTTGCTATATCGAGAATATGTTCAGATTCGCTGACTCCGGCGGAGGAAAGCAGAACGAGTTCACACAGGCAGGAGTCGAGCTCATGGGAGCAGACGGCGCTGATGCCGATGCTGAGGTTATCGCTCTTGCGATCAAGTCCGCACTGTCCGCAGGCATCAAGGATCTTCAGATCTCTGTAGGTCAGGTAAGACTTTACGACGGTATCGCGAAGCAGCTGGGTCTTAACGATTCTGATAAGGACGCCATAAGAAATGCGATCAGCAGCCGTGATACGGTCACTATCGAGAAGACCTGCGATCAGCTGGGCTTGAACGCAGACCAGAAGGAACTTCTCCTGATGCTTCCCGACGCACAGGGAACCTATGACATCATCGATGCATTCAGAGCCAAGGTTACAGAGAAAGAAGCTCTCGATGCACTCGATAACTTAAAGGATATCCTCGATGCTTTGGATGAGCAGGGTTTCCTTAAGTACGTATCGGTTGATTCCGGACTTCTCGGCGGATCCGTCGATTACTATACGGGAGTTATCTTTAAAGGATATACATATGAAGTCGGTTTCCCGATCATCTCCGGCGGCCGTTACGACAACACTGTCGCGGTATTCGGCAGACAGATGGGCTGCGTAGGCTTTTCGCTCAGTCTTACGCTTACTCTGACAGCGCTCCTGCGTCAGGGTGTGTCCATGGATGAGACGCCGTGCGATGTTGTTATCGGCTTTAAGCCGGGCTTCAGGGGCAAGGCTTACGAAGAGGCGCAGAAGCTTCGTGAAGAAGGTCTCGCGGTCATACTCGACACTACAGGCAAGAGTAAAGACGAACTTAATGAATATGCAGTAAATCAGGGCATCGTGAGAGCCCTTTACGTGGAGGGGGAGTAAGATGCTGACGATTGCTTTATCTAAAGGAAGACTTGCCGAGAAGGCGATAATGCTTCTCGAGAACGCAGGCTACGACTGTACTGCAGCCAAGGATGAGTCCAGAAAGCTTATCCTCGAGGATGAGAAGGCAGGATTGAGATTCATCATGGCCAAGCCTGCTGACGTGCCGACTTACGTTGAGTACGGTGCGGCAGACTTGGGCTTCGTAGGAAAGGACACATTGCTCGAAGAGGGCAGAGACCTTTATGAGGTAGCGGATCTGGGCTTCGGCAAGTGCCGTATGTGTGTTGCAGGGCCCGTCGATCTTAAGGACGGCAAGCTCGATCTGATCCCGAACAAGAGGATCGCTACGAAGTACCCGAATATCACGAGAGCTTACTTCGAAGGAGTTAAGAAAGAGAGCGTGGAGATCATCAAGCTCAACGGTTCCATCGAACTTGCTCCCCTTATCGGTCTTGCTGACTGTATAGTAGATATTGTAGAGTCCGGAAGGACACTTAAGGAGAACGGTCTCGACGTTATCGAGACTGTGGCAGACATCTCCGCGCGCGTTGTTGTTAACCGCGTATCCATGAAGATGAAGTCTTCGGAGATCAAGCCGATGGTAGAAAAGATCAAGGAACAGGTGGCACTGTTATGAAATGTAAGTTTGTAAACGGAACAAAAGATAATCTTAAAGAAGTATGCGATGAGTTGGGCGCAAGAGGCAAGATGGACCTGGGTCCCGTCATCACGACTGTCCAGGGCGTTATCGACGACATAAGAGCAAGAGGAGACGAGGCGGTACTCGAGTACACGAAGAAGTTCGATAAGGCCGAGCTTACTGCCGCGACCATGCGAGTTACTGCTGATGAGATTAAGAACGCATACGCCTCTCTCGAGAAGGAAGATCCCGAGCTTCTCCGCATCATGAAGACAGCCGCGGAGAACATCAGAGTCTTCCACGAGCAGCAAAAGGAAGAGGGCTTCATGATGGATACAGCCAAGGGCTCCAAGATTGGTGTGCGTGTCCGTCCTATCACGGTCGCAGGTGTATATGTTCCGGGTGGTACGGCTCCGCTGCCGTCGACGGTTCTCATGGATGTTATCCCTGCTTCCGTAGCAGGTGTTCCGCGTATCGTATTCTGCACACCGCCGAGAGCTGACGGCACAGTCGCTCCCGTTATCCTTGCGGCAGCAGACATCGCAGGCGCGACTGAGATCTACAAGGTCGGAGGCTCACAGGCCATCGCGGCTATGGCTTACGGCACTGCTACCATCCCGAGGGTAGATAAGATCTGCGGTCCCGGCAACATCTTCGTAAACACTGCGAAAAGACTGGTATTCGGACAGGTCGACATCGATATGTTCGCAGGTCCTTCCGAGGTAATCATCATTGCAGATGAGTCGAGCAACCCCGAGTTCGTAGCTGCGGACATGCTCGCACAGGCAGAGCACGATAAGCTCGCTTCCGCGATCGTTCTTGCGGTAGGAGATGATCTCGCACGTAAGATCTGGGAAGCAGCTGACAGAAGATCAGATGCAGCTGACCGTCAGGTTCAGCTTGAAGGTTCAATGGAGAATTACTGCTCCGTCATAAGCGTTGATTCGGTTGATACTGCGATCGCTTTCTCGGAGGAGCTTGCTCCCGAGCACCTTGAGCTGTGCGTAGCAGATCCCGATGAAGCTCTCGACAAGATTAATAATGCGGGTGCGGTATTCATGGGTAACTACTCACCGGAACCTTTGGGCGATTATTTCGCAGGCCCGAACCATACACTGCCCACGAGCGGTACTGCAAGATTCTTCTCTCCTCTTAATACGGGAGATTTCTATAAGAAGATGAGTGTAATAAACTATAATGAGGAATCATTAAGGGCGGTATATAAGGACGTGGCGAAGTTTGCAAGAAGCGAAGGTCTCGACTGTCACGCCGCTTCCATAGAATCAAGATTCGAGGAATAACATGAGTGAGTTTTGGAACAAGAAGATAAATGAGATAGAACCCTATGTCGCGGGCGAGCAGCCTAAGAAGGGTGAGAAGGTAATAAAGCTCAATACGAACGAGAATCCTTACCCTCCTACGCCGATGGCAAGGGTCATACTTCGTACATGCGACGTTGCCGAATTAAGACTGTATCCGAACGCGAGCTCTACAGAACTTCTCGAAGCAGTAGCGGAGAAGGAAGGCGTTAAGCCTTCTCAGGTGTTCGCGGGCAACGGTTCCGACGAAGTGCTCGCACTTTGCTTCCAGACTTTTTTCGAGAAAGAGAACGAGACAGCGCTTCCCGTGCTTACCCCCGAGTTCTCATACAGCTTCTATCCCGTGTTCGCGAAGTTCTATGATGTCCGTACTATCAAGATCCCTCTGAAGGAAGACTTCAGACTTGATCCTGATGATTATATCGGGACTCCCAACTGCGGTATCGTAATTGCCAATCCGAATGCTCCGACGTCGCGTTCGATAATCGTCGAAGACATAAAGAGGATCTGTCAGGGCAATCCCGATTCGGTAGTGCTCATCGACGAGGCTTATGCTGCATTCTCCGATCCGTATGAGACGGCAGTAAGCATCCTTCCCGAGTGTCCTAATCTTGTAGTCGTAAGAACATGCTCGAAGTCACACAGCCTTGCAGGCCTAAGAGTCGGTTATGCGATCGCATCCGAGGAGCTTATCGAAGGCTTAAACCGCGCTAAGGATTCTTTCAATTCCTATCCTTTGGACAGACTCGCACAGATGATCGCTGCGGCTGCCATAAGGGATACGGCTTATAACAGAAAGTGCATCGATAAGATCATCGCGACCAGAAAGAACACAGAGGCTGCTTTGAAGGAGCTGGGTTTCACGATGCCGAAGTCTTCCTCGAATTTCCTTTTCGCGAAGCCGCCGAAGGGCATCGATGCAGAAACTTTATATAAAAATCTTAAAAGCAAGGGTATACTTGTAAGGTATTTCAAGACAGAAGGGATAAACGACAGACTCCGCATCACGATAGGTACTGATGAGGAAATGGAGAAGTTTATCGCCGCTGTTAAGGAGGAGGTGTCAAATGCCAAGGACAGCTGAGATCACAAGAAAGACAAAAGAGACCGACATTGAAGCGATCATCAATCTTGACGGCAATGGCGAGAGCGAGATCTCTACAGGAATCGGATTCTTCGATCACATGCTGACGGCTTTGTCCAAGCACTCCGGTATCGACATGAAGATCTCCTGCAAGGGCGACCTTGAGGTCGATGCACATCACTCTGTCGAGGATACGGGCATTGTTCTGGGGCAGGCTGTATCCGAGGCTCTGGGCGACAAGGTCGGCATCCGCCGCTACGGCCAAGCGAGGATCCCCATGGACGAGGCGCTCGGTGAGGTTGTCATCGATATCTCCGGCAGACCCTTTATCGTTTATAACTGCGAGTTCAAGGGTGACATGATGGGTCAGATGGATACTCAGTTGGTTGAGGAATTTATGAGATCTTTCGCGTATAATGCCGGTATCACTCTGCACATCGGTGCGCCGTACGGCACGAATGATCACCACAAGGCAGAGGCTATGTTCAAGGCTCTGGCAAGGGCTTTGAGACAGGCAACGGAGATCGACCCGAGATTCGAAGGACAGATCGTCTCCACCAAAGGAAGCTTATAATTTTACGGAGGAATATAAATATGCTTATTAAGGATACTGATTTTATCGAGCAGCCGGTGCTTGCCAAGGGTAAGGTAAGAAACATCTATGACTTGGGCGACAGCCTTCTTCTTATCGTTACAGACAGAATCTCGGCTTTTGATGTAGTCTTCGACGAACTGATCCCCGACAAGGGTAAGGTTCTCTCGTCGATCTCCGCTTTCTGGTTCGACTTTACAAAGGACATCATCCCGAACCATGTCATCACGACAGACGTATCGAAGTATCCTATGGGCTTCGACAAGTATAAGGAAGAGCTCGAGGGAAGATCCATGCTCGTTAAGAAGGCACAGATGCTTCCTGCAGAGTGTATTGTAAGAGGTTACCTCGAGGGCTCTGCTCTTAAGGAGTACAAGGCTAACGGTACTGTCGGCGGCATCAAGATGCCTGAGGGCATGGTACAGGGCGACAAGCTCCCCGAGCCTTTGTTCACACCTTCCACAAAGGAAGAGAGCGGCCACGACATCAACATCACATACGAGCAGCTCGTTGACCTGATCGGTGAAGAGGATGCCAAGGGCCTTCGCGATGCATCCATCGCTCTTTACAACAAGGTATCCGAGTTCGCTCTCACAAAGGGCCTGATCCTTGCTGACACCAAGTTCGAGTTCGGTAAGATCGACGGCGTACTCACAGTATGCGACGAGATGTTCACACCTGACTCTTCAAGATTCTGGGATGCAGCCGACTACGAGCCCGGACACGCTCAGAAGAGCTTCGACAAGCAGTTCTTAAGAGAGTGGCTCGAGACACTCGACTGGGATAAGACATATCCCGCTCCGACTCTCCCCGAGGAGATTATCAATAAGACAGCCGAGAAGTACCGCGAGTGCTACTCAAGACTTACAGGCAAGGAAATCTGATCATAAGTGATAGCCATAGTTGACTATAAGATGGGCAATCTCGCCTCTGTGCGAAAAGCCCTCGAATACATCCACAGAGAGTGCGTCATCACAGATGACCCGTCCGTCATCGCACGTGCGGATGCACTTATCCTTCCCGGCGTAGGTGCGTATGCGCCTGCCATGGAGGCACTGTGCGCTAAAGGACTCGATGCTGTCGTAAAAGAATTCGCAGCATCGGGTAAGCCTATGCTCGGTATCTGCCTCGGAATGCAGCTCATGCTGTCCGAGTCGGAGGAGGGAGCAGGTCCCGACGGCAACATCAAGGGTTTGGGGCTCATACCCGGAAGCGTAAAGAAGTTCCCTTCAGATAAGACGGTCGAGCAGGGGCTCAAGGTCCCCCAGATCGGCTGGAACAAATTGACGGACGTAACGGGAAGCCTTCTGCGTGACGGTGATTACGTTTATTTCGTACACTCTTTCTACTGTGATCCGGAAGATTCTGCTGATGCGGCGGCTTACACCGAGTACGGTATTAAGTATGTGTGTGCCCTCGAGCGCGGCAATATTTTCGCGACACAGTTCCACCCCGAGAAGAGCGGTGAAGCGGGACTTCAGATACTCGAAAGATTCGCAAGGAGGATAAAGAAGTGATAATACTCCCTGCAGTAGACCTCTTGGGAGGCAAGTGCGTAAGACTTCTTAAAGGTGACTACAACAAGGTCACGGTATATAACGACGACCCGCTCGAGCAGGCTTGGGCTTTCAAAGAAGCAGGTGCCGAGTGGATCCATGTCGTTGATCTCGATGCAGCGAAGTCGGGCGTTCCCACGAACCACGAGATCATCCGCGCGATCGCGGAGAAGACAGGTCTCAAGGTGGATACGGGCGGCGGTATCCGTAATATGGATACATTGAGAAGATGGATCGAGGATTACGGCGTATCAAGATGCGTTCTCGGAACGGCGGCCGTTAAGGACCGTGCGTTCACGGAGAAGGCCATCGAGATGTATGAAGAGAAGATCGCAATCGGTATCGATGCCAAGGACGGCGAAGTCGCAGTAGACGGCTGGACAGCAGGATCGGGTATCGATGCTGTAGAGTTCGGACTTATCATGAAGTCGATCGGCGCGAAGACTGTCGTATTCACGGATATCGCGAGAGACGGAATGCTCACGGGTCCCGCAGTCGAATCCACGAAGCAGATGGTCGACAAGACAGGTCTCGATGTCATCGCATCGGGCGGCATCGGTTCGAACGAAGATATTATGAATGTTAAGACCTCCGGCTGCGCAGGCGTTATCGTCGGCAAGGCTATATACGAAGGAAAGGTAGACCTTAAGGCATGCTTACAAAACGTATAATCCCGTGCCTTGATGTCAAGGATGGCAGAGTTGTAAAGGGAGTTAACTTCGTATCCTTAAGGGATGCGGGTGACCCTGTCGAGTGCGCGAAGGAGTATAACCTGTCGGGTGCAGACGAATTGGTCTTCCTTGATATTACGGCTACCCTCGAGGCGCGCGATACGGTCATCGACATGGTAGAGCGCGTGGCAAACGAGGTCTTTATCCCTTTTACTGTCGGAGGCGGTATACGTACTGTTGAAGATATCCGCGCGATCCTGAATGCAGGTGCCGATAAGGTGTCTTTGAATTCAGCTGCCGTTAAGGATCCTTCATTTGTTAAGAAAGCGTCCGAGATCTTCGGTGCGCAGTGCATAGTAGTCGCGATCGACGTTAAGCGCCGTGAGGGGCAGGAAGAGAAGTTCCCTTCAGGATGGGAAGTAGTGATCGCAGGCGGCACGAAGCCCACGGGCATCGATGCTCTGTGGTGGGCTAAGGAAGTAGTTTCCCTGGGGGCCGGCGAGATCCTTCTTACAAGTATGGATAAGGACGGAACCAAGTCAGGCTTCGATAACGTGATCACGGCCATGATCGCAGATGCCGTATCGGTTCCCGTGATCGCTTCCGGCGGAGCAGGCTCCATGGAGGACTTCTACGACGGTATCGTTGACGGCAAGGCAGACGCTGTGCTTGCGGCATCACTGTTCCATTTCGGTGAGATCAGGATAAGCGACCTTAAGGAGTATCTGGAGGGAAGAGGTATTCCTGTAAGACGCATCCCCAAGGAGCTTGATATGTGGGCACACATGAAGAAGAATTCCGACGGCATGGTTCCCGCGATATGCCAGGATGCCCAAACGCAAGAAGTGCTCATGATGGCTTACATGAATTACGAGGCTTTCCGTCTTACATGTGAGACAGGATATATGCATTATTATTCCCGTTCCAGGAACACCCTGTGGAAGAAGGGCGAGACTTCGGGTCACATCCAGAAGGTCATTTCCTGTGCGATCGACTGTGATAAGGACACGCTCCTTTATAAGATCGATCAGACCGGAGCCGCATGTCATACGGGAAACAGGTCCTGTTTTTACACTCCTCTCGAGAAGTGGGATCTTGATAAGAAAGAATGATTATTATAAGGAGATAAGAAATGGATATCTTAAGTGAGCTTTACAGTGTTGTTGTAAACAGACAGAAGGACCCTCAGGAGGGTTCATACACTAACTATCTGCTCGAGGCAGGAACGGAGAAGATCGCCAAGAAGCTGGGTGAAGAGGCAGTCGAGACAGCCATCGCAGCTGCCAAGAGATCCAAGACAGAGGTTGTCGAGGAGATATCCGATGTAATCTATCATATGCTCGTTCTCATGGTGGATATGGGTATCACCCCTGAGGATATCGAGAAGGAGCTTCGTGGCAGAAGAAGCTGAGTCTGTTGTGTCAGATTCGCATTACAGGGGTTATATCGACTCGCTGAAAGGGATGGCTGTTGTAGCCATAATCCTTTACCATATATCTGTTTTTAATGATCCTGAACTTCCGTGGCCGTTTTGGTGGATTACACATTCCGGAGACCGCGGGGTTCAGCTTTTCTTTGTTATTTCAGGTTTCCTGAGTTATCTGTCATTGGAGCGTTATTTTAAAGATCCCGGTAAAGTTACGTTCGAGGGATCGATACAGTGGATTAAGGGAAGACTGGTAAAACTGATTCCGCTTTATTATCTGGCCCTGTTTATGAGTATGATCACTCATTCGTGGAGTCCTATGTGGCTCGGTAACGAGGGGCATGTTTCCGTACTTAATATTTTGACGCACACCGTGTTGATACATGTATTTTTCCCTCATTATGCCGACAGTATATTATGGGTCGAATGGTATCTCGGTGTCCTGGTATTGTATCTTGTCATGACACCGCTTCTGTATAAGTATGCGAACGGCTTGAAACGCATGATGCTTCTTCTGCTGCTTTTTGAGGTTGTTATCATTACTTTCCCAAGTCTTCTGATGGATCTTATGCCTCTTGAAGAGGACCTGTTTGTTTATTACGGGTATATTTATAATTTCTCTCCGCATCTTCATCTTGTTGTTTATTCGTTGGGAATTGTTCTGGGAATTCTGACTCACGGCAATATAGGGAAACTGAAGAACCCACGTCTGATATCCCGGGGGATGCTGGTATTTCTCATTGTTGAAATGATCGTGTTAAGTATTGCAGGGATCAAAAACATAAATCTGTTCGGTCTGTGGTCCTTTATGCTTCTTCTGAGCCAGGAGATACATTCTTCGCCGATAATCGATAACCGTCTGTTCAGATTTATAGGTAAGCACTCGTATGTTATGTACCTTTTTCAATTTACATTCTTTAATATCTATGATCAGTTTATAGGCATAGGCGGACTTGCGGGATGGTGTCTTAAGGGTATAATTTGTATTGTCATGCTGCTGTGTTTTTCCTGCGCTATAAGCATGATAAAAACGAAGTTCAAAAATAAGGTTATTTCTCGTTGACATAAGTTTACAGGCCGTGATACAATTGTCGAGCAAAAAAGCCGTAAGGTCTTTTTTTATTGTGTAGAAAAACGGAGGAGCTAGTATATGGCTAAGGCTGATGTCAGAGATAAGCTCACACTCGCTTGTGAAGAGTGCAAGAGAAGAAATTATCAGACATATAAGAATAAGAAGAATACTACAGAGAGACTCGAGCTCAAGAAGTATTGCCCTTTCTGCCGTAAGCATACGGTACACAAGGAGACCAAGTAATGGCTGACAAGTCAAAGAATAAGAATGTCTTCCAGAAGATCGCTCAGGTTTACAAGGAAGTTCGTCAGGAGCTTCGTAAGTCAACCTGGCCTTCCAAGGAGAAGCTTAAGAATACATCTGCTGTTGTACTTGCAGTTATCGCATTCTTTGCCGTTTTCCTGAGTTTTATCTCTTTGGGCGGACGCTGGGTGCTCGATAAGATCAACTTCTACGATGAGGTTGAACCTACTGCAACTGTTTCCTCAGAAGTTACTCCCGTAACAGAGGTTATCACGCTCGAAGAGACAGCTGCTGAGACTGAAGCTGTTTCCGAGACAGAGGCTGCTTCTGAGACTGAGGTCGCTGAGACAGCGGAGACTGCCGCTGAAAGTGAGGGCTGATATGGCTGACGAGAACAAAGAAGCCAAGTGGTACGTAGTTCACACTTATTCCGGCTACGAGAACAAGGTTAAGACCCTTCTCGAGAAGACTATCGCTAACAGAGGAATGCAGGATATCATCCAGGACATCTTCATTCCTACGGAAGATATCATCGAGATCAAGGACGGTAAGAAGAAGCCTATCAAGCGTAAGAAGTATCCGGGTTACGTCTTCATCAAGTTCGTAAGCGGATTCGATACACTCGGTAAGGACGAGGAGCCGTCAACAGCTGATAAGGAGCTTTGGTACCTTATCAGAAACACAAGAGGTGTTACGGGATTCGTATCAACTAACCCCAATAAGCCCCTTCCTATCGCAGACAGTGATCTGGTTGCAATGGGAATCGATACTGACTGGGTACCTGAGGTTGATTACGATGTCGGAAGCACAATCCGCGTAATCAGCGGACCGTTTGCTGATTCCATCTGCGTCGTCGAAGAGATGAACAACGAGAAGCAGCAGGTTAAGGTTAAGCTTACGATGTTCGGTCGTGAGACACCTGTTTACCTCGACTTCACACAGGTCGAGAAGATCTAAAGACTGTAAGCGGTTCTCCGCACAGTAAATAAAATTAATTTTGGGAGGTGGCCGTTATGGCTAAGAAAATTGCAGGTTATGTAAAACTTCAGATTCCTGCAGGCAAAGCTACACCCGCGCCGCCGGTAGGACCAGCTCTTGGACAGCACGGTATCAACATCGCGCAGTTCGTAAAAGAGTTTAATGAGAGAACAGCTAAGGATGCCGGACTCATCATTCCTGTAATCATTACAGTATATGCTGACCGTTCCTTTACTTTCATTACGAAGACTCCTCCGGTGCCGGTACTTCTTAAGAAGGCCTGCAACATTGAGAGTGCTTCAGGTAAGCCTAACACACAGAAGGTTGCTACAATCTCTTTCGAAGAGTGCAAGAAGATTGCAGCTATCAAGATGGTCGATACCAACGCATCTTCTATTGAGTCCTGTGCCGAGATGGTAGCAGGTACAGCAAGATCCATGGGTATCGTTGTAACAAGAGACTAAGGAAGGAGAGACTGTAAATGAAAGCAGGTAAGAGATATACAGAAGTCGCTAAGCTTGTTGACAGATCAGTAGCTTACGATCCTTCCGAGGCAGTTAAGCTTATCGAGCAGACAGGTAAGGCAAAGTTTGACGAGACAGTTGAGCTTCACGTTCGTCTGGGTGTTGACTCCCGTCACGCTGACCAGCAGGTCAGAGGTGCGGTAGTTCTTCCTCACGGAACAGGTAAGACCAAGAAGGTTCTCGTTTTCGCTAAGGGTCCCAAGGCCGACGAGGCTACAGCAGCAGGTGCTGACTTCGTAGGTGCCGAGGATATGGTTCAGAAGATCCAGTCCGAGAACTGGTTCGACTTCGACGCAGTAGTTGCAACTCCTGACATGATGGGTGTTGTAGGTCGTATCGGTAAGGTTTTGGGTCCTAAGGGTCTCATGCCTAACCCTAAGTCCGGAACAGTTACAATGGATGTTACTAAGGCTATCAACGATATCAAGGCCGGTAAGGTTGAGTATCGTCTTGATAAGACAAACATCATCCACTGCCCGATCGGTAAGGTTTCTTTCGGTGAAGAGAAGCTTCTCGAGAACCTCAACGCGATCATGGAGGCTATTGCCAAGGCTAAGCCTTCCGCAGCTAAGGGACAGTATTTCAAGAATGCATCCATCGCTACAACGATGGGTCCCGGAATCAAGATTAACGCACAGAAGTACATGTAATCTTGAATTAATTTACAATTAAATATCTTTCATGCCGAAGACAGCCGCAGGGAGACCTGCCGCCGAGGAATGAAGTTTAGAACGCGAGTTTGAACTTTAACCCTTATGTCTTCCGGCATAAGGGTTTTAAAATCTAACAGGAGGTAAACAAGAAATGCCCAGTGAGAAAATCCTTGCAGCAAAGAAGCAGGTTGTAGCAGATCTCGTAGCTGAATTTAAGGAAGCTAAGACATTCGTATTCGTTGCATCCCGCGGACTTACTGTTGAGCAGGATACAAATATGAGACGTGAACTCAGAGCCGGCAACGTTAAGTTCCAGGTTATCAAGAACACAGTTCTCCGTCTTGTATTCAAGGAACTCGGTATCGAGGGAGTTGATGAGATTTTCGAAGGCCCTACAGCTGTAGCATATTCCGAGGATATCGTCGCACCTGCGAAGATCATCGCGAAGTTTGCTGAGGACTTTGAGCCTTTGCAGATCAAGGGCGGTGTAATCGACGGTAAGGTTGCTTCCATCGACGAAGTCGTTGCTCTTTCCAAGGTTCCGGATCCCGAGACACTCTACAGCCAGGTCGTATATGGTTTGCTTTTCCCTTTTACAAAGCTTGCCATGCTCGTTAAGGCAGTAGCAGAGAAGAAGCAGGAAGAAGACGGTGCACCCGCACCTGCAGCAGAAGAGGCTCCCGCAGCAGAGGCTGAGGCTCCCGCCCAGGAAGAAGCAGCTCCTGCAGAAGCTTGATCGCTTCAAAAAGAAATAAAAACAATTAATTCATTAATGGAGGAAAATTAAAATGGCTAGTGAGAATATCACAAAGATCCTCGATGAGATCAAGGCTCTTTCCGTTACAGAGCTTTTCGACCTCGAGAAGGCAATCGAAGAAGAGTTTGGCGTATCTGCAGCAGCTATGGTAGCAGCAGCACCTGCAGCAGGCGGTGCAGCTGGCGGCGCTGAGGAGAAGACTGAGTTCACAGTTATGCTCAAGAGCTTCGGTGACGCTAAGATGGGCGTTATCAAGGCAGTTAAGGACGCTATGGGTCTCGGACTTAAGGATGCTAAGGAGCTCGTTGAGAAGGCACCTGTTGCCCTCAAGGAGAACGTATCCAAGGAAGAGGCTGACGAGCTCATGAAGAAGCTCGAGGGTTCCGGCGCTGAGCTCGAGCTCAAGTAATCTTACTGATTATTGCTCTTTCAAAGGGGCTGTCTCAAAAGTAGCGAGACAGCTCCTTTCATTTTTGCAACAAAAAACGGACCCCGAAAGGCCCGTTTATTGTTAGAATATTTTTGTGAAAACCATTCTAAACTTACAGTCTGAC
>Ga0129316_1000490_pt1 | contig 21697 bp, 21 predicted proteins | sample Cm1ome_2_FD_94429 | JGI IMG/M metagenome (GOLD analysis project Ga0129316, IMG submission 94429) | Eastern black-and-white colobus group fecal microbial communities from Wisconsin, USA - Cm1022B metagenome | ecosystem: Host-associated > Mammals > Digestive system > Large intestine > Fecal...
AAAATGCCCAAAAAGAACAATGTCATTGCGAACCAGCGCGCACGCTGGTGTGGCAATCCCCCCGATTTTCAAACATCTGCGTTAGAAAATCCTGGATTTTACGTCTATCCGGGGGATTGCCACGCCAGTGACTCGGTCACTGGCTCGCAATGACATTTCATTTTTTGCTATTTTGACCCATTAAAGTGCCTAGTGAGACAGCCCCTTTGTTTTGTGTGTTGCTCTAGTAGAAGCACAGTGCCGTAAAGGTTCCGGCGGCAAGGTACAGCCAGAGGCGGAAGGTCTTCTTCCCGCTTCCCAGAGTGTAAAGCATCAGCAAGCAGCCAGCGGCAAGAACCAGAACCGCCCAGGCAGACAGCAGCCGCAGAGGAGTGAATCCGAAACGGGCGATATAGAGCCACAGCTTCGCCCCGGCGGTAACGGCCAGGAAGATGCTTTGCACCATCATTACCCCTTGCAGTCCCCTGCCCAGAGGGCTTTCCTTTGTCAGCAGGGACAGCAGCCAAATGAGGAAGAAATTAATAGCCATTACGGTACATAGCTGGAAAAAACCGCTTCTTGCGTAATCCGATGCAGTCAGGGTTCCGGGAATGTGTCCCGAAAACACCGCAAAGAGATTTCCCGCCTGTACGCCGAAAAACAGAAAATATACACCGCAGAACAGCCCCAGAACCAGATTTGCCCCACTTCCCGGAAGCACACGCAGCTTTTCCAGCTGCGCTGCTGACAGTACCGGCGCATTCTCCCGCCGGGCAGCCCCCTGGAGCAGACCATAGAGATAGGCTCCAACAGGCAGGCCTATGGCAAACAGAAAGCACTCTTCCCAGAAGTGCTCCGACAAATTCCACCGGAAGAGCTTCTGAAAATCATGCACCATATTTTCAAAACCAGCGTCCGCCTGCCCCAGAAGATTTGTCACAAGCACCAGCAGGGGCAGGGCCAGCACCAGACACAACACGGCCAGCCAAAAATCCCGCCGCATCTTTTTACCCTCTTCCCCATTCGCAGGCTTGGCCAGTCCTGCCAGCGAGGAAACCGCATCCTGGATTCTTCCGAAGAAGTTGCCAAAGGGCAGCAGCAGGAAGGCGTCCAGGCAGTCCCATGCAAAGTCAAGGGCATCTTCCCCGCCCCGGTCCGCGCCGCAAAAGCTGATTGCCCAGAAAGCCGCTGCCCCGTGGAGCGCCAGAACGTCCCAGCCATCCGTCGCGTTGCAGCGCTTCAATGTTATCGCCAGACCAATCAAAACTGTGACCGCTGCCCAGAACCAATGCATTTTTCCCTTTGGTTTTTTCGTCAGGCCAATACACACGCCCCAGGTGAGATATGCCGCCACGAAAAGAACCATGGGACATTCTTCCAGCATGGTCTTCCAGTACAACCAGCCCACAAGATACCCGGAAAATGCCAGAAAAAATCGTTTTTTCATATCATGTCCTCCTGATACTCCAGAATGTCCCCGGGCTGACAGTCCAGCACACGGCAAATCTCATTCAGGGTTGAAAACCGAATGGCCTTGGCCTTCTGGTTCTTGAGAATAGAGAGGTTCGCCGGGGTAATGCCGATTTTCTCCGCCAGCTCCCCGGCGGCCATTTTCCGTTTTGCCAGCATGACGTCCAAATTCACAACAATAGCCATAGCGTTTCCCTCACACCGTCAGGTCCAGCTCACTGCGCATATCGATTGCCGCGGAGAAGACATTTTTGACGATTCGCACAATAAGCCCCACGAAGCCGGCGGCCAAAGCTACAAAGCCCAAAAAGAAGATCCGCGCGCAGCCCACAAGGCAGACAGCGCAGGCAATAAAACAGCAAATACTGACTATCCCCAGCAGGCGCACATTGCGGCTGTCAAATACGATTCCCTGACGGAGATTCCGCAAGAGCTTATCCATGCAGAAGATCAGCACAAATCCGGGCACGTTGCATGCATACAGGCAGACAATCAGCATTGTATCCCAGTTGCTGTGCAGAATCGGAAGATACCGCGTCAGCATATGGGAAACAGGCCATATCGCCCAATCCAAAACCAGAAACAATGCCCCGAACACCCAAACCAGAACCCTGCTGAAAAGAATGCTGCCGGAATCCTTATTTTCTTTCATACGAAAAAGCCTCCTATGCTTTGCTGGAATCAGAATAGCACAGGAGGATTTGTTTGTCAATAATATTTTATTGTTTTTCGATAATTATTATCTGTATCTCAAAAAATGTGCCAGCGTAGAAGCACGCTGGCACAATGGAAATTATTCCGCCTTCTCGATGGCATCAATAACAGGGCTCACCAGATCAGTGTTAATGGTCTCCATAAGGCCGTTGTCGTAGGCTTCGGCCACCTTGGGGTCAATGGGCAGACGAGCCAGAACGGGCAGGCCGAGCTTCTGGGCGACCTCATCCAAATGGCCCTCGCCGAAGACCTTGATCTTCCTGCCGCAGTCCGGACATTCCAGATAGGAGTAGTTCTCCACGAAGCCCAGCACAGGGATATGCATCATCTCGGCCATGCGAACCGCCTTGGTAACAATCATGGAAACCAGATCCTGAGGGCTGGTGACAATGACGATACCGTCAACAGGCAGGCTCTGGAACACAGTCAGGGGCACATCGCCGGTTCCGGGAGGCATATCCACAAACAGATAGTCCACGTCCTCCCAGATGACGTCTGTCCAGAACTGCTTGACCGCACCGGCAATGACCGGGCCTCTCCAGACCACAGGATCGCCGGGGTTGTCCAGCAGCAGATTGATGGACATGACCTGAATGCCGCCCCGGGTCAATGCAGGGTACAAGCCATCCTCATTGGCGCCCTGGCACTCGGTAACGCCAAAGGCCGTAGGGGCAGAGGGGCCGGTAATGTCAGCATCCAGCACGCCTACACGCTTGCCCTTCCGTGCCATGGCCACAGCCAGCATGGAGGTAACCGTGGACTTGCCTACGCCGCCCTTGCCGGATACCACAGCGATGACCTTCTTCACGTTGGCCTTTGGGTTCAGCTGCGCCAGCAGGCTCTCCGCCTTGCGGTCGCCGCAGTCAGAGCTGCAGCTGGAACAATTTCCGTTACAGGAACTCATGAATCAACTCTCCTTATCGCTACGTTTTTTAAGGGATCTTTTTATTTCAGGAATCACGCCGTAAATTGTATTATATGCGGTTTTTCCCAATCTGTCAATTATCGCCTTGTACTCTGGAATTTCTGAGTATCACGCCTGGGCGGCCTCCCATTGCTCCATCAGCTCCAGAAGGGCTTCCTCCGCCGTTTCCTTTTCGCCCAGAAGCCGGTTCAACTCCTGATAGTCCGAAGCGGCGTTCTGAATCTGCGCTTCCAGATCGGCAACCACCTTTTCCTGCTTCTCAATCTCCCGCTCCAGCTTCTTCACCAGCTTGTCGGAATCCTTGGAACCGGACCGGGGCTTATCCTTTTTGGGCTTTGGCGCCGCCTGGACCGCGGGGAGCTGTCTGGCCTGGGCCTCATGCTCCAGGATGGAGCGGTACTTCCTGTAGCCGCAGGGGAAATCCCGGATGGTTCCGTTTTCCAGCAGCCAGATGCGCTCGGCAAACTTCTCGATGAAATACCGGTCGTGAGACACAAACAGCAGCACGCCCTCGAACTCTTCAATGGCGGCCTCCACCCACTCCCGGGAGGCAATATCCAGGTGGTTGGTAGGCTCGTCCAAAATCAGCAGGTTGATTTTCTCATCCATGAGCATGCACAGCCGCAGCCGGGACTGTTCACCGCCGGAAAGGGTGCCGACAGTCTTGAATACATCCTCTCCCTGGAACATGAACGCGCCCAGACGGTCTCTCGCCTGCTGGGGCGTCAGGTTCTTTTCGTAGAGCATGGTGTCGTAGAGACTTCGCTCCGGATGGTCAAAATGGATGATCTGGGGCAGATATCCCCATTTTACCGTGGGACCGAACTGGATTTTTCCGCCGCAGTCCTCTTCGCCCAGCAAACACTTGATAAAGGTGGACTTGCCGGTGCCGTTGTCCCCCAGCAGGGCAATGCGCTCGCCGCCCCCGACGTTCAGATTTACGTCCGAAAACAGCACCCGGTCTCCAAAAGCCTTGGAGACGTTCTTCATTTTGAACACCACATCGCCGGAGAAGTCCTTTTCCCCAAAGGAAGCCTTCATGGTCCGCTCAGCCTTAGGCCGCTCGGTCTTCTGAATACGCTCCATGCGGTGCTGAATGGACATGGCACGGCGGTATAAGGTCCGGTTGTTGATGCCCCAGCCCTTCATGCGCTCCACGGTGTAGCCCAGCTGCTTGAGCTTGGCCTGCTCCTGCTCATACTGTTTCATCTGCAAGTCGAACCGGGCCTGCTTTTCCTCCATGTAGAAGGAATAGTTGCCGGAATAAAACTCCCCGTGGCCATCCACGATCTCAATGACCCGGTCTGCCACCTGGTCGATGAAATACCGGTCGTGAGAAATGGCAAGGACCGTACCCTTGAAGCCATTGATATAGGTTTCCAGCCACTCCACGCTGTTCAGATCCAGATGGTTCGTTGGCTCGTCCAGCAGCAGGATATCGGTCTTTTCCAGCAGAAGACGGGCCAGATTGATGCGGGTCTTCTCGCCGCCGGACAGGCTCTCAAAGAGCTGGGGGCGCTGCTGTGCCGTAATGCCCAGGCCGTTGCAGATCTTGTCCACGTCCACGTCCATCTCATAGCCGCCGCCGGACTGGAAACGATTTACCAGAGTGTCGTACTCCCGCAGCTGCTCCTGGGTCGCTCCCTGGGCCATGGCAGCCTCCAGAGCCTCCATTTTCTTTTTGGTGGCCGTCAGCACCGAGAATGCCGAGCGCAGCACATCCTCCACGGTGTAGCCCGCGGGGAATTTAGGGATCTGGGAGATCAGGCCCAGCTTTTTGTTGGGGTTGACATAGACCTCTCCCCCATCGTAGTCCATTTCCCCTGTAAGGATCTTGAAGAGGGTTGTTTTTCCGCAGCCGTTCCTGCCCAGAATGGCCACGCATTCCCCTTCCTGAATGTCAAAAGAAAGCCCCTGCAACAGGTTTTCTCCAATGACAAAGAATTTATTCAAATCTTTGACTGATATATCTACCATTGTTCTTCTCCATTAAGCGTCTGCTCCGCCAGCTCCGCAAATTCCGCTCTGGTGCAGAGCAGATTCACGGCCTGCAGCATGGCGTTGCTGCTCATATGCTCCGGCAGGTCCAGCTTTTTCAGCAGCGCTTTTCGCTTCTCGCCGCTTCCGGGGCCTCCGGAAAGGCCCAGGTCCATAAAGTCCTGCTTTGTAATATGCTCCCGGGGGGCTTTATCCTCCCCATCCATGGTGGCCCCGCAATCCCGCAGCGCCTTCAGTATGACCTCCGGGGTCATACCCTCCACACCCAGTTTTCCCTCTTTCCCCGGAGCTGCCTTCCGGCGCTCCTTGCCGGGGATATCGGGAATATAGGCATGCTTCAGGTACTTTCCCGGAATGGCGCTTTTGATGTGGTTGCGGATAACAAAGCCCGCACCGTCGGAGTCCGTAAACACGATCAGGCCCTGCTTCTCCGCCACCCGGCGCAAAAGGGACATCTGCGCCTTATTTTTGAAAATTCCGAAGCCGGAGGTCTCAAAAATCGCCGCGTCTACGATCTGGCTCAGGGTATTTTTGTCATAGCGGCCCTCTACCAGAATGGCCTCCTGAATTCTAACCATTTTTCGCCTCCCGGGCAATGCTCAGAAGCAGCAGCTCCAGAAGCCGCTGGGGATCATCATAGGAGGTTTTGATCTTATAGTCCGTTTCCAGCACCAGTTCATTTGCCTTTTGACAGAAAGCAGCGCTGAACCGCCGGGCGGCCTCCATGGTCTTCCGGGCAGGATAATCCGGCAGTCCGCAGAGCTTTTGCAGATCGCCGGAATTTTTGCGGTTGTCCAGCAGCGTCCGGGCTGCGCCCAGACGCCGGAAATGGCTGCCCACCGCACCCAGAATTGCCAGAGGCTCCTGCTGCATTTTCAGCAGCTGCCGGAGCTTCAGCAGCGCCTCGTCATACCGCCCCGCGCTGAGCATGTCCGTCATCTGGAAAACAACGGCGTCCAGTACCGGCTCGGTCACCGCGTCAATATCCGCTTTGCAGATGGTATCGGCTCCGGAATAGGCGCAGATTTTCTCGATTTCCCCCAAAAGAGAGGTCATGGTGCCGTCCGTAATGTCAATGAGATAGGCGCACAACTCCGTGGAAATGCGCTTCTGACGGGCGGCAAAGTGTCTGGTCAGCCAGGCAATCAGATCCCGCTGGTCCTGCTTGGCAAACTCCACCACCAGGCCGCTTTTTTCAATGCTCTCCCAGAGCTTTTTCATCCGCTTATCCGGCTTCCAGGGACAGGAGGTATAGACGAAAACCACCGTACAGTAGTCTGGGATATCCGACAGCACCGCCGCCATGCGTTCCCGGTCTCCCTCATTCATTTTGAAGAGGTCAATGTCCTCCACCTGCACCAAAGTCGCTTCCGCCATCATAGGCAGATTTTCCACCGCCTCGGAAAAGGCGGTCAGGTCAAAGGTTTCCGGGTTGAAGCGGTGGTAGTTAAAGGACTCCGTCAAAGGATCCAGCAGAATCTTTTTCAGCTGGCTAAGGTAATGCTCCAGCAGAAATGTCTCCTCGCCAAAGAAGACATAGAGTCTTTCCGGATTCTTCTCCCTGATATGGGTTTTCAGCAGCTGCAACTCGCCGCCGGGTGCCTGTTTCTTGACCACGGCGTTACCTCCTGATGATAATGGTTCCTTCCTGATCCGTGCGGCGGACGGTGCATCCGGCCTGTTCCAGCCGGTCCAGCACCTCCCGGGTGGGGTGCCCGTAGTGATTCTCCCCAACGCTGATCAGCGCCAGCTCCGGCTGAACCGCGTCCAAAAGGTCCTGGCTGGTAGATGTTTTGGAGCCATGATGGCCCACCAGCAAAATGTCCGCAGAGATGATATGCTCTTTTACCAGACGCCGCTCGCCTGCCGCGTCCAGATCGCCGGTAACCAGTATAGCACAGTTTTCCGTTTCAAACAAGATAGCCATGCTGTTTTCCTGATCCTTATTGCCGCCGGTATAGGGGTAAAAACGCAGGATTCCCGCGCCAAAGGGCAGCTCACAGTCCTCCGTGACCACAAATCCCTCCGGCAGCAGTTCCGAGGGCCCAGGCAGAATGGACACGTCTGCCGGAATCTGGGTCAGGAAATTCTCCGCGCCGCCGTAATGGTCCCGGTCGTAGTGGGTGAACATCAGCAGATTCAGATCGTAGAGATTCTGGCTGCGGAGCATCTGCCATGCCTTGTCAGCGGAAACGCTATCGGAATAGCCGCCGCAGTCGATGAGGGCGCTCTCACCCCTGCTTTGCAGCAGCAGACACTGACCCTGTCCCACGTCCAGCACCGTCAGCCGGCAGTCGTCCGTCCTTGGCTCCAGACCCCAGAGGACCGTAATGACCGCCAGCGAAAGCACCCCCGCCGCGGCATACGCCCATCCATGCCGCCGTCCGAAAACACACCACAGCACGATCAAGGCATAAACGCCCGCCAGCCAATAGACAGTATAGGGCTCGCAGGTATACAGTGCGGCCATGGGAATCCTGGAAAGGGCCCCGGCAGCCCAAAGCACCAGCCGGATGGGCCATGCCGTCAGCCAGCCCAGCGCCGCCCCCAGTGCGGGAACAAGGGGCCCCAGAATACAGACCGCCAGAATTCCGCCGAAGAGAAAGGGCAGCAGCCAGAGGATCAGGAAATTGGTCAACGGAGCGATCAGGCTGGCAGTACCAAAATAATAAACGGACACAGGTAGAGAAAGCACCGTCGCACTGAGGCTGACGGCCACGGAATCCGCCAGAATCTTTCCCCCGGGCAGCTTCCCCAGAGATTGCGAAAGGCCCTCGGAAACAGGTCTCTGGAACAAAAGGATGCCCAGCACGCAGAGCACGGATAGCTGGAATCCCGCGGCGGTAATGACCAGAGGGTTATCCATCAGCAGCCACAGCACCGCAAAAGCCCATGCCGTCAATGGATCATAGCTTCGCCGGGTCAGCCGGGACAGCACCAGCAGAACCGCCATCAGGCATGCCCGAACCACGGAAGGCGTATTGCCCACCATGGCACCGAACAGTGTCAGAACCGGAACCCCGATCAGAAACGCGGGCCAGGGCCGTTTGGCGCAGAGTACCCAGAGAAATCCAAAGAGAATGGCCACATGCAGCCCGGAAACAGCCACAATATGCCGGATGCCGCTGACCCGCAGGGCCGTTTCCTCCGCATAGGAGAGGTCCGCTGTATCCCCCAGCAGCAGCGACTTGGCAAAGGCCGCCGTGTCCTCCGGGAAGCAGTCTTCCACGGCCTCTTTCGCCGCTGCTCCCAGACGCTGGGGAAGATACCGCAGGCTGTTTTCCCGCGTCCCATCAATACGGACCGGACTTTTCGGGCTTGCAAGGGCGAAAACACGCCGGCCATAGTTTACGGCGTTTTCCCTGGAGCCGCCGGGCAGAGTCACCTTGATTTGGAAAGCCCCTTCCAGAATGTCCCCGGCCTTTGCTGTCTGCCCCTCGCCCAGGTAAGCCCGAACGGTATAGCGTTTTCCATTGATCTCCATTTGCGCCTTAACCGTGTCGCTGTACTGCCCCGGCACACTGTCGGTCTGGGCGACCAGTGCAGCGGGGACGGTCTTCCCGTCCAGCGCAAGCAGCGGCGCGTAACAGGTTCTTTGCAGGAAAAGCAGCACGCCGCTGCCCAGCACCATGCCCAGCAGCACCGCCGCGGGATAGCGCACCCAGCGGTATTTTCCCGACAGCCTCACGGAAGCGGCCCCCAGCAAAAGAGTTACGCCAAAAAGCACCGCGCTGTAGTCCCAGAGCAGCCAAACAAGCAGCGCGCAGCTCAGAGCCGCGCCTATGGAGAACCAGAACAGTCTGCGCATGCCATTCTCTCTCTTTCGCAAAAGGCGCAGCCGGTCAGGGCTGCGCCTTCAAAGTTTTGATTATACCTTCTGGGAAACGAAGTCATCCACCAGAGCCAGGGCGTTGTCCACCTTGACGGGGTCCTTGCCGCCGCCCATGGCGCTGTCGGGCTTGCCGCCGCCGCTGCCGCCGCACTCGGTACAGACCAGCTTTACCAGCTCACCGGCCTTGACGCCCCGGGCAACAGCCTCCCTGCCGCAGACGGCCAGGAACGTGGGCTTGTCATCCTTAACGGACGCCAGAACGGCAACCACGCCGGGCTCCCGATCCCGCAGCATATCGCCCATCTGGCGCAGCTTGGCCGCGTCTGCCTTGGGCAGCACCACGGTCATGACCTTCAGACCGCCGATCTCATGGGCGCCGAACAGGAACCGCTCGGCATCGCCCGCGGCTTCCCTGGCCTTGTACTGCTCAATGACCTTGCGCAGTTCCTTGATCTCGTCCAGATGGCTTTGCAGCTTTCCGGCCAGCTCCATGGGCTTGACCTTCAGGCGGCCCGCGGCCTCGGACAGCAGCAGCCGATTGGTTTCCAGCTTCTTAAGGCAGGCCTTGCCGGTATACGCCTCGATCCGGCGGACGCCGGAGGCAACGCTGCCCTCGCTCTCGATCTCAAAAGGACCGACCTTGGCGGTGTTATCCAGATGGGTACCGCCGCAGAACTCCACGGAGTAACCGCCCATGTTGACCACACGGACCACGTCGCCGTACTTCTCGCTGAACAGAGCGGTAGCGCCCAGCTTTCTGGCCTCTTCAATGGGCATCTCCCGGGTGACAATGGGGTAGCCCTCCAGAATGGCGTTCTGGACAATGGAATTGACCTTGGCCAGCTCTTCCCGGGTCATGGGCGCGTAATGGGTAAAGTCAAAGCGCAGATAGTCCGGCTCCACCAGAGAACCGGCCTGATGCACATGGTCACCCAGGACGCTGGACAGCGCCTTCTGCAGCAGGTGGGTGGCGGAGTGGGCCCGCATGATGGCCTTCCGGCGCTCCACATCGATGGAGGCGCAGACAATGTCCTCCACGTGGATGGCTCCCCGGTTCAGCTTGCCATAGTGCAGGTACTTGCCGCCCTTGTCCTTCTGGACGTTGGTCACCTCAAAGCGGCTCTCGCCCAGCAGAATCACGCCGTGGTCAGCCACCTGACCGCCCATTTCGGCATAGAAGGGGGTCTTGTCCAGCACGATGATACCGCTCTCGCCGCCGGAAATGGCGCCGGAGACCTCTTCGCCAACGCAAATAGCCAGAACTCTGGCCTCGCAGTTGAACACATCGTAGCCCACGAACTTAGTGGGGGTGTTGTCCAGACCCAGATCGATACCGGCCCATGCCAGATCGCCCAGAGCCTTCCGGGCTTCCCGGGCGCGGACCTTCTGCTCCTGCATCAGCTTCTCAAAACCGGCCTGATCCAGGGTCATATCCTCGTCGGCAACCATTTCCAGAGTCAGGTCAATGGGGAAGCCGTAGGTATCGTACAGCTTGAAGGCATCCGCGCCGGAGAACTCGGTCTCGCCCTTGGCCTTGTGCTCGGAGAGCATATCGGCGAAGATCTTCATGCCGCCGTCGATGGTACGGGCGAAGTTTTCCTCCTCCACCTTGACCACCTTGGTGATATAGGCGGCACGCTCCCGCAGATAGGTATAGTGGCTCTCGTTCTCATGAATAACGGTCTCCACCACCTGATACAGGAAGGGATGGTTCACACCCAGGAGCTTGCCGTGACGGGCGGCACGCCGCAGCAGACGGCGCAGCACATAGCCCCGGCCCTCATTGCTGGGCAGAACGCCGTCGGCGATCATAAAGGTGGATGCCCGGATATGGTCGGTAATGACCCGCAGGGACACGTCCATCTTGACGCTCTGGCCATAGCTGGCTCCGGTGATCTCCGTGACCTTGTTTGTGATGTTCATGACGGTGTCCACATCGAACAGGCTGTTCACGTCCTGACACACAACAGCCAGACGCTCCAGACCCATACCGGTGTCGATATTCTTGTGGGCCAGCTCGGTATAGTTGCCGTGCCCATCGTTGTTGAACTGGGAGAACACGTTGTTCCAGACTTCCATATACCGGTCGCAGTCGCAGCCCACAGTGCAGCCGGGCTTGCCGCAGCCGTACTTTTCGCCCCGGTCATAGTAAATCTCAGAGCAGGGGCCGCAGGGGCCGGAACCGTGCTCCCAGAAGTTATCCTCCTTGCCGAAGCGGAAGATCCGGTCGGCGGGTACGCCCACTTCCTTGTTCCAGATGTCAAAAGCCTCGTTGTCATCCACATAGATGGAGGGATACAGACGATTCTTGTCCAGACCAACGACCTCGGTCAGGAACTCCCAGCTCCAATGAATGGCTTCCCGCTTGAAGTAGTCGCCGAAGGAGAAGTTGCCCAGCATCTCAAAGTAGGTGCCGTGACGGGCGGTCTTGCCGATGTTCTCGATATCGCCGGTACGGATGCACTTCTGGCAGGTGCAGACCCGGTGGCGGGGAGGCTCTACCTCGCCGGTGAAATAGGGCTTCATAGGCGCCATGCCGGAGTTGATCAGCAGCAGAGAAGCGTCATTCTGGGGGATCAGGGAAAAGCTGGGCAGACGCAGATGGCCCTTGCTCTCGAAGAAGGAGAGGAACATTTCCCGCAGTTCGTTTACGCCGTAAGGCTTTGTGCTCATGGTTTTCTAACCTCCATTTTTTTGCAAAACAAAAACTCCGCCCCCGAATTTAGGGGCGGAGTAGAATTTACCCGCGGTACCACCCTAATTTACCCGGAAAGCCCGGGCATCTTAGACGCTCTGTAACGGGAGCTCCCGCCCCGGTCATCCCGGGTAACGCCGGAAGTGGCGCGCAGCCGACCGCCGAAGGGCTTCCACCGTCCCCTTCTCGCTAAAGGCGCCAAACGCTGCTTGGTTTCCGCATTGTCTTTGCATATCGTGGTTATTCTAACCACTTTTATGGGGTTTGTCAATAGGAAAAAGCAAAAATGGGCGTTTTTACGCAGGCTCTGGGGCATGCTCTTTACGGCCCGGAAAACTGCCTCTGGAAAAATGCGCGGCAATATGGTATATTTGACGCAAAGGAGGGATGCACCGGTGCTTGTTTATATGTCGCTTATGGATTCAACGGACGACCGGACAAAATTTGAACGGGTCTACCAGAGCTACAAGGGCCTTATGTTTTACACCGCCAACCGAATTCTGAACAATCCCCAGGACGCCGAAGACGCCGTACATACCGCCTTTGTAAAAATCGCGGAAAATATTTCAAAAATTCAGGAAGCGGTGTGTCCAAAAACAAAAGCCTTCGTCGTTACTATTGTTGAGAACACCGCCATCGATCTCTATCGGAAAAAGAAGCGCTGTGACACCATTGATTTCCCGGAGGATCTGCCGGGCGCTCCTGTTGACCTTGAAAACGGGACGGCGCTGGCCGCCTGCATGGCGAGGCTGCCCGCCAGATACCGGCAGGTCCTTCTGCTGAAATACAGCTACGGGTTCTCCAACAAAGAGCTGGCAAGGCTTCTGGGCATCACGGAGGCAAACGCAGTCAAGCTGAACCAGCGCGCCAAGCAAAAATTTCAGGAATTGTGCGAAGAAGAGGGGGTGCCGCTCTGATGGACGAGCTTTTCAAACAGGCCGCGGACGAATATCTGAACGCTATCAGTGAAAGTCTTCCTCAGCCGGAGGACTGCCCGCATACCTTCGACAAGCGCTTTGAAAAACAGATGGGGCGCCTCATCGCCAAAACCGCCCACCCCCTGCGGACCGCGATGCTCCGGGCCGCCGCCAGCTTCGCCGCCGTTCTGCTGCTGTTCGGGTCCGTTCTGGCTGTTGATGTAAACGCACGGGAAGCATTCTTGGGATGGGTAAAAGAGCAGAGCACATCTTTTTCGCATTTCGTTTTCAAAGGTGAACACACAGGACTGGATTCTGCACAGTTTTATCCAGGATGGATTCCAGATGGCTGTACCCTCTATGACTGCTATCCGATACAAAACGGTCAGACATTTCTATATTCCAACGATTGCGTCGATGTATTGTCCTTTATTTACACTTCGTCTCCAGAAAATCTAGAGGTATATATTTATACTGAGGCATGCAGTCAGGAAACCTTGACCGTTAGTGGGTACGAGGCACAGCTGTTCATACCATGGGATGCAACAGAAGCATCCGATCTCGTCTGGCAGGATTCTCATGGAACTCTCTTCCTAGTTTCCGGTAAATGTGACAAAACAGTTTTAATCCAATTTGCTGAAAATATTTTAAAAAAATAAAAAAATTTTTTACCTAGTGTCCAAAAACGCTGTCGAAATTCGTTACATTGTGTAGAACAGCAAGAAGGAGGTGAAACAATGAAAAAGCACATCGGTTTTGTCATGCTCCTGATTGCACTTTTAATCCCAGTCTATGCGCAAGCCGCAACTCCTCGCAGGCCAAAAGTTTTACCGTACATAAACTTTAGCGGGACTACGGCGACTTGTTCTGTTTCAGTAACTGGAGACAGCACAAAGGACACTATTTCTCTAACAGCAAAATTGTACGACGGAAGTACCTGTATTGCCACATGGACGGATTCTGGAACCTGCAACCTGAATTTCAGCAAAACAAAAACCGTTCAAAGCGGCAAAACCTACAAACTGACAGCGGATGTCACAATCAACGGAACTGCACTGGGCACGACATCTGCAACCGGGACCTGTCCTTGAGTATTTGTGTTGATTGAAATAAACGCAAAGGTGGTGTTTCCGATGCAGTTAATAATCTGTAACCACAAAAGACTATAAATACTTTGGAGGTACATTATGAAAATGCTAAAAAAATTGGTCGCTCTGCTTATCGTACTGTCTATGTGCACTGTTTTTCCCTCCGCCGCACTCGCAGCACCAATCCATTGTGATTCCGCAGACAACACCACGCTTGCAGCGGAACCTCTGTCTTTGCCCGTCCCTGATTTCAACCAGTTTCCGTCTCAGGTTTCGCCAATGGCGCTCTACAAAAGCTTCTCTTGTGAAGCGGGTCACTATGCAGAGCCCCTGCTGTCCGACTACAATGTGATATCGGGCTCAACCAAACTGAGCATCAGCAGTCTGACATGGGTATATCCCACATGTGACATTACCGTAGGTTTCTTTCCGAGCGGAACAACCGGTACAACACCATATGGGGTCAGACTTTCCGGCGGATCAGCCTCCAACCTAACCATAACAACAGAAAATGTTCCCTCTGGAATGTACTGGATCTATATCTATAACAATGGCGACTATACTGTTAATGGAACGATTTATTTCTCTGTCTCAGAATAATTAGAATAATATAAGAATCCCTTCGTTTTACATATAAACAGTGTATGTCAAAAGCCATTGTAAAGCGTCTCGCTGCCGTACTTTTCAGCAAGAGCTAACACAAAGCACCTACTTTTCGTCGACCTAAAATCCAAAATCTCGTAATCTGGCAGATGGGAAATGCCATCTGCAGAGTTACTTTTCGTTACAGGCCTATTGGAGCTTCATTTCAAAAATGAAGTATTGAGGTAAAGCTTATGAAAAAAGAAGATTTTTACACTGATAATCTGCATCTGATTGGCTGTTTGCTGCTTATCATTGATCCGTTATTGGTCTTTTTCCCCAGCGTCAGTGGCCTTCACGTCATCCGAACTATGGCATTCCCGATTTTTGCCTACCTCCTGGTTGAAGCATATGGGGACGGTGCGCATTTTTCAAGGCTTGTGCAAAAATTACTGATCCTTGCCATAGCCTTTGAAATTCCATTTGATTTGAATCATACATGGAAGCCCTTTGACTTTCGGATGAACAATCTGTTCTTTACGCTGTTTTGCGGACTTCTGATGTTGGGTGTTCTAAGTCAAAAGTGGAATGCTGCGCTGAAAATTGGAGCCGTCGCTGCAATTGCCGCCCTCAGCTGTCTGCTGCATTTTGAATACGGACCGTGTGGAATTTTGACAGTCCTGTTATTTTACACAACACGATCTGCAAAATGGAAATATGTTCTGCAAATCTGTGGGCTTCTGATTCTTTCATGTCTTTACGCACAGGTGGCCGTGAGAAGCGAAGTGATATGGATGACAGCTCCCGGCGTTATCTCGCTCCCATCCGGCTCGCACATAGACGCACAATTTTTTTCCGCACTGTCTCTTATCCCGATTTTCCTCTGCACTAGGAATGGAAACGTTTCCAGCAAAAATTACACAGTATATTGTTGTCTCCCATTGGCATATCTTGGAATCTATCTGTGTCGCAGAGTGATTATGGGCTTCTGACATTATCCGCGTGCAGACGACCGCTGCAGAATATACTTCCCAAACGATAGACTTCCGCTCTTACGAACTGCGGTTTTCTGCGGGTACACCATTCTCCTGAACAGTTGAACTTATCCTTCCAGTCTTTGCATCGGCGTCATTCTGGGCCAGTGCAAAGCCAACAAGAAAGGGGTGATTCCTTTGTATCTATCACACATAGCCCAAACAAAGAGAAACGGAGCGGAAAAACAGATCGCTTTTCACAAGCGCTTTTCCCTTGTCGTTTTTCTCGCTTTTGTCCTGATATTTTCTCTGGCAGGCTGTATAAACGATCCGTCCAACGAGGAAATCCGTAAGGAACAGGAAAAAATCGACGCCTTTTACGCGGATTTCCTGACCGCCTTTTCCGGAACATCTTACGACGGCGTAGCCCCCTATCTTCATTTTGAAGATGATATGTTCCGCAAAGATATGGCGGAACATTTCGAACCGATCTTTGACTGTAAAATTGCAGGCAGAGAAAGGCTTGCGGAAAACTTTTGGGTGTATCATGTTTACCTGACAGGCGCAGGCTCCAGCTATATCGATGAGGGCTATCACTTTATCGGAGAAATCGATGGACAGCTTCAGGTAATGATCGGCCGCTATGCAGTCCCCGAATCCCTCCGCAGCAAGGCAAAGACAGATATCATGCAATTCAAGCCGGAAAACGCGCTTGATGAATGAAGAAGATGCGATGTAAGGCGGTATAGACCATGAAAAAGGCTTTTGGAACGATCACCGTTATTCTCCTGCTGCTCGTCACGCTTTCCCTGGGAGCCACCGTGTTTGCGGCAGACAATGACGCCGGGATCAAGGCGACGCCTCCGGAGAAGCTTGAGGGGCGAAATCTGAAAATTTCCGTTCTGAATTACACATTTGACGGCGGGGAAACCATTGCGCTGAACGGCGGAAACTATGCTTCCGTCACACTGTATAATCTGGCGGACGTTACCATTGATCTGGGCGGGGAAACCGTGGCTTTGAGGGACGCGTTGGAGAAAAACAGGATCTCCGGGGACGAGCTGGTGGCCCTGGCCCGGCTGGACGCGGCTCAGGGCGTTTGCAATGAGACGGCAAAGTCCAAGAACGGTCTGACGGAATTTACCTACCACTATCCGGAGTTCAGTCTGCACTGCGTCTACGACATCTACGAAACGCCCGACGGAAAACAGCATCTGATAAAAGACCTTTCCCTCTACGGCGCAAAAAACACGCCGGAATACTCCTACGCCTTTGACAAGGACGGGCAGCCCATCGACTATGAAGACTGGGGTCTGGAGTTCCGTATCTCCGAAGTCAATTCCAAGGGGATGCGCCTGACCTGTTCGCAATCCGGCGGTCAGCAGCTCGGCACCCTGTCGCTGGAGCTGGCGCTGCTTTCCAAAGCCGATACCGACCAATATGAACCGATTGATCCAATCATTCCAAAGGGAGAAACAGCAGCAGCCTCTGAGATCAACATGAGCGGCATTACGGAAATTTCCTTTGATTTTGAAAAAAACTATGGCGTTCTGCCCGCCGGGGATTATGCATTGGACCTTCAGATCGCCGACCGGTACGATAAGAATGCGCTGTCAGCACTGACACGGAAATATCACGATACGCAATGGTACAGCATTGCATTTACAATAAAATGATTCTTTATAGTAAGGCGGGGACGATGCGCACATCGTCCCTGCCTCAGTATATCAAAGAAGCCTCGCAGAGTTTGCCGACGGGAGTCGGCAAATAAAGTCAAATCATTTTCTGTCGGGGCGTGTACCTGACAGAAAATACCACTCAGGCTACAAGTGTACGAATCGTTCGCCTATGGCGAACAATTCGTGCGCGCAGCAGACTGCAAAGAAATGTCGGGAAAGCCCGTTAGGGTTTTTCCGACATTTTCAAGGCGGGGACGATGCAAACATCGTCCCCGCCTTGGGTTTTTATATCTTGCTTTCCAGCCAGCGGAGCATCTCTTCCCGGCCCTCGTCGGTCAGGGGGAAGTCCTTCTCCTCCTCCATGGTGCTTTTCTCATAGCAGAAAAGGCCGTGCCAATAGGCGGCGTGCATGGTGGAGCTGGCGAAGTCTACCTCTTTGGGCGTGGCCATAACCACCTCCGGGACCACCCGGAAGCGGAACAGGCCCTTGGAGCCGGTGAAGATATTGTTCATGGCGAAGGTATGCAGGGTCGGAAGAAAAATCAGGCTTTCCTCTTCCATGTTACTCTGCCATCAGGCTTTCCATCTCATCCAGCAGCTCACCGAAGAGCTTCAGGGCATCGTTGACGGGGGCGGGGCTGGTCATGTCCACACCGGCGCCCTTCAGCAGGTCGATGGGGCTCTTGGAGCAGCCGCCGGACAGGAAGCCCAGATAATCCTTGACCGCCGGTTCCCCTTCCCGCAGAATCCGGCGGGACAGGGCAATGGCCGCGGAATAGCCGGTAGCGTACTGGAAAACATAGTAATTGTAGTAGAAGTGGGGAATTCTGGCCCACTCCATGGCGATCTGATCATCCACCACCATGTCGTCGCCGTAGTACAGCTTGCAGAGCCTTGCGTACTCAGCGCTGAGCATATCGGCGGTCAGGGTCTGCCCTGCGTCCACGGCCGCGCCCATGAACTTCTCGAACTCGGCGAACATGGTCTGGCGGTAAATGGTGCCCTTGAACTGATCCAGGAAGTGGTTGATCAGGAACACCCGCTCCTTCTTATCTGTGGTCTTCTTCAGCAGGTACTCCATGAGCAGGGCCTCGTTGCAGGTGGAAGCCACCTCAGCCACAAAGATGACATAATCGGAGTCAATGGGGTTCTGGTGCTTGTTGGAGAGGTAGGAGTGCAGGGCGTGGCCCATCTCGTGGGCCAGGGTGAACTGGCTGTCCAGAGAGCCGGAGTAGTTCAGCAGCACAAAAGGATGGACAGCGGTACCGGCGGAGTAAGCACCGCCCCGCTTGCCCTGATTCTCGTAAACGTCGATCCAGCGGTTTTCGAAGCCTTCCTTCAGAATAGCCCGGTAGCCGTCGCCCAGTGGGTACAGGGCGTCATACACGGTCTGCTTTGCCTGAGCAAAGGGGATTCTGGCGGGCTCATCCTTCAGCAGCGGGGTATAGACATCGTAGAAATGCAGCTCGTCCACACCCAGCAGCTTCTTGCGCAGACGGACATAGCGATGCATCTTGTCCATGTTCTGGTGAACGGCCTCAATCAGGTTGTCGTACACGGATACGGGCACATTGGTGCCGTCCAGAGCGGCCTCCCGGGCAGAGCCGTACTTCCGGGCCTCGGCGAAGAACTTCAGCTGCTTGTTCTGGGCGTCCAGCAGGCCCGCGGCGGTATTGCGCATGCCGTGCAGAGTATTGTACAGATTCTCGTAAGCACTCTTGCGCAGCACCCGGTCGCCGCTTTCCTCCAGAGGTACGAAAGTGCTCTGGCTCAGGGCGTGGGCCTTTCCCTCACCGTCCACGGCATCGGGATAGTGCATATCCGCATTGATAAAGGAGCTGTAGACCGTATCAGGGGCGTTGGCCATTTCCCCGGCGGATGCCAGCAGACGCTCCTCGGCGGCGGTCAGGGTATGGGCCTTTCTGCGGCGCTCATTGTTCAGATACCGGCGGTAACGCTCCAGGTCGGGGCAAGCCTTGTAGAAGCCCTCCAGAGTCTCCTCGGGGATCGCCATGATCTCCGGAGTATCGAAGCTGAACGCGGCACTGACGCTGGTCAGGGCGCCCATGAGCTTGCCGACCATGGCCTGGTAGGTGGCGTTGCGGGTATCCTGATCCGCCTTGCGGGTGGCGTAATTCGCCAGCAGCTCCATCTGGCTGCCCATATCCTCTACCAGATGCAGGAATGCGCAAAGGGTCTCGCCGCTTTCACCCAGCTTGCCGGCGTAGGCGGCAACCTCGTCCTTTCGTGCCATCAGTGCGGAAAGGGCCTGCTCCCAGGCCTCGTCGGACACATACAGGTCCTCAAGTGCCCAGGTATCTTCCTGAGGGATTTCCTCACGGGAACGAATGGTTTCGAAATTCGACATACATAACCTCCATGAAATAAATTGTGAGGACATTATACCACACAATGCACAAATTTCCAATGGCATCCGGAAAATTTCTTTGCGTTGTATTTTTATGCATTTCGTGGTATATTGTTGCGGGGTGATCAAATGAAGAAACAGTTATCGGGCGTTTTCGCCCTTTTGGGAGCCACCGTAATCTGGGGTTCCGCCTTTATCGCGCAAAGCGTAGGCATGGATAAGATCGGGCCCTTTACCTTTCAGGCCGTGCGGTGTTTTCTCGCCGTCTTATTTCTCTTCCCTGCTTCCGCCCTGTTTCCGGGGGAAAAGGGCTTTTGGGAAAGCTGGAAGGATCCGCAGCTATGGAGATCCGGCCTGATCTGCGGGCTGGCTCTGTTTGCCGCCAGCAGTCTGCAGCAAATCGGGTTGGTCTATACCGACGCCAGTAAGGCGGGATTCCTTACGGCCATGTACATCGTCTTCGTGCCTTTTCTTGGACTGTTCATAGGCCAGAAGCCCGGCCGAAACGCGATGCTGAGCCTGATTCCGGCTGTAGTCGGACTGTATTTGCTCAGCTGCACCTCTGTCAGCGGCATCAACAAGGGAGATGTGCTTCTGCTTCTGTGCGCTGTGAGCTTCTCTGTACAGATTCTTCTGATCGACAGGCACTGCGCCGGACTGGACGGCGTGAAGCTGAACTGCGTTCAGGCATTGGTGGTAACAGTGCTTTCTATTCCCTTCGCCCTGCTGACAGAGTCCATTAACGGCGCGCTGATCCTCTCCTGCTGGCTGCCCCTGGGGTATGCGGGCGTGCTCTCTATGGGCGTTGCCTATTCCCTGCAAATTGTCGGCCAGAAGCGGGTAGCCCCCGCCGCGGCGGCTCTGCTCATGAGCCTGGAATCCGTCTTCGCCGCCCTCTTCGGGTGGCTTCTGCTCCATGAGACCATGACGGGAACGGAAATGCTGGGCTGCGCACTGGTGTTCTCGGCGGTCGTCATCTCTCAGCTGCCGGAAAAACGCTGACAGCCATTCCGCCGCCATAGCACATACGGAGGGACACCCAAAAAGGGCGTCCCTCCGCTTTTCTTATTTTCCTGTTGACCCAAATCCGCCTGTGCCCCGGTCGGTTTCGTCCAGAGTGTCGGTCTCAAAATAGACCGGCTGGATGACCGGCGTCACCACCAACTGGGCAATGCGGTCGCCGTTTGCCACGATACGGGTCTCGCTGCCGTGGTTGTGCAGAGCAATCATAAATTCCCCCCGGTAGTCACTGTCAATCACCCCAACTTTGTTGGCCGGGGCCAAATCCTGCTTGCAGGCCAGACCGCTGCGGGCATATACCAGACCCACATACCCCTTCGGCAGTGCCATGGCCAGCCCTGTGGGGATAAATACTGTCTTCCCCGGGGCGATGGCAACACTTTCCTCCAGACAGGCGTACAAATCCGCGCCTGCCGCCTCCCTGGACCCGAAACTGGGCAGCACCGCGCCGGGGCGGAGCTTTTTGACCCCTACTTTTTCCATTCCTTCAATCCCTTTCCTTCCGCTTGCCAGTCCTCCCACAAAACGATCTTTCCGGAGGCCAGCGTTGCGGGCACATCGATCAGTCTCTGGTTTTCCGACCCCCGGAATCGCAGGGCCAGATTCTTCTTCTCCTCCACAAAGGGCCCGTCCACCAGCACATCCAGGCTGCTCAGGAACTCCCGGGTCACTGCCCAGTCCCCAAGGGTGTGGGATGTGATCTTTTCAAAAAGGTAGCCGGAGAAAGCCCAGATGCTTTTGTCCGGGTACGTCTTCTTCACCTGCCGCAGCAGCTCTACAATAGGCCCCTGATTCTGAGGCTCAAAGGGTTCGCCGCCAAGCAATGTCAGGCCTTTGATGTAGCTGGGCTTCATCATGTCCAGAATGGTCTGAATGGTCTCGCAGGTAAAGGGCTGGCCGTAGTCAAAATCCCAGGCCACCTCATTGAAGCAGCCCTTGCAGTGGTGCGTACAGCCGGAGACAAAAAGACTGACACGTACTCCCGGCCCATTGGCAATATCACAGTTTTTTATGGTCGCGTAATTCATTTTGTATCCTTCTCTTCGTTTATTTTCGTACTGTCCACGCCGGAATCCGGGAATTGCGCCCGGTACTCGTCCCATAGCTCCGTGTGGTTCTGTCTGCGCAGGCCCCGGCGGACCAGGCGGCGGATGGTATCATAGATGACAGCAAACAGGGGCACGCAAATAATCATGCCCACCAGCCCCCACAGGCCGCCGAACAGAATAATGGCAAACATGACCCAGAAGCCGGAAAGGCCCGTCCGGTTGCCCAGAATCTTGGGGCCGATAACATTGCCGTCCAGCTGCTGCAAAATCACGATCCAGATCAGGAACCACAGCGCTTTGAGAGGACTGTCGATGAGAATCAGGAGCGTTGCGGGCACCGCACCAATAACGGGGCCAAAAAAGGGAATAATATTGGTAACACCCACCAGCACGGAAACCAGCAAAGC
>Ga0129316_1000493_pt1 | contig 21622 bp, 14 predicted proteins | sample Cm1ome_2_FD_94429 | JGI IMG/M metagenome (GOLD analysis project Ga0129316, IMG submission 94429) | Eastern black-and-white colobus group fecal microbial communities from Wisconsin, USA - Cm1022B metagenome | ecosystem: Host-associated > Mammals > Digestive system > Large intestine > Fecal...
ATCGGGTAGGTCAAGGGCATTACTGCCCTCTTCCCCCCTCAGAACCGTACATGAGGGTTTCCCCTCATACGGCTCAAGCTTTTCTAAGTCTCTGTTTATATGCAGAGACCGGCTCATACTACTTCTTGTTTCCATTGGTTTTTACGGGATGATTTGAAACATTCATCATGAACCAACAGATTGCATTTCCGTCCGTCTTGGACGGTTGGCATTACGTTCCATGCCTTATGCGTGTCAATCGGTTCACCACATATCGGACATTTCCGACCTTGCTTTTCCCATAGGAAAAGCAGGGACTTACGTCCTTTCAGTGTCACAAGCATCTTTAACTTCATTCTTTTATTGAAGTACAGGCGGCAGTCTGCGTCAAACGGATTCATGTCCCCCTTTATCTGCGTATATTGCAGGAAAGGAAACGAAGATGCCAGTTTCAACAAGGTGAGTTGGTCTTCTTTGCCGTTTGATTTCTTGAACTTAGCCGCAAAAGTCCAGCTGTTCCCTCGGATATTGTGCCAATAGCGGTCTTTTATCCACCGTTTCCCTTTCTTGGAATGACGGCGTTTAGCCCATTGCCACAAGGCGAGAAATATCTGATGGTCGATTCTGTGAAAAGAATCACGTGTCGCCCCATGCTGATAATATGCTCCCCATCCTCGGATTTTAGCATTCAACATCCTGATTAATGATTCCTGCTTGCAACCCTTATGACCTTTTGTCACCTTACGGATGTTCTCCATAAAGCGTTTTTCGGCTTTCTTGGTCGGCTTGGTCAATATTTCATTGCCGTATTTGCGGATATTGAAACCGAGAAAATCGAAACCGTCACGGATATTGGTTATTACAGTCTTTTCTTCTGATAAGGTCAGACCTCTTTCAGACATAAAGTCGGCTACCAATGGCTTGATTTCCTTTTCAAGTGTTTCACGGTTCTCGCAGGTAATTATAAAGTCATCAGCGTAGCGGACAAGATTCACCATTGGCGAATATAACTTGCCTTTGATTCTAACTCGTTTATATTTCTCTGCAAGGACTTTCTGCAATCCGTCCAATGTCATATTGGCAAGCGTGGGAGAGATAATGCCGCCTTGTGGCGTTCCCTCCTCTGTCGGGAACATCTGTTTGTTGAAGATATAGCCGCATTTCAACCATTTTCGGAGCATTGCCTTGTCCATCGGGATGTTGGCAAGCAGCCATTCGTGGCTGATATGGTCGAAGCACCCTTTGATGTCACCTTCCAGAATCCATTCAGGAGAATAGCCTTTTCGGAGAATGTTATGACATTGCTGCACCGCATCCATACAGCGGCGTTCCTTACGAAAACCGTATGAACGTGTGTCGGCTGTCGTTTCCGACACTGGTTCCAATGCCATGAGGTAGAGTGCTTGCATGGCTCTGTCTTTCATTGTCGGTATTCCCAACGGTCGCAGTTTGCCATTACTCTTTTTGATGTGGACTCTTCTCAATGGCTTCGGCTGATAGCCTCTGCGTTTGAGTTCACTTATCGCTTGTGTTTTTGCTTCGGGTTTCTCCCATGTTTCCATGTCCACCCCGGGGGTGTTTCCACCTCCGTTAGAAGTAACTCTCTTTACGGCTAAGGCTTTTGCGTAAAAAGAGTGGGTCAGCGTCCACTGCAAGGCTTTCACCTTATTGTATCTGCCTTCCTTCTGAGCCTTTACAATACGCGCTTGTAGCTTTCTGACAGCCAACTCCGCTTTAGTCCAGTCTATGCTGTCCCAAAGTGTTCGCTGATTGTCAGCAGGCGCACACGATGTCTTGTTTTCGTTCATTTGCTTTCCTCCTTTTGAAAGTTCTAAAAGTTAATTGTAAAGAATCACCATTTGATGACATTCGGTTTGTTTGCCTACCGAGTGTCACCACAGAAGTCTGCCCACTTTCGTGTCGGATGATGTCGCCCACATCAGCCCGTGATGTCGGTTCAATCCGTATCCGTTCCATTACAGAACGGCATTCGCTTTTTCTGTTATCTTATACCTGCACACCATTCGGCTTTCATTGCTGTCAGCTTACCTGCCTTTTTTACATGACAGGAGATATACAGGCTTACCATGTTCCACATAGATAACTAACGGATAGGTTAGGTTCTGTCTCATCCTCCGGCGGTGCTTATATCCGTGTAATCCTACCATGGAGAGGATTAACCGACCGCTTCCCCTTTTGGGTAGAGTGTGTCAGTATCTTACACTCTTTTACGACATTACGAAGTTTACTAACAGTTCGCTTACGCTAACCATACTATCCAGCCTCGCCACTCTACGGTATGATACTAACCGTACTTGACTTCCCCTCACGGTTCTGTCTTGTCTTACGAAAGTGTACTTTGTCCCAACCGCTTAATACAACTATTAAGGTGCATCGGTGGTAGGCTACCGCTGACGGAACAGCGGGTTAAAGCTGATACCCGTAAGTATCATTCCAACAATTATCTATGCGACTTCATGTCGCACCCAGGGAACCTCCAAATGATGCACCGCCACAGCCCTTTGCTGCGCGTTCACGCCGGTACCCAGCATACTTGTCGAACCGAAAAGGACACGCACCCTGCCGCTATTCATATCCTCGAACAGGCGTTTTCTCGCCCTCTCGGTGGTGGCGCACTGGATAAACTGTATCTCGTCCGCCGGAATCCCCAGCCGCACCAGTTTCTCCTTGATGTCACAGTAGATGTTCCACTCGTCCGGCTTGTAAGTGGAAAGGTCGCTGAAGACGAACTGCGTACCCCGGTTGGCGTCCGAGCGCATATAATAATCATAGACCGTCCTCGCGCAAATGGAAGCCTTGTTGCCGGCATCGTCACTGAACTTGTCGCCCAGCAAACGCATATCGAGGGCCATTTTTCGGGCTACATTGGTGGCTACGAGCATTTTCGCCTTGTCGAGGTTGTCGGGTTCGGGGGTGTCAAGCCCCAAGTCTTCCCATTCTCCGCTATGGGCGAACGATACCAAGCGCCCGATCATTTCCTCCTGCTGGATAGTCGGGGCATGGGAAAGGAAGCGCACGTTCTTCTCCGGCACGTCGAGATTTATCATGTCGGCGGTGCGATAATCCGTAATCTCTCGCAGGAACATAGCCAGTTCCGGCACTTTGATGTAGGTGCGGAAACGTTCTTTGCGCTTGATTGCACCTGTCACGTTCAGCTCATAGTCAGCGGTCTTTTGCGTGAATATAGCCGCCCACGCATCGAAGCACGAAATCTGCTGGCGGTGTAGTTCGTGTGGGCGTAAATATTTAAACATCACATAAAGTTCGGTCAAGGCATTTACGACCACCGTACCCGAAAGGAATGTCGCGCCGAGGTCTCGCCCCGTCCGGCGCTGAATGTCCCGAATGGCAAACAAGAGGTTCATCGCCCTTTGCGAGCCACGTGTGTTGCCGATACCTGCAACCCTTGTCTGGCGTGTCTGAAACATCAAGTTCTTGAAAAAGTGCGATTCGTCAACAAAAATGTGGTCTATGCCCATCGAGCGAAAATCCACCGTTTCGTCTTTCCTATCATTGATTTTCATCCGAAGTTCCTGAAGTTTGGCCGAAAGGTTCTGCTTGCGCTTTTCCAGACCGTCCTGCATTTTGCCGCTACGGTAGCGCATGGTGGACTGTTCCAGCACCTCCAGACTGCGCTCGACATCGCGAAGTTCCTCCGTGAATATCTCTATCATCGTTTCCTCCGACTGGGGTATCTTGGCGAACTGGTCGTGTGTCAGGATGATACAGTCCCAATTGTTGTTCTTTATCTTGGAAAACACCTCTTTGCGGTTGGCAGGGGTGAAATCCTCCTTGCCGGGATAAAGTATCTTCGCCGAGGGGTAAGCCTTGCGGAACGTGTCGGCAATCTCGTGAACGTTGGCTTTCAAGCCTATAATCATGGGCTTCTGCGCCAATCCGAGACGCTTCATTTCGTAGGCCGCGACGCACATAATCATCGTCTTGCCCGTGCCTACCTCGTGCCAGCAGATGCCGCCGCCGTTCTGCTTAATCATCCAAATGGCGTCCTTTTGCGAGGGATAGAGGCTGTCGTATGGGAACTGCCCGAAAGAAAGTCCGGGGAAAGTCTGTGCCGAACCGTCATAGGACGGACGCACATAGCAATTGAAGCGTTCGTTGTACACTCTTGCAAGCTCGTTGCGCACCTCTGCCGGCCGGTTGTCGAGCCATTCGTTGAAACGGGTTCTTATCTCCCGGATTTTAACCGCCGCTTCCTGTATGGCTTCCTCGTCCGGCACACGCACCTTTTCACCGTTGCGCTCTACCTCTTTCGTTATTTCGGGTACGGTGTCTTGCAAGGCGTGTACGAACAATTCCTCACCGTTGTAGTTGCGCACGGAATAGGTGTTATAGGCTACAGGGGAATACCCTTGCAGACGCACCAAATAGGTGTCGTTCACATCGAAATACATCACATCGGTATCGGTTCCGAAAAGTTCGGTCGCAAACCCGGCATACAAAGCCGTGGAAATCCAACGTTCGCCCATGTTGATGTCGAGTTCTTCAAACGGTATCGGTTCGGGAACGGCGGCTTCCAATGCTTTAATGGCGGCTTCCGCCCACTCCTTTCTCTTGTCCGAGAGGTCGGGCAGACAGGAAACGACCTCCTTGTACTTGTCTATGACATTGCCGGCAATGAACTTGCCCCGGTGTTCCCATTCTCCGCTGACGAGATTGTAGAAAATCTCTCCTTTGAGGTCACCGATAACCTCTTCTTCACCCTTTCCGGTGGTCTGTTTCAGGTAGTCCATATCCACACAGCCGTGGAAATTCAGGCTGCTTGCCAACGCTTCTGTCGGGGTCAGTTGTACGGTGGTGTCTATTTTCTTGAACGCTACGGGTTCGCGCATGATGTCGGATTTGCAGATGTCCTTCCCGATCAGCATTTCTATCGTGAATACCTCCACGCCGAGGCTGTCAAGCATGATAAACTCCTTGTTGTCGTTCTCGTGGAAGTGTCCCCATTTGTGGACGAAAGTATCATACCGGGTGTTCAGTTCCTCACGTAACGCCGACTGCACCGTTTGTTCCTCCCTTTCTTTGACTGACAGCTCAAAGTACGCCTCGCGTATGGGAAAATAGTCTTTTGCCCTTTCCGTGTTCACCTTGCCCTCGTCCACGGGCACAAAGTCGGTGGCTACTTCCCGGTAGTGTTCGGATTTTCGGTATCGGATAACGCCTATCTGTCCTTCGAAAAGCACCATCGCACCGTCTTTCATCCACGGTTTCCATTCGTCCGTGTAGGGTCGTATGCCTTTGGGGGACTGCTTGACAGCCGCCACATTTCCGAAAAGGGACATCTGCGAGTACGTTCCGTCCTGTCCGCCGCCCGTGAAAAGGCTTTTGCGGAAGTAACGGCCAAAGTCGAGTTTGAGCAACGCGGCGAGGTACTGCGACATGGCGTTTTCATCGCCCTGCCACTGGTATTTGCGTACATACTTGCCGTACCGGTTCTGCACGATACGGCTGCCTGTGGCAAGGGTGGTTTTCGGCAGGGTGAAAAGTTTGTTGGCGTATTCGGTCATTGTGCCCGTGGTGTCCGCCTTTTCCCTGCCTACCTGCAGAAACAGTTGTTCACGCCCTGAGAGTACCGACTTTTGCGTGTGCTTCTGGAATATCAGCAGGTCGCTGCCTACCTCGATGCCACTTGTGGGCATGAAAAGCATATCGGGCAGGCGGACGGCACTTATCAGGTCGGCATGGTTTACAAGGTACTCACGCACGAACTTGTTGCCCGGCGTGTCGGCTACGCCCCTCGACGTGATGAAAGCCAGCAGGCCACCCTCGTTCAACAGTTCCATTGCCTTGACAAAAAAGTAGTTGTGTATGGTCTTGGTTGCTTGTTCGTATGCACCGCCTTTCTTCCACAGCTCCGCGTCGAACACCCGGAAATTGCCGAAAGGGATGTTGGAGGCTATGACATCGAAAGTCGTGTGTTCGAAGTCCTGCCCGTCTGTCGTCTCGAATCCTGCTGTCCGTGTAATCGTGTTTTCATGCAAAAGAGAGAGTATCAGTCCCGAAATGAGGTCTTTCTCAATGGCATAGTCATACGTGCCGGGCATGGCTACGGGCAGAAAGCCGCCTATCCCTGCGGACGGTTCGAGGAATGAGCGCATCGTGAGGTTGTTTTCGCCGAATGTGGCGTGTATCTGCCGTGCCACCACATCGACAAGGAATTTCGGCGTGTAAAATGCTGTCAGGACGGACGCTTTGATACTCTCCATGATGTTGTGCCGCATGGGTTCGGTGAAGTGGGGATAGGTGTCTATCAGCTCCTGCAACCGTTGTATCGGTTTTTCCATGTCGCCGCCCACGGGCTTGTCCGTGCCGATGTTCAACACTTCCTTGATACCTCCGAAACCGGAGTACCGGGATAGAATCTCTTTCTCTTGCACTGTGGCCTGTCTGCCCTGCATACGGATTTTCATAGCCGTTTCTATGGCTTCCACATTCGCTACCAGTGCTTCCAATTTGTTGTAACTCATATTAACCTTGTTTTTATCTCCCTTTGTTCGGCCTGTTTGCGACCGTAGGGATCTATTTTTCTGCCCCCGAAAGGTGGCGGGAGCAATCGGACAAGGCCGGGACGGAAAAATACGCTCGACTGCGGAGAGGAAGATTTTTGCGGATCACTCGCGACGGCAGCCGGCATTGGCGGGATTGGGACAGCCGATTACCTTTGCGGAAAAATAACTCCACAGAGGTCGCATGGCGGAATAATGAGTAAAACGGAAGGCTAAAAGAGGGAGGATGAGAAAGAGAACGGCACGTTCGTGTACCGGTTACAAATGGGTATGACCGGTAAGCAAAGCGACGGTCAGAATCAGATGTTTCATCCGAAAGAAAAAGAACAGCGGAAATTTGTTGGGCAAACGAACGGTATCTTTGGAAGAGAGGTACAGTCGCAAAACGCTCGCTGATAATGAGAGGTTTCGCCGGAATGAAGCCGCCCCGTTTGCTCAACATTTGTTGCCGTCCGCTCAACAAAATCGGGTGGGCGGCGTATTTATTTGGCATGGAAAACGGTTTATTCACAGAATTTTGCGTATCTTTGCACCTGCAAGAACCTCTCTTCCAAAGAAAGGTAAATCTCTTCCAAAGAGAAGTCCCGCAAAACAGCGCGAATCGGCGACGACAAGCCGCTGATTACCAGTTGATAGAAAAGAACAATGCCAATCGCAGGAAACGTACATACCGCCACGGACAGCATGAGGGACACAAGACCGTTTGACCGCACCGCCCTTGCTGTTTCCCGCCTTTCCGTCAAAGAGGAATACGGAAAAACGGGGTTGAGCTATTACGCTTCCTACCTTTACCTGTTGGAATACCGCCGTAACCCCGTATCATAAGCCGTAATGAAAAGATGGATGCTTGTTTTGATCCTGCTCCTGTCATACGGCGCGGCTGCACATGCGCAGGAGATTTCCGAAGTCTATGTCACTTCGGACACGCTTCGTGTGTATTTCCGTCAGGACAAGACGGTGCTTGAGCCGCAGTTCCGCGACAACGGGGCGCGGTTGAGGGAGTTCTCACGCAGGTTCGGCGAACTGCTCTCCAATCCGCAGAGCAAGGTGCGCAGCATACTGATTGTCTCTGGTGCGTCGCCCGAAGGCTCCTCCACCCGCAACCGTTATCTGTCGGACAACCGTGCGAAAGTAGTCTATGACTACCTGACGCAGAACCGGCTCGCCGACCCCTCGCGTGTGGAGATAGAATCGCGCGGCGAGGACTGGCGAGGGCTTGCCGCACGGGTCAGGGCTTCCGATCTGCCCTATAAGGATGAAGTGCTCGAAATCCTCGACCTGCCCGAATGGATAACCGAGGGCGGCAAGGTGGTGGACAGCCGCAAACAAAGGCTGATGAACCTGCATGGCGGCAAGGTGTGGCGCGAACTGTACGACCTCTATTTCGCCGACCTGCGCGGCACGAGGGTAATGATAGCCTACAATGTGCTGAAGCAGACACCCCGACCGGTGAAGACCGACACGGTAACGGTTTATGTTGATAGACCCGATACGGTATATATAAATACGGTAAATGTGGATACGGTCTATATCAGGGAAACCGTCAATGTTCCTGTCAGCGTACCCGACATTACACTGCAGCCACAACCACAGCCCGAAAAGAAAAGACCTTTCTACCTTGCAATGAAGACCAATCTGCTCTACGATGCCGCCGTCATCCCGAACATCGGCGCGGAAATCGGCATCGGCAGGGGCTTCACCGTCGGCGGCAGCTACCAGAACATCTGGTTGCGGAACGGGGCATATACGAAGTGGTATCGTGTGGAGGGCTTCGAAGCCGGGGTGAACTGGTATATAAACAAGGATAAACGCCCGTTCCGGGGACACCATATCGGCCTGTACGGTCAGATGCTCACGTGGGACATCACCATCGACGGACGCGGCTATCTTGCCGAGCGGTGGGCATACGGCGGAGGCATTTCCTATGGCTATGCGCTGGCGATAGGCCGACGCTTCAACCTCGATTTCGAGATAGGCGTGGGCTACTTGGGCGGCAATATGCACGAGTATATCCCGCAGGACGGCCACCGCGTGTGGCAGTCGCTCGAACCGTTCCGGTGGATAGGCCCGACCAAAGTCGGCGTCACCCTGCAATGGCTCATCGGACGCAGCAACAGCAATGAAAGGAGGGCGGAAAGATGATGACGTGCAGACTCCTTTCCTACGCAGTCACGCTGCTTGCGCTTTGTGCGTTGGTTTCCTGCCAGCCGCACGACCCGTTCTGCTTCTCGCACCCCCACGGGATGGAGGCGCGTATCGATGTCGATTGGTCGGGCTTCGTGAAGGAGACGCCCGACGGCATGACCCTCCATGTATATCCCGGCGACGGAACGCGGAAGCCGACTACGGAGACCACCCACACCGTCACGCGGGCGGCGTTCCCGCTCGTGCAAGACAACTACCTTGTGATTGTCCACAACCAGAGCGCGTCGGAGTTCGGCTCGGTCGTGTTCCGCGACATGGACGATTGGAATGCCGCCGAGGTGCGGACGGCGGAACACACCTCCGACTGGTACAAGCCCAAATCGGGGGAAAAGCTTGGAAAGACACCCGAATGGCTGGCGTTCGACACCCGTAGCGTGACCGTCACCGGGGAGATGATAGAGGCGGCCAAGTACGAGGAAATATCCGTAGGCACGATGACGCCCGAAAACGTGGTCTATACGCTCCATGTTCGGCTCAAGGCCGAGGGGATAAACAACTTCCGCGCCGGACGTGCTGCCTTTACCGGATTGTCCGACGGCTACCGGCCGGGCTTGCGGGAATACCACGCCGACAAGGTGACGCACCTGCTGGAAACATGGAGCACCGAGACCACCTCCTCCGGACGGGACGCGAAAGAGGGCGAAGAGACGGCCACGGGCTATATCGTCTCCGAGATAACCTGCTTCGGACTGCCGTCGGGACACGGCGGAGAGGCGGAGGAGAACGTGCTGCACCTCAAACTGCTGCTGGTGGATAACAAGACAATCGTGAACGGCACTTTCAACGTGGGCAACCGCATCCGTCAATACATGACCGACGGCGACCCTCTGCACCTCTACATGGAGCTGACCCTGCCGGAGAAGCTGCCCGACGTGGAGCCGGCGACGAACGGCTCGCAGAGCGGATTCGATGCCGACGTTGACGACTGGGGCGACGAAATCAACAGCGATGTGGGATTGTAAAGAATATAACAGTAATAAACTCATATTATTCATCATTTAAAAACAAATTTAAAATGAAAAAAACAGTATTTATGGCAATGGCGGCAGCCATCGCAATGACAAGTTGCTCGCAGGACGACTTGGTGAACAACGAGAACTTCGAAAACAGTCAGGCGATTGCTTTCGAATCGTATCTGGGCAAGAGCGCACAGTCCCGTGCAGCCGTAATTAACAAGGACGTTCTGAAAGTCGATGGCTTCGCAGTGAACGCCTACTACACGAAGGACGCCGCTTTCAGCGCAGACGCTGCAAGCTCTTACGCTGTGTTTATGAACGACACCAAGGTGACATTCAACGAAGACAAGGGAGAACATGGCGCGTGGACATACTCACCGGTGAAATACTGGCCGAACATCTCCGGTCATAAGGTGAGCTTCTTCGCTTACGCCCCCTACGGAGATGAAAACATCACTGTGAAAACGGACGATTTCTCCAAAATCGACTTTACGGTGAACTCCGACGTACTGAAGCAGGTGGATTTCATCTACGCCGACCAGACCGATGAAAACAAGACTATCGACCGCACCAAACAGGACGTTACCGGCACGGTAAACTTCCTGTTCAAACACGCATTGGCCCGTATCGGCTTCTCCGTGCAGGTGGTTGTCGATGAAACACCCGGCAGCGTCACCAACAACTACAAGTTGGACGGCAACACCCACATCAATGTGAAAAACGTGAAGTTGCTCGATAAGGAGGGTAATGAAACAGCTCCGTTCTATACTAACGGTACATTCGACATGGTTAACGGCTCTTGGATAGATACTCCCACCGGCTCGCAGGGCTTCGCTTTCGCAGGCACAAACTTCGACCGCACCATTAAAGTCGATGAAACCGAAGTGGTACAGCTCCACAAATTCAATCAGAAACAAAATCTTCTCAACGACAAGTCCTATCTGATGATTATTCCGCAGAATTTGGAAACAGACGGTTTCAAAATCCAAATCGAGTATGACGTGATTACCGAAAACGAGGACGGCACGGTTTCAAGCAAAATCACCAATACGATTACTTCGGCAGACGCTTTGAAGGTGGATTTCGAACAGGGCAAGGCCTACAACTTCAACCTCATTCTCGGCATGACAAGCGTCAAGTTCGATGCAGAAGTTGCAAAATGGGAAGATGCAACAGGTTATGAAGACGAACACTGGTTGCCGATAAACACCGAAGCAACAGGTGAAAATCACGATGGCGAATAATTCAAAGACAGAACAACATGAAGAAATCAATCTATCTGATTGCGGCAGCCGCCATGACATTGGCGGGCTGCTCGCAGGACGATTTGCTGGACAACGGCACCACCGGCACCGACGGTGATGCCATTGCCTTTGAATCGTACCTCGGAAAGAGTGCGCAGACACGCGCCACGGTGGTGACCACCGAAAGTCTGAAAGGCGAAGGTTTCACGGTGGATGCCTACTATACCGGAGCTGCTGATTTCAGCGCGGAAAACCCCAGCGAAGTGTTCATGAAAGCCACCAAGGTGACTTACAACAAGGACAAGGGCGCATGGACATATTCGCCCGTGAAATACTGGCCGAACAATGCCGGCGACAAGGTGAGCTTCTTTGCCTACGGACCCTACGGAAACACGAACATCAAGCTGAACACAGAGACCGTTTCGTCCATCGACTTCACCGTGCAGAACGAAGTGACGGACCAAGTGGATTTCATCTACAACAATCAGACGGCAAACTCCACTCTCAATCAGCAGAAACAGACGGTAGATGGCAAGGTGAGATTCCAGTTCCAACACGCCCTGTCGCGTATCGCTTTCACCGTAGCCGCAGCTGTCGATGAGACATCGCTCGGCTCGGTCAAATTGGACGGCAACAGCCGTATCAACGTCAAGAAAGTGGCTTTGGTGAAAGGTGATGTCGATACATACACCGCCGATGCAGCCGGCCCGTTCTACAAGAGCGGTACGCTGAACATGCTGGACGGAACATGGAGCAAGCTCTCCGAAGAAACACTGGCTTTCACCTTCGCCGGCAAGAAGCATTTCTACCGCACGGTTCAAGATAAGGATGTGGTAAATCCGGAAACGGACATCGACGTGGTGCAGTTGCACAAGTTCAACCAAAAACAACGCCTGCTGAACGATGATTCCTACCTGATGATCATACCGACCGACAACACGATGGAAGGCACTAAGATCTCCTTCAAGATCTACATCGAATACGATGTGATTACCGAGGACGACGATCATGCCGATGTCAGCAAAATCACCAACTGCATCCTTTCCAAAGATGCCTTGGCGGTGGACTTCGAGGCAGGCAAGGCCTACAACTTCAACCTCATTCTCGGCATGACGAGCGTCAAGTTCGACGTGGACGATGTGGTTGACTGGATTGACGAGGACAATACCGACGAATGGCTGCCGGAAAACGAAACGGCTGCATTGCAGGGCGACGGCACGGAGATCAATCCGTTCCTTATCTACAACGCAGCACAGCTTGCCAGTGCCCGCGACAAAATCAACGCCGACAAGACCTATACCGCCCCCGAATCAAAGGCTGCAAGCCGTGCCGGAGGCGTGAAGTATGCCGAGGCTTATTACAAGCAGATGGCCGACATCGACTTGTCGGAATGCGGCGAATGGACGCCGATAGGCAACAATTCAGTCAAGTTCAACGGAAATTACGACGGCAACGGCCATGCCATCAAGGGTCTGACGCTGAACGGAACTTCTTCTACTGAAAGAGCAGGATTATTCGGATATTTATCCGCGAAAGCAAAGATTACGGGCATCAACATCAAGGACTGTACCATTACCGGAAAATCAGTCGGAGCGGTAGCCGGTATAATGGCAAGCGGCTCTACCATTGAGGACTGTACCGTCAGCGGTACATTTACCGATGTTCAGTATGCAGGAGGTGTCGCTTCATGGAACGGGAACGGCACAATTCGTAATTGCATAAACAATGCGACTTTCACCGGTGCCCAATCTACCGGCGGTATTGTCTATAACAACGGCGGAGATGTCGTTTCTTGCGTCAACAACGGTTCTGTTTCGGGTACGAGCACAATTGGAGGCATTGCCGCCTATAACGAATTGAAGATAATCGCTTGCTATAACACCGCAGACATTACAAACAGTGGCAACAAAAGCGGCGGTATTGCGGCAGATTGTAAATCAACGATTGTCACGTCGTACAACAGCGGTACGGTTTCCGGCACGGAAAACGTCGGCGGTATAATCGGAAAGATTGACGGCAGTTCAACCACGGTAACAGCTTGCTACTACAAGGCTGGCGGAAGTTATTTCGGTATCGGCTCGTCATCGTCAGACACCGACGGCCAGACCGCTGCCGTGAGCGGCAACGACTGGGGCATGGCTCAGGTTGTCATGAACAATAAGCTGAATGACATCTATAACGACTCCGGAACGAGCAATAAGGAGTGGTATAACTGTCAATACACCACAGACGGCAGCACAGCCACAACCCCTCTGACGCTCAAAGCCGGAGTAGCCGATAAAATCACAATCGGTGAATTCAGCGGCAAAGGCACAGCCGACGATCCTTACCTTATTTGGACTGTTGAACAGCTCAAAACTGTGGCTACCAATATAACCAATCACGAAAACGACATTCCCGATGGCGGCACGGAAAAATGGAGATACGCGAACTACAAGCTCATGGCAGACATCAACCTTTCTTCCGTTTGCAGCGAGAACCTCGGCAGCTGGACAAATATTAATTACTTCAACGGAACATTCGATGGCAACAATAAGACTATCAGTAATTATTACCTCGTCGTTGATGGGGGGTACAAAGGTTTTATAAACTATCTTTACGGCACGGTAAAGAGTCTCCGTTTACAAGGTAAGTGTGTGACAGCCGAGAGCGTAAATGGTATTTATTGCGGTGCCATTGTTGGTTACAATAAAGAATCTGGGACTATCATCGATTGTGCTTTTGAGGGTGAATCACAAATCTCCGGTATTTGCGGTATGAACGACGGAATAATGTTAGGTTGCGTGAATTACGGCAATCTGACTGCCAGTGATATGGTCGGCGGTATAGCATGCAGGGGCGATGGCAAAATAATTGGTTGTATAAATTATGGTAAAGTAATATCAACAGGTGACGACGCAGCAGGCATTTTGTCTTATATGGATAAGGGGGCTATTATAGCGTGCTATAATACCAATGCTGTTAAGGGAGATGAAGCTGCTGCTTCATGTGGCATTGTCGATGTACAGTTGTCCGGAATAGTTCTCGCATGCTATAATACAGGTGAAACGAGTCGCGGGTTTGCCCGTGCTATTGAAGGCGAAATAGGATACTGCTATTATGAAAATGCGGAATATGGTGTATGGTTCACTGAAACTGTTGAAAATCAGTATGAGAAAATCGACTTCACCGACAGCTCCGCACTTGAATCAGCCATGACTACGATGAACACGGCTATCGCAAATTGCGGCGTAGAGCAAGCCAAAGGTTGGAGCTACGAAATCAACACCGGTGAAAATAAAGCAACAGAGCCATTGGTACTGAAATACACGGCTCCGACCGAATAATCGTGTAAACACCACACTTTATCGGTGGCTACACAATCGCAGGCTGCAAGCGGATTTCCCTCCCTTGCAGCCTGACTTTTTTCTGACATATTCTGCCGTATCTTATTTATTACGAAATTGAACAGGGGAAATGCCTGTCTTTTTCCGAAAGAAACGGCACATATAGGAGGAGTCCTCAAAATTCAGTTCATGAGCAATTCTCTATATGTAATGACGTGGGATTTTCATCGTTGCGGAGATAGGCTTCCGCCGGATGAATGGTAAGTGTTTCCATATTTGTAAGTTGTTATTTTCGCTTTGCTAAAATCCGCCCCTGTTTACGGTTCAGAGCGTCGGAATTGTGCCGGTTCTGACCAGTACGCCGTCGCGGTATAACCCGATTTCTCCCGGCTTGAAGCCCATTTCTCCGAGAGCGATGTTCCTGATATAGTCCCGGTACTTCTCTCCTGAAAAGTTCCTGCCGCAGAGATTGTTGAAGAACATGGGTATCGAAAAGCCGTCCGTACCCCACAATACCGTTTTTCCGTTCTGTCTGATTTCCTCTTTCATTTCACTTTGTTTTAATCGTTAAACTTCTGTTTTTTCTTTCCCTGCTTTCGTGCCGCAGGGCTGTATTCTCTATTTTGAGGCAACGGAAGGACGAAGCAGGTTGCATCATAAGCCAAACCCGGACAGGAAACCGACCGTGCAACCGTCTGTTGCCGTTGTTCGAATGGCAATGCGGCTTGGCGTGATACGCTTCGTCCTACTTTCGCCGATGAAAAGAGAGAACGAAGCCGGCGAGGATAAGGGAGAAATGACGGTAAAACCGGGATTACGGGATGGAATTAATCGAAAATTCCGTCACCTGATGACGCTTTTTTCGATTAGATACCGATCTGTCGTAAAAAAAGTTGTTTTTTGCGACAAAGCAAACATAGAGCCGATAACATGCAGCATTTCCCGGAGATTTTATTATCTTTGCACTGCGTAAAAGTTCTCACTCCACTGCGTAAAATGTAATAACATGTATAAAAGGTCAGAATATCAGATAATTAGAAACAGGCTTAAAGAGCAAAGAAAGTTCATTCAGGTTGTCATGGGCGCACGTCAGATCGGTAAATCGACTGTCGTGAAGCAGGTATTGAAAGACTTGGAAGCCCCCTATCAGTTCTTTTCCGCCGACAATGTTCCGACGATGGGCAGTGCCTGGATTTCTAACTGCTGGGCGGCTGTCCGCAGCCTGAAAGAAAGCAACGGCTGGGAGAGCATTGTTCTTGTCATCGACGAGATACAGAAAATCAGCAACTGGAGCGAGGTGGTAAAAAAAGAGTGGGACGATGACACGTTCCATGACCGCAATATCAAGGTGCTGCTCCTTGGCAGCAGCCGTGTCCTGTTGGAAAAGGGGCTGTCGGAATCGCTCGCCGGGCGGTTCGAGGAAATCCGCATGAGCCATTGGAGCTACCGGGAAATGAGCGAGTGTTTCGGCTTGTCACTCGACCGGTATCTCTTCTACGGCGGTTATCCCGGTGCGGCCTCGCTAATCGGTGACGAGGACCGTTTCCAGCAGTATATCCAGTCGGCCATTATCGAGGCGACGATCAATAAGGATATTCTGATGGATACTCCTATCAGCAAACCGGCTTTGCTTCGTCAGACGTTCGAGCTTGGAGCCGCCTATTCCGGTGAGTTGCTGTCGCTGAACAAGATGCTCGGCTCATTGCAGGATGCCGGCAATACGGCGACGTTGGCGGGATATATCAACCTGCTGGGTGAAAGCGGCCTGCTGTGCGGGCTTCAGAAATTCAGTATCGACACGGCACGCCGCAAAGCGAGCGTCCCGAAATTGCAGGTCTATAACAACGCCCTGAAGATGGTGTACAGTCCTCTGACATTCGAGCAGGCACTCCTCGACCGCAAAGCGTGGGGACGCATTTTTGAGTCGGGTATCGGGGCTTATCTGGTCAGCCAGGCATTCATCCACCGTTTCGAGGTGTTCTATTGGCGCGAACGGAATGACGAGGTGGATTTCATTCTTCGTAAAAAGGGGACTGTCGTAGCCATCGAGGTTAAAAGCAATGCCGAGAAGCGGACGGACGGACTGGACAAGTTCCGACAACTGTTCCATCCGGCAGCGGCATTCATAGTCGGAGACGGCGGTATCGGCGCGGAAGAGTTCCTGGCGATGGATATAACGAAGTTGTTTTAAGGGGGTATGAACGAGAGGCTTGTTTCCCTGATTCTGCTCGGTGTGTTCAGCTTGCTATGCAGTATCATCGCTTACTGGCGTCGGAAAGCCGGTGAAGCGGCATACGCCGCCGCACGGACAGCCAAGAGCGACAAGGAGCGCGACCGCTACTGCCGGATGGCGGTGATGGCCGGGCACCGGGACGCCTGCCGCATGTTCTGCTTCTCCCGTCCCGACCTGTTCGAAAGCCATCCGCCGCTCAAGCCGTTCAAGTCGCACGGTATCCGGATGGCCTTTTACGGACATTATTACCCGTCGCGGTACAACGCCTTGCTCAATGACGAACAGCGTGCGTTCTGCCGTTCGCTTTACCGCTTCAAGGATGGCGAGATACACGGTATCGAGTTCTTCAAGGCCTGCATGACCGCCCTGCAACTGGAACAGAAGCCTTACCATATCATGTTCATGCCATGCAGCAACTGGATAAAATACGGCCAGCGTTTCAAGCGGCTCGACTGGTACATCTGTACGCACAGGCCAGATCTGACCTCGGGGCTGTACGACGTGGACGTGTTCGAGTCTCGCGAGAGTCTGCACGAGGCCAAGGGATCGGAGAACCGTATCCTCGAACGGAACTACAATATCATCAGGGATATCAAAGGGAAGGAAATCATCATCATCGACGATGTGCTGACGACCGGACAGAGCGTGGCCGACTACAAGAAGGAAATCGAGCGGTGCGGCGGCAAGGTGGTAGCGGCTATTTTCTACGGCAAGACCGTTACCGTGCCGCCATTGTTGCTGGTAAAAGTAGGGGTCTGGGGGAAGTATCTCACTTCCTGAAATGCCGGCGGTGTCAATTTTTACAATGCAGCCAGCGCCGCCACACACTCTTTCCGGGTGGATTCGATGTAACCAAGTATCACCGCCGGATCGACACTCTTGCCGTCGAGCCTGCAGGTGATGTGCAGGTGTTCGCCGGTGCTGCGCCCGGTCGAACCGGTTATGCCGACCACATCGCGCGGACGAACCGTAGCCCCTTTGTCGGTAAGGATTTTAGAGAGGTGGCAATAGCTGACGGTGTACCTGCCGTGCCGCAGGGTCACATACTTGCCGGAAGCCTTGTCCTGCCCGACCTTAACGACCACACCTTCCATCATGGCCAGCACTTCATCGCCCAGGGCGTGCAAGTCCAGACCACCATGAAACCTTTTCTTCCCTGTAAACGGGTCTTTGCGATAACCGTAGGGTGAAGTGACCCTGATATGACGCAGCGGGTAACTCACGCCCAAGTAACGTTCCAACCACATCTTCCTGTCCGTATCAACGGGCGAGGCTACGGCAAGGAGTTCCACCGGTGTGTCCTGTCCGGAAACCGTATTTTCGGGTGTAGATTCCGTTTTATCCGTACCCGTATGCCGTACCTCCACCTTGTAGCGGGCGGGCACCGCGGCAACGGTATTGAATTGCGCTTTGGCGGGTACGGCATAGAACAAGACACCCGTCGTCATCATCCATAAAATTTTTCTCATACGGCAAAATTAGCACACTCTTCCTATTCGTGTTCCCACCGTCGTCCGTTTTCTTGTAAAATATGATTGTTTTTATAGTTTGGAATATGATTATTTGCGTAAAATCATATTCCAAACATGAAAAACGGCACGTTATAACCACTTATACATGCGTATTCTTGATTGTCGGGATAAAATCACTCTATCTTTGTAGAGTATAATTTTATAACACATATCGGAATATGAAAAAGGAACACTTTGAGTTCAATGAACTGCCTTACCCGGCACTTGCCCGCTTCGGGCTTACCCGGGAGATGATCGAGGACCTGCCCATGCGTGTCCTGGAAGAGATCGGGCAAGGGGGCTACTCGCCCGTGCTTCCCGTGCGTGTCACCGACGAGAACGGTGAAGTAATCGAAAGCCGCAGCCGCTTCGCCTTTATCCGCATGGAGAACGGCGAGGTGGATGTGGTCTTCTATCCCGCGCTGAAGTCCTCGCCGCTGGAACGTTACAACGAGGCGCAGCAGAAGCAACTGCTCGACGGCAAGGCCATCATCGCGGACGTGGAAATGGCGGACGGGCGGCACAGCAAGGCTTTCGTGCAGATTGACGGGGGAACGAAGCAGGTGATGTACGTTCCCACTCCCATTATCGCCCGCAACCTGAAAGTGCTGGCCGAGGTGATGCACCTCGGGGCGGTGGAAGTGAACGGGATGCAGAACGGCGACCCTCTGACGGCGGTCGTGGACGATGATCCCGTTACGGTGGGTATCGACCTGCACAGCAAGACCGGTATCCGCTTCTGCGCGGGCGACGCGCAGCAATGGCGCGAGCAGCCCAAACGCGAGTGGGACAAGTACACTTTCGGCTGTTACGGCTGCTGGGTGATGGACGACGACGGCAACCTCGGCTATGTCCCGGAAGAGGAATACACCGAGGAGCTGTGGAACGAACAGAAGAAGAGCGCCGAACGCAACCGCACGGCAGGCCTTCACAAGTAAAAATCACCTTATCCGCGAGCATATATGGCACAGCAGAAATATTATCCGGAAGATGTACTGGTCGAGAGGATGCAGAACGGCGAATATGGCTGGCTCGACTACGTGAACCACTTCTCCGCCGAGTGGCAGGAGGAGTACGCCCGTTACTGCGAGGAGAAAGGGCTTATGGTCGGCGACGATTCCGCCGGGGCGTTTGTCCGTTACAAGGACGAACAGCTGGAGACCGCGATGGAGCGCGGCGACGCATAACGAAAACAATCATACTATCAGACTATGGCGATACGAAAAAATACCAATCCCCGGCAGATGGACTTGCAGCCCGAGATGCGCGACATGCTGATACGCAACGGGCTTCAAGCCCATATCGCGTTTGACGGAGGGGGCTACCGGCTGATCGTGCAGGGGCACGATTCTCCGTTGCTGACCTATCCGCTTACCGAGCGTCAGATGTTGGCCCTGACCGACTGGGGGACGAACACGGCCAACAAGAAAGCCTACAACGTGCTCACGAGCATCGTGGGAAAGGACTTCTATATGCCCAAGAACTTCGTACATGCCCGTAACGCGAACGGCCGGGTGGCCATGGGGCTGCACGGCTACCGTATCGGCATCGGCGAATACGGGCGCACGGGACGACCGGGTATGCCTCCGCCATTCCTGGGCTGGACACCGCGCCAGCAGTGGGGCTTCCACTTGCGGAGGGTCGGCGACCGGCTTTTCTTTCCGGGACCGTCCGTCGTTCCCGAACGGTGGGACGGACGCATGAAGCCCGGCGAGCTGCAATCGGGCGGTTACGGCTTTTATTACAAGGGCGGACGAGCGGAACAATCCGGACAATCCGCCGGACAGCGGGACGTGTTGCAGGACTTACAGGCAGTCATCACGCCGATAGTCAGCCGACCGCGCAGCGTGGAACCGGCACGACCGTACAGGGAACTGATCGCCTCACCGGTCTATTTCTCCAACGAAAAATGGCAGGAGTGCCTCGCCTCGCACGGCCTTATCGTGGACGCGGAGCGGCGGACGCTGACCGTGCAATCGGAAAGCGTTCCTGCCGATATGGTCTATGACCTGACGGAAGAAGAAGTGAAGACACTGGTTGTCGCTCCCCTTGAGGTGCAACCCGTGGAGAAACGTCTGGAACTGCTGAACGGCATTATCGGGGCGGACTTTGCCGACAAGGTAACGCTGGAACAGCTTGACAGCGACAAGCGCATCGCCATCGGCCTGCACCCGGAAGTGCGGCAGGAACTGGAAGAACGGCAACGGCAGGAACAGGAAGTGTACATGCCGCTGGAAGCCCAAGTACAACAAGAATCCATACAAGGCAGCGTCGGGGCGACCGTGGACGGACGCGACCTGCAACTGCTGAACGAGAACAAAGGCTGGTACCGGGAAGAGAAACACGGACGTGAGGTCGAGGTCAGTGAGATTGCCGTGCAACCGGCACAGGCAGAGGGGAAATACAGGATGTCCGCCGTCATCGACGGGCAAGTCGTCAGCCACGAGATCAGCCAGAAGGAGTACGACAAGTTCCTCGCGGTGGACGACTACCACCGTATGAAGCTCTTCTCGAAGATATTCAGTGAGGTGGACATGAAGACACGCCCGGAGGCGAACAAGGGTCTCGGCGTGAAAATCTTCGCCGCACTCACCGCCGGCACGGTGGTCGCCTCGGAAGTCGCGCACGGCTTACACCATCATCATGCCCCGGAACTCTACGGCGAGCGTTTCGGCGGTCCGCCGCGCCCGTACTTCAAACCCGGTGTCGATACACCGAGAGATGTGGCCATCCGCAATTTCGAAGCGCAGATGAACCACGAGATCGGTGAAATGAGAATGGGGAGGTAAGCCTATGAGAGACGGAGACCTTACATACGACGACTTCCTGCAACGGCTGAACATACAGGATGTGCTAATCGATGCGGGCTATCACCTGAACAAGCGTGACGGCCTGCGCTATCCCTCGTATGTCCGTCTGGACAACGACGGGCGGCGCGTCCGGGGCGACAAGTTCATCGTGACGCAACAGGGCAAATGCTGTTTCCACGCGCAACAACAGAAAGTCTACAACATCATCTCGTTCATCAAGGAACATCCGCACTTTTTCACGGAGTATCATGCGGGTATGTCTCCCGACCGGCTGGTGAACCTCGTATGCAACCGGTTGCTGAATCACCCCATAGCGGAACGGGAAATCCGGATTATACGTCCCAAACAGGACATCAAGCCATTCAATATCGAGAACTACGGTATCCACAAGTTCAACCCGCAAAACCGGGAGTCGCAAAAGAAGTTCTATCCTTTTTTCAAGAGCCGGGGTATCGACCTTTACACGCAATATGCCTTCCACCGCCATTTCTGTCTGGCGACGAGACACCGTGAGGACAGGGCGGCATACACCAATCTCGCCTTTCCGCTGACCTTGCCCAAAGGCGACGGCACGGTCGTGGGCTTCGAGGAACGGGGACGTGCCCGCATGGACGGGAGCGGCAGCTATAAAGGCAAGGCCGAGGGCAGCAATTCGAGCGAGGGGCTGTGGATTGCCAGCCCGGCCAAGACTCCACTTGCAGAGTCCAAGCATATCTACTGGTTCGAGAGCGCCTATGACGCGATGGCTTATTACCAGCTCCGTCAGAAAGAGAACAAGGATTTGAGAAAGGCGGTCTTTGTCTCTACTGGAGG
>Ga0129316_1000494_pt1 | contig 21611 bp, 19 predicted proteins | sample Cm1ome_2_FD_94429 | JGI IMG/M metagenome (GOLD analysis project Ga0129316, IMG submission 94429) | Eastern black-and-white colobus group fecal microbial communities from Wisconsin, USA - Cm1022B metagenome | ecosystem: Host-associated > Mammals > Digestive system > Large intestine > Fecal...
GGCAGATTTTGACCGCCGTTATAGATAAAGAAACGGACGACGCCAATATTATCGCCAGCGGCAATATGGAAATAACCTTAGACGAAAATTTAGCCAACCAGTACAGCAAAATAAACGCGGGCGGCGATTTGACAGTTAAAGCTGCCGAAGTAAAAAATGAGGGCTACCAGGGGACGGTGCATTATTACGACCGCGGGCAGGATAACCATTACTGGAAGTATAAAAAGCACAGAAGATTCCACATCGGCTGCCACTGGAAATACGGCACAACTGTTCTGCCATATTTTGACCACACCATGTATGACGAAGAAGGAGCAGCCAGCGAACGCCGCAGCCTTTTGAGCGGGAGCGGAAAAGTAACTATTGCAGCGGAAAATGTTATCAACAAAACATATCAGGCGCAGGGCAAGGCGGGCGGACTTCCGGCCAGCGACGAATATGTAAAGTTTGACAGTGAAAACCATATAATCGGCGAGAAGTGGGACGTGCCTAATAAAAAAGTGGACGACGCTAAATCAAGTTATACTATAGATTATTTGGCCAAAGAAAATGTTACTACGAATGTGGATAACAAAAATAAAAACGTCAGCGACCCGGCGACAGATGAAAAAATGCTGGATATCTCCGAACTGCACATCAACAGCAAAATTTATTCCTTAAACGGCGACCCCAGCGCCAAATATTTAATCGAGACCAACAAAAAATATGCGGATTACCACGAATTTCTTTCCAGCGACATAGTATGGCTGGTAGAGAAAGAAGTGAACGGGCAGAGCGTAGATTTGCACGCCAACACTATGCAGATTGTGGCATGATGTCAGTGAACAGTAAGTAGTACATACAAGGCGAGTATATTATCACGGAGCGAAGATACGAGCTTTTAGCCAGCAAGAGCTTAAAAGCATAGAAATTGAGCAACTGTTTGAGCGCAGCGAGTTTTGCGAAATTTCGTTATGCTTTTGCTCGAAGCTGGCGTTAAGAAAGCGAGTTGAACGAGTGATATTATATTCGCCACTAAACGCATGAGCGGTCATTCATAGAGCGAAACGCGCTATGGAGCGTATGTTCGCAGTAAAATGGTTGCAAAAAAAATAACTGCCAGATAATGGCAGTTATTGTAATTTTTTACTTTTTTGGCAGCTTGTATTCTTTTAACGCCTGCAAAAGTTCGGCGCTTTCCGCAGGATATTGAGCGCACAATTTTTTGAGCGCGGCAAAATTTTTCAGCTCCACGCCCCAAAGAAAACAGCCTGCGTCGTCATAGGCTGCAACAACGATAAACTTTTTCTCATCAACGGGCGTTGCGCCCAAGTCATTGGTGAGCATAATATATTCTGTGGCAAAATCCATACCGTAAACAGTAATATTTTCTTCCGGCGTAGTGTCCGCCCAAAAGCCTAATTTTGCAAAATCAGCAGCAGTAAGCATAAAGCACCTCAATTTTTTGTTAGATTTTTATATGCTTATTTTACCACATTTTGGCGGAAAAAGCTCTGCCCTTTTGGGATAAATTGCCTGCCGTTAGCTTTGCGCGCAAGAAGAAGTGTGGTATAATTAATTGTCATATTTAGGCGGGAGGTGGCGCTGTGAAAAAGAAAGAGCAGAGGCTTTTGCAGGTGGAATTTATTTGTCCCGGCTGCGGAAAAAGTTTGGCTTGGGCGCTGCCAACCGCTGTAATAAGCTGTCCGCGATGCGGGCTGTGGGTGACGCAGAATAATCGCCGTAAGCCGCAGGTAGAAATTTTTCTGCCTGTGGACAGTGATCAAACGGAGCTTTTTTAAATAGGAGATGATTATATTATGACTAATATTTGGGAAGAAGCTAAAAGCTTGCGCGACGAAATGGTTGCCCGCCGCAGAGATTTGCACAGACATCCCGAAACAGGCTGGACAGAATTTCGTACAGCCAGCATGATAATTAAAGAATTGCAAGGCTTAGGCTACGAGGTTGCTTTTGACGCTGCGGTAGTAGACGAAGCTTCTATGATGGGGGTGCCTAAAGAGACGGAACTGGCAGCTTATATGGAGCGCGCCGTTCAGGAAGGCGCTGATAAAAATTTAGTTGCACAAATGGCTGGCGGCAAAACCGGCGTGGTAGCCGTGCTGAAAACCGGCAAAACCGGCAAAACCGTAGCTTTTCGTTTTGATATGGATTGCAATGATGTGGATGAGGAGCAAGGCGAAGCTCATCGTCCGGCGAAAGAAAATTTTGCTTCCTGCCATGCAAAGGCTATGCACGCTTGCGGTCACGACGGTCATGTAACTATCGGCTTGGCACTGGCTAAGCTTTTGGCTGCTCATAAAAGTGAATTAGCCGGTACTGTGAAGCTGATTTTTCAGCCTGCGGAAGAAGGTGTGCGCGGCGCTTACGCTATGGTTAACGCTGGTGTAGTTGATGATGTAGATTATCTTTTCGGCGGACACATTGGCTTTAAAGCTACTGCTGACAATTCTTTAGTTACTATGACCGACGGATTTTTGGCTACCACTAAGCTGGACGCAGAATTTAAAGGCGTATCCGCTCACGCAGGCGCAGCGCCGGAGCAGGGTAAAAATGCGCTTTTGGCAGCGGCGCAGGCAGCAATTTCTTTAAACACTATTTCTCGCCACAGCCAAGGCTCCAGCCGCATTAACGTGGGCGTGCTGAACGCAGGTACGGGACGTAATGTTGTGCCGGATATTGCTGCTTTAAAATTAGAAACCCGCGGTGCAACCACGGAAATCAATAATTTTATGGTCAGCGAAGCGCGCCGTATGCTTGAGGCTTGCGCCGCTATGTACGACGTAGATTTGAAAATTTCCATGGCAGGCGGCGCTCCTGCCTGCCTAGCCGACCAAGAGCTTGGGCACGAGGTGGCAGAGCTGGCGCGTGCTAAATGTCATTATGACGAAATTGCCGAATATGTGGATATGGGCGGCAGCGAGGATTGCGGCTATTTTATGGAGCGGGTGCAGCAAAAGGGCGGCCGTGCTTTATATATGATGTATGGCACTAAAATTGCTGCCGGACACCACAACAGCCATTTCGATTTTAACGAAGAAGCGTTGTGGAAGGCTGCGGCAACCTTAACGGAAATTGCCATTCATTTTACAAATAAATAAGTAAAAGCCATACTTCCGCCATAATGTTCTGTTATACTAAAAATATAAATACGGATTTGGAGGTATGATTTATGAAAAAATTTTTGCAGATAGCCGCGGCTTTGGGCTGCGTAGTAACTATGGGAGGATTTTTGATGAACGCAGCTAACGCTCAGGCAGCTGATTTGGAAGTGAAAGCTAAAGCGGCAGCCGGCGTTCAGAAAAGTCCTTTAGACGCTTTTACTATTGCTCCCGAAAAAATGCGCGCTTCTGGAATGCTGCGGATGCGCGGGCATATAGCGGAAATCAGCGGCAACAGCGTGCTGATAAAGGGCGAGGGCAATCAAAGTATTGTGGCTATGCTGGACAGCAACACTTATATTATTGAAGGTGCAAAGGGTAAGCTGCGGATGCCGCGCGCTTTAAAAGCGGGGCAGGAGGTTTTTGCTTATTATTCTGCTCGCATGACGCGCAGCCTGCCGCCACAGACTAAAGCCTTTGCGCTGGTTTTGGGCAGTCAGGAGGAATATCTGCCGCAATATTTTGTGGTAGACCAAGTGCAGCACGCCGCTGACGGCAGCTTTGTGCGCGTGCTCAACAGCACCAATGACCTTATCGCCACTATTACTGCCGATGCCTGCGAAAAATTTGCCGATATTCAAGTTGGCGACAAGCTGCTAGTGTGGAGCCGCATGATGACTATGAGCCTGCCGGGCATGACCAATGCGGAAAAAGTTGTGATTTTACCGTAAAAAATTACAGCGCTAAATTAAAATTGTAAATGAGGTAGAAGTATGAGAATTTTTATGGATACTGCTAATGTAGAAGAAATTGCTCAATATGTAGGTTGGGGCGTAGTTTATGGTGTTACCACCAATCCCAGCCTGATTGCTAAAAGCGGACGCACGCAGGCGGATGTCATTTCGGAAATAGCCGCTTTGGTTGACGGTCCTGTGAGCGCAGAGGTTATCAGCACCGATTGCGCAGGCATGGTAGAGGAAGCGCGCAAGCTGGCAAAAATTGCGGCTAACGTAGTAATTAAAATTCCCTGCATTGCAGAGGGCTTGAAGGCAGTAAAAATTCTCAGCGCCGAAGGTATTGAAACTAACGTAACCTTGGTTTTCAGTATGTCTCAAGCGCTTTTGGCAGCGCGCGCAGGCGCAACCTACGTAAGTCCTTTTATCGGCCGTTTGGACGATATTGGCGAGGATGGCGTGCAGCTGGTAGAAAATATCGTCAAGGCCTTTAAACTTTACGGTATTGAGACAGAGGTTATCGCTGCCAGCATCCGTAATTTAGCGCATGTAGAAAAAGTTATGCTTACAGGTTGCCAAATTGCTACCGTTCCTACCAAGATATTGGCGCAGATGATTGAGCATAAGCTGACGGATAAAGGCTTGGCGCAATTTATGCAGGATTACCAAAATTCTTTGAAATAAAAATCAAATACATGCTCTCCGATCATAGCGTTTGGAGAGCATTATCTTTTGCTAAGGTGATAAAATGTGTTTAAAAAAATTATGCTGTAAATTATGTATGCTCTTGAGCCTAGTAAGCTTCGGCGCTCTTGGCGGTAACGCAGAAGCGGCTTATGTCCAAAGAGCAGTTTCTATTCCGGAGAATTATGCGGCGCAGGAAGTAAAAACAAAATTTGCTGCCGACGGACCGACTCTGCTGTTTTCTGACAGCCCAGAAATGGTTTACCATAGCGGTATTTTATATCGCGATACTGTGCAGGGGAAAGTGCGGATTTTTTTCCATCATGTGAATGCAGTGGCCGGGCAGAAAAAATTAGCCATCATGCTGAAAAACGAAAAAATTCGTCCCGTACACTATAAAATTCTGCGCAGCGGCATAGATGGCCTTTCGTATAGTTATATGAAAGATGGTAAAAAATCGCAGCAAAAATATTTTGCAGGGCAGCAGAATATTTCTGCAGGAAGCCTTAATTTTGACAGCAGTGTGGAGCTGTTAAGCGGTAAAGGCGTGCTGCTGGCGCAGGATAGGCTGCTGACAGGCACTATTGATTTAGAGCTGGACAGGCCGACGCAGATTAGCGTGCTCATGTGCGAGCCGCAGACAGATTTAGCCTTGTTCAACGAAAACGCTGCTATTCAGCCCATGGATGAGCATCCGCTGCGCGGAACATTTTTGGGCAGCGATTGGCATTATACGGTGAAGCAGCCTATAACCGGCGACAAGCCCGTGAAGCTTAAGCTGGCCAGCGGTGAGGAAGGCTTTGCCAAAGGTGTTGATGCTACCACAGGCTTGGCGGCAGAAAATTATGGCAATTATGGCGTAGTTTATAAGGTTGATTTTAAAATAGATAGCGAAAAGCCCTTAAGCTTTATTTTTAATCCTATTGGCGGTTATTTTGCGGGTTACGGTATTTTAGAGAGCGGGGGCAGGCGTCAGCTTGTAAGTATTCCCGATTATGACGTATCCTTAGGCGGAACTATTGAAGAAGCAGTGGAGCTGGCAAAATTAAAAGCAGGCCGTTACAGTTTTATTTGGTCGCCGCCAGGAGCTTCTAATCTGCCTGTGGAATTGCTTTGGCGTTAAAAAAATATGGCTGAATGAAAAAGAACGCTCACAATTTTTCCGTAAAGAATTGTGAGCGTTTTACTTATTGTTTAGAAATAGATTTGCTAGGGAAAATTACAAATTTTACTCTATTTCTATAATTTCGCCGGGATTTACAATCAGCACCTTGCTGTCGGTTTTGGCTTCTACATCTGCTTTAAAAGCTTTTACATCCTGCGCAATAGGCGGCCAGGTGTTGTAATGGATGGGAATAACTGTTTTAGCGTGTAAAAATTCGCAGGCGATAGCTGCGTCGTGAGGATCCATGGTGAAATTACCGCCGATAGGCAGAACTGCGTAATCAAAGGAATCAAGACGCGGCAAAAGCTGCATATCGCTAAACAGCGCCGTATCGCCGGCAAAATAAAGCTTGGTGCCGTAAAAATCAACTACAAAGCCGCAGGCGTGACCGCCGGCAACGCCGGAGCCGTGGAAAGCTAAGGTTACGCGTACCTTGCCAAAGGGGAACATAAAGGTACCGCCTAGGTGCATTCCGTGAGCTTTACAGCCTGCTTCTGCTGCCATTCCGGCAATTTCGGCAGTGGAAATGATAGTGGCGTCACATTTTTTAGCGATTTCAAAAGCGCTACCAAGATGGTCAAAATGCGCGTGGCTGATAAAAATATAATCTACTTTGATATCATCTGCTGCTAAACCTTGAGGGTTGCCGTCCAAATAAGGGTCAAAAATAATAGCGGAATTATTTTTGCTGATTGCACAGCAGGCATGATTGATGTAATGAAATTTTGCGGTCATAATCTTTCCTCCTTTGAGCTGACAGTGCGCTGGCGCTGCCGTTTTCTTAATAATATTATACTAAAAATTTGCGGTTTTGTGAATTAACGCGCAAGAAGTCTGCGAAAAACTTTACAAGCCGTTACTTTATGGAGTAAAATTATACTAGCGTTTTGGCTGAATTTTTGAGGTGTAAAGTATAACAAATGTTTGTTTTTGACGCGTTTTGTGACATGAAGTTATATTCATACTTTTTCGCAGAGGCAAGACGCGTGCCCTTTAGGGTAAAAAGTATGCAAAAAGAGCCTTTACTTGCAGGCGTGCAAGCGCACGCGCAGCGTTTGTTATGATACTTTTCTTGTGGTCAAGACGCGTGCCCTTTAGGGTAAAAGTATCCAAAAGAACCCTTACTTGCAGGTAGTAAGTCCCACGCGCTTCGGCATGATAACGTCAATTCGCAAAACAAATGCAGATAGCAATGAAGATTATGATAGCACGTTGCACGAACGATAGATAAGTTTCTTGCTTACTTTAGTAGCTAAAATCTAGCACGCAATGGTGAGTATTTTAGATGCAGATAAGTACAAATTGCACGCTAGCATACAAGCTACTTTGCGGTAGAACGCCAAAGCTTTGCATTGCGAGCCGAGATAATCTGGAACCATTAGCCTTGTGGGAGCCGTTGCCCGGTTGCGACCGGATAAAGGCGATGCCACTTCGGGGTTCCAAGCTCTATTCTTTGCCGCGCTTTGAAAAGCGTGAGGTTTCTTGCAACTTCTTTGCCTGCAAAGAAGTTGAATTAAATAGGCGCTGACGTTCGCGTGAACGTCGAACGTGCAATTCACTTTGCGGCAGACCGTCAAAGCTTTGTATTGCGAGCCAAAATATACTTGAACCACTAGCCTTGCGGGAGCCAATGCCAGGTTACGACCTGATAAAAGCGATGCTGCTTCAGGGTTCTAAGCTCTATTATTTACCGCGCTTTGAAAAGCGCGAGGTTTCTTACTACTTCTTTGCCTGCAAAGAAGTTGAATAAATCTAGGAGTACAACCTTATGGAATATAAAAAGCTCATTGCTATGTGCGCTGCGGCAAGTATGTTGCTGGCAGCAGTACAAACAGAAGCGAAAACTAAAAATGTTAATCAGCCAGTAAAATCCAATACTAAAATCACTAATAAAACTTTAAAAAACGGCAAGCAATCCACTATCATCAAGCCCGGCCCTAAGGGCGGCATCAGCATAGTTACCACTAAAGATTCGGCGGTCAGCAGAGAGAAAAAAAACTTTAAACAAAATCCGCTTAAAACAGTGAAAATTAATAAGGATTCCGTAACCGCTAAAAATGTGAAGCCTATGCTGGTGGAGCAGGATGGCAAAAGCTATTTTTTAGGCACCGAGCTGCCGCAGGATTATAAAAATATCAGCATTTACGGTGAGGCAGCTGCTTACAAGGAGCAGGCCGTGGCGTTAATTAAGCAGAATAATCCTAATGTGCGTTTGGCTTGCAGTGTGGAAGAATTGGTTGATTTATACTGGCAGGAGGCGGAGCGCGAAGGCGTGCGTCCCGATTTGGCTTTATGTCAGTCTTTGGTAGAAACCGGCACTTATGCTTACGGCGGTGACGTACATCATAACCAAAATAATTTTTGCGGGCTGGGAACTACCGGCGGCGGCGTCAAGGGCGCTGTCTTTAAAACGCCGGAAATTGGCGTGCGTGCCCACATTCAGCATCTTTTAGCCTATACGCAAAATAAACGGCCGAAAACGGCAATTGTTGACCCACGTTACGAACTGGCGCATAAAATTCGCATGGAACGCGGCGTAGTCAATACTTGGTACGGCCTTAACGGAACTTGGGCTATGGGGGCCTTGTACTGCGAAAAAATTATGGCAACCTATCAAAAAATGCTGGCTATGCAAGTAAAAATTCCCAAGGAAAAGCAAGAAGCTAAAAATAAAAAGAAACAAGATAAGCAGGATAAAAAATCTCATCGTATGCGTGAGCGTATACAAGAAATGTTAAAGGAGAAGTAATCATGCATATAGTTTTAGTTGAACCGGAAATTCCCGGTAACACCGGAAATATTGCCCGCCTGTGCGCTGCCACGGGCTGCCATTTGCATTTGGTGCGTCCGCTGGGCTTTTCCGTAGATGATAAATATTTAAAGCGCGCCGGTCTTGACTATTGGCATTTAGTAGATATTCACTACTATGACAGCGTGTATGATGTTTTAGAAAAATACAAGAATAATTCTAAATTTTTGCTGACCACGAAAGCGCATAAATCTTATGCTGACGTAAAATATGATGCCGACAGTCTGCTGATTTTTGGCAAGGAAACTGCCGGGCTGCCGGATAAATTGCGCGAGGAGTATGCCGATTCCTGTGTGCGTATTCCCATGATTGAAGAAGCGCGCTCTTTAAATTTATCTAATTCCGTGGCGATTGTCGCTTATGAAGCTTTGCGTCAGGTGGATAATTTTGCCGGGCTCACTCTTTATGGAGGCGAATATAAATGATTATTATTAAAGAATTTGATTTTGACGCAGCGCACTATCTGCCGGAATACAACGGTAAGTGTGAGCGGCTGCACGGACATACCTACAAGCTGGTGGTGAAGGTGGAAGGAACTCCCGACCACGAGGGTATGGTAATAGATTTTATTAAATTGAAAAATTTGGTAAAGCAGGAGGCTTTGGCGCATTTGGATCACGCGTGTCTTAACGATATTATTCCCGTGCCTTCTGCGGAAAATATCAGCATTTGGATTTGGCAGAAGCTGGAAAAATTATTGACCGGCGACCATTATCGTCTTTATGAAGTAGAAGTTTGGGAAACGCGCACCAGCGGCTGCGTATATCGAGGTGAATAATTTGAAGGACGTACAGAGTGAAAAGGATTTGCGGCAAATTCCTTTGAAGCATGTAGGCATCAAAGATTTGCGCTGGCCTATTGAATTAAAAGACAGAACTCGCGGCAGTCAGCACACGATAGCCAAAGTTTTGCTGGCGGTGGATTTGCCTCACGATATGCGCGGCACGCACATGAGCCGTTTTGTAGAATGTCTGCGTACTTTGGGTCCCGTGGGTTTAAACGAGATTGAAGATATTTTGGATAAGCTCAAAGAGCATTTGCAGGCGGAAAAAGCTTTTCTGCAATTAGAGTTTCCTTATTTTATTACGAAAACTGCGCCTGTCAGCGGTATGACTGCGCCGATGGATATTGACTGCGTTTACAAAGCGGAAAAGAGCGAGCGTTTTAAATTAAAAATTACAGCTGTGATGCCAGTACAGACTTTGTGTCCTTGTTCTAAGGAAATCAGCGATTACGGCGCTCATAACCAAAGAGCCTGGGCAAAAATAGAAATTGAAGCCAATGAATTGGTGTGGTTGGAGGAATTGGCAGAAATTGCCGATGCTGCTGCCAGCGCGCCTGTGTATGGTTTGTTAAAGCGTCCCGACGAAAAATTTGTTACGGAGCACGCTTACGAAAATCCGCGTTTTGTAGAGGATGCCGTGCGGGAAATTGCGCTGCGTTTGGAAGCTGATAAGCGCATTACTTGGTATCGGACAGAGGTAGAAAGTGTGGAGAGCATTCATAATCACAATGCTTTTGCCGTTGTAGAAAAGAGTGAAAAATAATGCTGTTAAAAATAAATCAGGAGCTGCTGCCCGAGGCGATCGCCGGTATCGGCGCGCATCCCGCCAGTCTGCCAATTTTTGCCAACAAGTCGCAGATATTGCCGTACAAATTACTTAAGGTCCGCACGCCTGCCGCAAATATTTTGAAGCAGGAAATGCTGGCTGCCGGAGGCGATGCCGTAGTGCCCACAGGCTGTATTGTCAATGACGATAAATATGTAGAGGTATTGCTTTTAGGCACGCGCAAGCAATATAATTTGTTGCTGCAAAAATTGGCGCTGATGCCTTATTTTGGCTTAAAGCAGATTGCCGCAGATTTGCAGGTCGCTTTAGCGCCAGAACCTGTAAAAACTACCTTGGCAGACGGACGCATTTTAAGCTATGATAAAATGCGTGTCATGGGAATTTTAAATATTACGCCGGATTCTTTTTATGCCGGCAGCCGCGTGCCGCAAATGGAGCAGGTGCTGGAGCGGGCCGGTCAAATGTTGGAGCAGGGCGCGGATATTTTAGATATTGGCGGCGAATCAACCCGGCCAGGTAGCGACAGCGTGGACGGCGAGGAGGAGCGCAGCCGCGTGTTGCCCGTAATTGAGGCGCTGCGCAAAAATTATCCCGACGCAATTATTTCTATTGATACTTATCGCGCGGCTACGGCGGAGGCGGCCTTGGCGGCAGGCGCGGATATCATTAACGATATTAGCGCTATGGAAGCGGACGCGGCAATGTTGGACGTTGTTAAGCGCACTAACGCGCCGATTATTTTAATGCACATGCGCGGCACGTCGAAAAATATGCAGCAAAATTGCCAATACCAAAATGTGGTGCAGGAGGTTGCCGTTTATTTGGCGCAGCGCGCGCAGCTTTTACGCGAGCAGGGCGTGGGCGCGGAGAAAATTATTTTAGACCCCGGCATTGGCTTTGCCAAAAATGTGGAGCAGAATTTGCTGCTAATGCGGGATTTGCAAACCTTGACCGGTTTTGGCTATCCCGTGCTGCTGGCTGCTTCGCGCAAAAGCACTATCGGCGCTGTTTTAGGCGGACTGCCTGCCGAAGAGCGCTTGGAGGGCACCATTGCTGCCAGCTTGCAGGCGGTGTACGCGGGAGCGCAAATGGTGCGCGTGCACGACGTTAGGGAAAATGTGCGCGCCATCAGAATGCTGGAGGCTATTTTAAAACAAAAATACTAGCCTGAAAAATTTTGTATAGGTGATAAATTTTGGTGCAGGAAGAAATTGATCAATTACATACGGCTTATATTGCTTTAGGCAGCAATTTAGGCGACAAGGAAGCAAATTTGCGACAAGCTTTGAAATTATTGGCGGAGCAGGGGATTATTATTAAAAAGGTTTCCCGATTTTTGGCTACGGAGCCTTACGGCGTTACAGACCAGCCGACGTTTTTAAACGGAGTTTGCTGCGTAGAAACTATTTTGCCGCCGCTGGAGCTTTTGGCAGCTTTGCTGGCTGTGGAAAATAAAATGGGACGCGTACGTTTGCGTCATTGGGGCGAGCGCAATATTGACTTAGATTTACTGCTTTATGAAAATGTAGTTATGGATACGGCAAGGCTGCGGCTGCCCCATCCTGATATGCAGAACAGAGATTTTGTTTTGCTGCCTTTAGCAGAAATTGCGCCGGAGCTGGTGCATCCCGTGCTGCAAAAAACTATTGCCCGCATAAAAGAAGAGCTTGTACAAGGGAGGTAAGGTCTTGTTTTATAAATTATTTTGTTCTGTTTTGTTAATAGTGTGCGCTTTGTGCCAGCCAGTGGCAGTGCAGGCCAAGGGTATTACCAATTATCCTGCGTTGGTCAACGCCGATTATTGGCTCAAGCAAAATCAAGCAGGCGAGCAAGTGCTGCTCAACGCTGCCGGTGTAAAAAACTATAACAGCCAAATTCGCGAGGCTTCCCGCACGGTGGTGGATTTGCAAAACTATCCTGATAAAATCAGCGGCGATTCTTTAAAAACAAAAATAATGAACTACCAAGTGCTGGAGGATGATCTTTATCTGCACGGCAACAAGGTAAGCGATAATTATAAAAATATTTTGCGCCAGCAGACGAATATTAAAGCTGTGCCCGGAAGTGTAAATGTGCGTTATGCGGTGACGGTACGCCGCACGCCCATTCGTAATCTGCCGACGGGAGAGGGGCTTTTCTATTACGCTGCCGACCACGATTTTGACGCGCTGCAGGAAACCTGCCTTGATCCCGGAGAGTCGGTGGCAGTGCTGCACACCAGCGCCAACGGTTTTTTTTATTACGTGCAGAGCTATAATTACAGCGGCTGGATAAGCAAATTTAATTTAGGCTTTACCGATAAAAAAACTTGGCTGCAATATGCAGCGCCTAAAAACTTTTTAGTAGTTACGGATGCTGATTATACGATTAAGGTTGGCAGTGAGCAGCTGCTGTATCAGCAGGGCGCGCGTCTGCCGATTATTGCGGAGCAGCCAAGCGTTTATACGGTAGAGGTGCCTATGCGTAATGCCAACGGCGCCTTGCAGAAGCAAAAGGCTGATGTGCTGAAAACAAATAAGGTTATGCATAAAGGTTATCTGCCATATACTTCTAACAATATAGTGCGTGCTGCGTTTAAATTTTACGGACGCGTTTACGGCTGGGGCGGTTTGAAAAACAGCGTGGACTGCTCTGCATTGGTTTTGAACGCTTATCGCACCGTGGGAATTTATCTGCCGCGTAATGCGGACGAGCAGGAAGCGACTGCCGGTACGAAAAATTTGCTGGAATCTTTGGACAGAACGCAAAAAACTGCGGTGCTTAAAGATTTGCGTCCCGGCGCCTGCCTCTATATGGATGGTCATGTAGTGCTGTATATTGGTCAGATAAACGGCGATCCTTACACCATTCACGCGCTGGGCTCCTGCTTTACTAACGGTAAGCGTCAGCGTGAGATGAAAGTAGTCGTCAGCGATTTGAGCTTACAGCGCAGCTCCGGTAATACTTTCTTAGATGATATATATACGGCTATGGAATTTCTGTAGTGGAAAATTGAAAGGAAGCAAGGAAAATGTTGAACGGATTTGAATGTACGGCTGCGGCGATAAATGCAGAAGTGTATCAGGGAGCGGACACGCTGGCTGTATTTTTGTGCAAGGAATGTATGGTTGCTGTGCGCAAGCTGGAGCTGCCGCAGGAGGTTGCCGATGTTATCGAAGCTTATGCGGCAAAAAGGGAGGATATTTTTGCCGTTGGCACTATCAGCGAAATAGCTATGCCCGTAAATGAAAAGCTGCTGCATATTATTATTGTAGGCTGTGGCGTGGGCAGCGAGTGCAAGCCTAACGCTTTTCGCAAGGCGGCAGGCGAGGCGGCTAGAGCCTTGCGCAAGACAAAAGCTGTTAAGGCTGTATTGGCAGCGCCTATTTTGCTGAGTTCTAAACGTAGCGCTTACTTAGAAGCGCTGACTGAAGGATTTTTCTTAGGCGCGTATACCTTTACCGCGTTCAAAAGCGACGCTAAAGCGCCTAAGGATTGCTTTGTAAAAATTTTGAGTGCCGTGCCTGCGGCTGAAAAAATTGTCGCTAAAGCAGAAATTTGCGCGGAAGCAGTTTGCTATGCGCGCGATTTAATCAATAGTCCGGGCAATGCGGTTAACCCTCAGGTTATGGCAGATGCTGCCAAAAAATTGGCGCAGGAACTGCCTTTAGAAGTAGAAATTCTTGACGAAAAGCAAATGGCGGAGAAAAAAATGGGCGCTATTTTAGCTGTCGGTCAGGGAAGCTGCCAGCCGCCGCGCATGATTACTTTGAAATATAAAGGCGCAGGCGACGCTCCTTATGTGGCTTTCGTTGGCAAGGGCATAACCTTTGACAGCGGCGGCATTTCCATTAAACCGGATGATAATATGGGCGAGATGAAGGACGATATGAGCGGCGCAGGCGCAGTGCTGGGAGCGATGAAGGCTATTGTCGCTTTAGGTTTAAAATGCAATGTGCTTGGCGTTTTAGCCTGCGCGGAAAATATGCCCGACGGCTGCGCTCAACGACCCGGCGATATTGTGCGCGCTGCCAACGGCAAAACTATCGAGGTAATTTCCACTGATGCCGAGGGACGTATGGTGCTGGCTGACGGCGTATATTACGCCTGCCAACAGGGAGCGCAAAAAGTAATTGATATCGCTACGCTGACCGGAGCTGTAATTATTGCTTTGGGCAAAGAAACCAGCGGCATTGTCGCTAATAACGACGAGCTTGCAGAACAAATAAAGCAAGCCGGAAAATTTGCCGGCGAAAATTATTGGCAGCTACCCAGCCTGCCGGAGTGCCGCGAAGCAATTAAAAGCGATGTGGCTGATTTGCTGAACAGCGCAGGCCGTCCCGGCGGCTGTATTACCGGCGGACTTTTTATCGGTGAATTTGTAGAAAAAGATATTCCTTGGGCGCATTTGGATATTGGCGGCACCTCTACTGCCGACAAAACTAGCGGCCATAAGGTAAAGGGCGGCACTGGCTTCGGCACCTTGACGCTGATTAAATTAGCGGAGCTTTTATAATGCTTGTTGATTTACACATGCACAGCACCTTTTCCGACGGACGTTATACGCCTGCCATGCTGGTAGAGGAAGCGGCGGCAAAAGGACTGAAGGCAATCGCTCTTACAGACCACGATTCCTGGAACGGCGTGACGGAAGCGCAGAAAGCTGCTCAAAACTTTGGCGGTATGCGCGTACTTGCGGGCGTAGAGCTGGGAACTCAGTGGGAAAATGATTCCGTGCATATTTTAGGCTATCATGTGGATATGAGCTGTGGAGCGCTGCATAAAAAAATGGACGAAATGCGTCACGGACGCGAGCGCAGACTTTATTTGATGCTGGAGAAGCTGGATAAATTAGGTTATCATGTGGAGGTTGAAGCTTGCGACCCCAAAAACAGAGCGGTTGGCCGGCCGCATGTAGCCAAAGCTTTGGTAGCGAAGGGCTATTTTACTACAGTGCAGGAGGTTTTTGACGCGCTGCTGCACCGCGGCGGACCGGCGTACGTGCCACAACCCAAGCTTTTGCCTGACGAGGCGGTGGCGCTGATTCATGAAGCAGGCGGCATTGCGGTTTTAGCGCATCCGTCGGAAATTTCGGACGCCGGTCTGCCGGAGAGTTTACTGACGCAGGTTCCCTTTGACGGCATTGAGGTATATCATCCCAGCGCTGATGAAGCGGCGCAAAAAAAATGGCGGTTGCTGGCGCAGAAGCTGAAGCTTATGATTAGCGGCGGCAGTGATTTTCATGGCATACCGGATCGCTTTCCTGCGGAGCTGGGAATTTGGCAAGTACAGTATGCAGATGTGAAGGATGTAATAGAATGGAAGTAATTGCTTTTGTAGGACCCAGCGGTACGGGCAAAAGCCATCACGCAATCGGCGTAGCCTTTGATAATAAATGCGACGCAATTATTGACGACGGCCTTTTGATTAAGGGTACAAAAATTTTGGCCGGTACCTCCGCTAAAAATGAGCAAAACAGAATACAGGCTGTAAAAAGAGCAATCTTTACCGACAACGAGCACGCCCAAGAGGTGCGCAAGGCGCTGGAGCACAGCAATATCCGCCGCCTGTTGATTATCGCCACCTCTGATAATATGATTAACAAGATTGTGAAACGTCTGGCGTTAGAGCCGCCTGTGAAAACCGTGTATATTCATCAGGTGGCCAGCAAGGCAGAGATTAAAAAGGCGCGTCATTCCCGTCTGCAGGAGGGCAAGCACATTGTTCCCGTGCCGTCTGTAGAGCTTAAGCCTCATTTTACAGGCTATTTTGCCGACCTTCCTTATAATATTTTTTCCAGCCAGCGGCGGCAGGAAAAGGATGCGGACCGCAGTATAGTGCGTCCGTCCTTTAGCTTTTACGGTAAGCTGTTGATTGCTGATACGGCTATTGAGGATATTATTAATTTGATTGCGGATAAATTTGAGGGCGTTGAAAAAGTAACTGACATTAAAGTGCGCCGCCGCAGCGATAATTCTAAGGGTATTGTTATCAGCGTGGAAGTAGTTCTGTTTTATGGCGAGAAGCTTTTTGCCGTTACTCGTCAAATGCAGGCCAAAATTAAAGAAAAGGTTGAATATATGACGGCTATGCAAGTAAAAAATGTGAACGTATCCATTCGCAGTCTGGCAGTAAGACATAAATAAAGAGGTAGCGCTTGCTTTAAAAATAAAAGCTATGCCTTTACGCTTTTAATAAATTGTGCTATAATAATTTCCAAATTGAATATACCCCTGACTGCACGATGAACAAGCAAGTAGGGTACTGCTAATGTTTCAGAGAGCGAAGCCGTCGGCTGTAAGCTTCGCGCAGGCGCAGTGCGTGAAGTTCTCTTGGGAGTGTTTCGCTTGAAGGCTTTGGCTGGGTAGGGCGGGCGCAGACGCTGCGTTAAAGCTGTGAATGAAGTACAAATAAGGGTGGTACCGCGATTTTTTCGCCCCTGTAATTTTTTGCAGGGGCTTTTTTATATGTTCAATTAAGTATTTCCTTCATGAAAAATATAGAGGAGGCAAACATGGAAGCTACAATGAAAGAACAATTATCGGCTTTAAAAGAGCAGGCGCTGGGCGAATTGGCGGCGGTTGATTCTTTAGAGGCTCTGAAAAATCTGCGTGTAAAATATTTGGGTAAAAAAGGCCCGATGACAGAAATTTTGCGCGGTATGGGCAGGCTGCCTGCTGAAGAACGTCCCAGAATCGGTCAAATTGTCAACGAAATTAAAGGCTTGTTGGAAAACGCTATCAACGAAAAAGCCGGCGTGCTGGAGAAAAAAGCCCTGGCTGATAAACTGGCTAACGAAAAGGTTGACATTACTTTGCCGGGACGCCAGCCCCAACAGGGTCATCTGCATCCTGTAACGCTAACTCTGCGCGAGATGAAGAAAATTTTTATGCGCATGGGATTTGAAATTTGCGACGGCCCGGAAATAGAGGATGTGTACCATAATTTTACGGCGCTGAATCTTCCGCCGGACCATCCCGCTTTGGATATGCAGGATTCTTTCTACATTACCGATAATTATTTGCTGCGCACCCAAACCAGCGGCGTGCAGGCGCGCACATTGGAGCGCATGGAGCCTAACACTCCGATTCGCATGATTTGCCCTGGCACCGTTTATCGCTGCGACTACGACGCAACTCATTCTCCCATGTTCCACCAAGTAGAAGGTCTTGTTGTTGATAAAAATATCAGTTTGGCTGATTTAAAGGGCACCTTAGAATTATTTTGCAAGCAGATGTTTGGCAGCGACGTTAAAGTGCGTCTGCGTCCTTCTTATTTTCCCTTTACGGAGCCTTCAGTTGAAGTTGACGTTTCCTGCCCTATCTGTCACGGCGAGGGCGGATGCCACGTTTGCAAGGACAGCGGCTGGCTGGAAATTTTGGGCGCCGGCGTTGTGCATCCCAACGTGCTGCGTATGAGCGGCTATGACCCGGAAAAAATGACGGGCTACGCTTTTGGTATGGGCGTAGAACGTATCGCTATGCTGAAATATGGTATTGACGACCTGCGTTTGTTCTTTGAAAACGACCAACGCTTCATCAATCAGTTCAAATAAGGAGGAGCAAAATGTTAGCATCTTTAGAATGGTTAAAGCAATATGTAGATATTAACATCTCTACCGAAGAGCTGTGCGACAAAATTACCCGCGTTGGCTTGGAAGTAGACAGCGTTACTCAATTGGGCAAGGGCTTGGAGGGCGTTGTTACCGGCAAGGTAATGGAAATTTCCCGCCATCCCAATTCCGACCATCTGTGGGTTTGCATGATGGATTACGGTCAAGGCGGTGAGTCCGTGCAGATTTTGACCGGCGCGCAGAACGTACATCAATTTGATATTGTGCCCGTGGCTGTGGTTGGCAGCGTCCTGCCGCCCAGCGGACGCAATCCCGAGGGATTAAAGCTGAAAAAAGCTAAAATGCGTGGTCTTGATTCCTTTGGGATGCTGTGCAGCGCCGACGAATTAGGTATCGACAACAAGGTTTTGCTGCCGGAGCAGCGCAACGGTATTTTTATTCTGCCGCCGGATACTCCTATTGGCGTAGATGTCAAAGAGGTTTTGGGCCTTAATGATACGGTTATCGATATTGATTTGACCAGCAATCGCGCAGACTGTTTCAGCATTATCGGCTTGGCGCGTGAAATCAGCGCTATCACCGGCTGTCCTCTGAAAATGCCCGCCTTTGACGTTAAGGAAGCCGCAGGCGGCAAGGCTAGCGATTATGTAAATATTAAAATTGCTGCGCCGGAATTATGCTCCCGTTTTTCCACCCGCGTGTTAAAAGATATTAAAATTAGCGAATCTCCCGAATGGATGCAGCGCCGTCTGCGTGCCTGCGGCGTGCGTCCTATCAGCAATGTAGTTGATGTTACCAACTATGTAATGCTGGAATTGGGTCAGCCTATGCACGCTTATGACGCCGACAAGGTTGCAGGCCGCACCTTGATTGTGCGCCGCGCCGAAGAAGGCGAAAAGCTCATCACCTTAGACGATAAGGAAAGAATTTTAAATTCGTCCATGATTACCATTGGCGATGCGGAAAAGGCTGCCGGTTTAGGCGGCGTAATGGGCGGACTTTTGACCGAAGTTACGGACACTACCAAAAATGTAATTTTAGAGGCTGCTTCTTTCCATGGACCCAGCATCCGCCGTACCAGCCGTGCGTTAGGTCTGCGCAGTGAAGCCAGCGGCCGTTTCGAGCGCGGTGTGGATACTATTTTGACGCACAATGCGCTGAACCGCGCAGCTAATTTGCTGGAAAATATGGGTGCCTGCGAAACTTTCAGCGGCATTGTGGAAGCTTATCCGCAGGAAATTAAGCCTGCTGTAATCATTACCACTCCTGCCAAAATTAACGGATGTATCGGCGTGGAAATCAGCCGTGAGGAAATTATTTCTATCTTGGCAAAACTTGGCTTTGGCGTGGAAGAAAAGGGTGAGAAGCTGATTATTACCGCTCCCAGCTGGCGCCGCGATATTGAATGCGATGCAGATATCAGCGAAGAGGTTGCCCGTATGCACGGCTATGATTTTATTGAAAGCCATCAGCCGGAGCTGACCATTACTCAAGGACATCAATCTGTGCTGGATGATGTTAAGGACGCTGTTCAGAATTATATGACTGCTGCCGGCCTTAACGAAATGATGACTTACAGCTTTATTAAGGCTAACGCTTTTGATAAAATGCTGTTGCCAGAGGGCGACAGCCGCCGCAGCTGCATTGAGCTGCTCAATCCTATTACCGAAGCCTTCTCCGTAATGCGCACTACCATGATTCCCAGCGCGCTGCAGACTGCATCTTTCAACCTGCGCAATCATAATGACAGCGTAGCTTTGTTTGAAATTGGCCGTATTTTCCTGCCTAAAGCTTTGCCGCTGGCAGAAGACCCCGTAGAGCGCCCCATGCTGACTGCTGTTCTCAGCGGCCGCCGTAAGGCTTTGAATTGGTGCGAATCTAAAGAAAACGTAGATTTTTACGATATAAAAGGCATTGCCGAGGGACTTCTGGCTGCTATGCAGGTTGCCGATTATACTTTGGTGCGTTCCGGAGCGCCATATCTGCATCCCGGCAAGAGCTGTGATATTGTGTTGGACGGCAAAATTATCGGCTCCTTTGGCGAGGTACATCCCGTAGCTCAAGAAAATTTTGAGTTGGATCAAACTACTTATGTACTGGAAATGGAAGTTGAACCTTTGCTGGCCAGTGCAACTGTTGTGCCTCAATATCAGCATCTGCCTAAATATCCTGCTATGAGTCGCGATATTGCGGTGGTAGTTCCCACAGAGGTAAGCAATGAGGAAATAGAAGGCGTAATCCGTGCTCACGCAGGCGAGCTGCTACGTTCCGTACGCGTTTTCGATATTTACACCGGTAAGCAGGTTGCCGCAGGCTGCAAATCTATGGCCTTTAATTTAACCTATCAGGCTGACGACAGAACTTTGACTGATGCCGAGGTAGACGCCAGCATGAAAGCTGTAATTACCGAGGTTGGCGAAGCTTATAAGGCTAAATTAAGAGAGTAAAAAATTTAAAAATAAGTCACGGGATGACAATTTGCAGTTGTTCCGTGACTTTTTGCTTTTTAATAAAAATTATCCATTGCGGCAGGAATTTCCTTATCAAATAGCGAATTTAAATCTAATAGCTAGAAATTTATGCGAAAAATACAAAGGAAAAGGAGATTTTTAGTCATGGAAAAATATCAATGCACTGTTTGCGGTTATATTTATGATGAGGCAGCAGAAAACGCTCCCTTTAGCTCTTTATCTGCGTGCCCCGTGTGCAAAGCACCTGCCGGTAAATTTGTAAAGCTGGAGGAAGCGGAAAAACCTATTGAAGTAGCAGAAACTGCCGTACCGACGAAAGCGGATGCTTTAGATTTGAATTATAATCCTCAATACGCCCGCCACGATACTTCCAATCGTTATATGGCGGAAATTCACGAGATGGCGGTAACGGGAAAATCCATTATCGGCGCAATGGGTACCAAAATGAAAATGCCTAATTGGGATGATATTTTGATATTGGGCGCACAGCTTAATCCGCCGCCGCTGTTGGACGAGGAAGATGTCTGCACTACCGTGGTTATTGGCAAAAACGCTAAACGGCCGCTGGTTGCCGAAAATCCTGTTTTTGTCACTCATATGTCCTTTGGCGCGTTGTCTAAAGAAACTAAAATTGCTTTGGCTAAAGCTACCGCTATGGCAGGCAGTGTAGAAGAAAGCGGCGAGGGCGGTATGCTGCCGGAGGAACACGCTGCCGCTAAAAAATATATTTTCGAATACATCCCTAATAAATACAGCGTTACTCAAGAAAATCTGCGCAAGGTTGACGCTATCGAAATTAAAATCGGTCAGGGGACTAAGCCGGGTATGGGCGGTCATCTGCCGGGCGAAAAAGTTACGCCGGAGATTGCCAAAATTCGTGGCTTTGCTGTAGGAGAAGATATTCACAGCCCTTCTAAATTTCCGGAAATCAACAGCCGCGAGGATTTGAAGGCTATGGTTGACATGCTGCGCCGCGAGTCCGACGGTCGTCCGATTGGTATAAAAATTGCTGCAGGACGCATTGAGCGCGATTTGGAATACTGCGTTTTTGCGGAGCCCGATTTTATTACTATCGACGGCCGCGGCGGCGGTACGGGCGCAAGTCCGTTTTTGCTGCGTGAGGCTACCAGCGTGCCGACAATTTATGCTTTGGCCAGGGCGCGCAAATATCTTGATGCGGTAGGAGCAAAGGATATTGCGTTAATTATTACCGGCGGTCTGCGTGTTTCCAGCGATTTTGCAAAAGCTATCGCTATGGGCGCCGACGCGGTGGCTGTGGGAACCGGCGCTTTGATGGCTGCCGCCTGCCAGCAATACCGCATCTGCGGCAGCGGTAAATGCCCCATGGGTATGGCTACGCAGGACCCGGAGCTGCGCGCCCGCCTGCATATTGATGCGGCCGCTCAAAGAGTTGCTAATTATTTGAACGTTTCTTTGTCAGAATTAAAATCCTATGCCCGCATTACCGGTCATAAAAATCTGCACGATTTGAATTTAAGCGACTTGTGTACCATCAACCGCGAA
>Ga0129316_1000495_pt1 | contig 21610 bp, 23 predicted proteins | sample Cm1ome_2_FD_94429 | JGI IMG/M metagenome (GOLD analysis project Ga0129316, IMG submission 94429) | Eastern black-and-white colobus group fecal microbial communities from Wisconsin, USA - Cm1022B metagenome | ecosystem: Host-associated > Mammals > Digestive system > Large intestine > Fecal...
AGGGAAGGAATAGCAAAAATATGTTGCAAAAGAACAATTTTGAAAAGGACTACAGGATCAATACTTGGTCTGCCATTGTCCTCACAATACAAATCCTCTACGAAATCATAAATTCTAGTGAAGCCTATAGCCGCATCTATTTTTCTCAAAACATGATTAGCAGGAATTAGATCTTCCATGTTAACGAATTCAAGGATATTACGCTCATTTTGTTCTTTTACCAACATTTTTATCACCCTATTTAATTATATCGAAAAAGGCCGCCTTTCGGCGACCTTTTTCGACAGTCTGAAAGCGGTTCCGAAGAACAGCTATTTTACTTTTCACATATATAAGTAGTCGTTCATAGAGCGAAACATGCTAGGAATAAAAACAAAAACGCCCCGGCGCACTGATTTTACAGTACGCCGGAGCGTTAAAACTTATAAATTTGTATGCGGCTAAAATTAAGTCTTATCGCTAAACCTAAATCTTAGCTTTCAGCTCTGCCAGCTTAGCGTTCTGCGCCGCCAAAACCTTGTCGCCCAAAGCAAATTGCTTCTCGTTTTCCGAGAAAGCCGGACCGCCATAGGAACGACGTGCTTCTACGCAGTTTTCCGGGTCTAAAGTTAGCAGTAAATCGCTCTCGAACAAATCGGAGAACTGTTTATATTCGGCAACGGAAATTTCCGACAGAAATTTATTCTGAGCGATAGCGTAAGCCACGCATTTGCCCACTACTTCATGAGCTTGGCGGAAGGGCAGACCCTTGCGTACCAAATAATCTGCCAAATCGGTAGCGTTGGAAAAATCGTGTGCCACAGCCTGCGCCATTTTATCCACGTTCACCGTCATAGTCAAAATCATATCGCGATACACAGCCAAAGTAAATTTCACCGTGTCAATCGCGTCAAAGAAGCCTTCCTTATCCTCCTGCAAATCCTTGTTGTAGGTCAAGGGCAGACCCTTAGCGGTGGTCAGCATAGCCATTAAATGCCCGTAAACGCGACCGGTTTTGCCGCGCACCAGCTCGGAAATATCCGGATTTTTTTTCTGCGGCATCATAGAAGAACCGGTGGCAAAGCCGTCATCCAGCTCCACAAAGCCAAATTCCGTGCTGCTCCACAAACAGATTTCTTCGCTCAAACGGCTCATGTGCATCATAAGCGTAGAAGCAAAGGATAAAAATTCGATAATATAATCGCGGTCGCTGACAGCGTCCATGCTGTTAGGATAAACCGTATTAAAATTCAGCTCCTCCGCAACCATAAAGCGGTCAATAGGAAAAGTAGTACCGGCAATAGCTCCGGCGCCCAAGGGCATCATGTCCGCACCTTCCCATACGCCCAGCAGGCGGCGGAAATCGCGCTGCAGCATGTTAAAATACGCCAACAGATGATGGGCAAAGGTAATCGGCTGCGCACGCTGCAAATGTGTATAACCCGGCATTAAGGTTTTTTCATGTTTTTTAGCCACGCTCAACAGTGCTTCTTCAAAGCGCAGCAGCAGCTCGGCAATTTCCGTTACCTCGCGCTTCATATACATGTGCATATCCAGCGCTACTTGGTCGTTACGGCTACGCGCAGTGTGCAGACGAGCGCCCGCGCTGCCGATACGCTCGGTCAGACGCGCTTCCACATTCATGTGAATATCTTCCAAAGCAACGCTGAATTCAAATTTACCGGCCTCAATATCAGCAAGAATATTTTTTAATCCGGCAATAATTTTTTCCCCGTCTTCTGCCGGAATAATACCGCGTGCAGCAAGCATCCGCGCATGAGCTATACTGCCGCGAATATCCTCATGATATAAACGCTTATCAAAATCAATGGACGCATTAAATGCGTCCACTAATTCGTTAGTATTTTTACTAAAACGACCGCCCCATAGCTTAGCCATTATTTCAAAGTGCCTTTCTTCATCATTGCGCGAACAGCCAAAGGCAGACCAAACAGATTGATGAAGCCGGTTGCGTCAGCCTGGTTGTAAACTTCGTCCTCGCCAAAGGTTACATATTCTTGGCTGTACAAGGAGTACGGGGATTTTACGCCGGCGCTATAAATATTGCCTTTATACAATTTCATACGCACGGTACCGGTAACGGTTTTTTGGGTTTCGTTGACAAAGCCGTCCAAAGCTTCGCGCAGCGGACTGAACCACATGCCGTCATATACCAGCTCGGAATAACGGATGGATACCTGTTGTTTAAAGGATTGAGTTGCACGATCCAGGCACAGATTTTCCAAATCGTTATGGCCGTAGTAAATAATAGCACCGGCAGGATTTTCATAAACGCCGCGGGATTTCATGCCAACCAAACGGTCTTCAACCATATCGGTAATACCAACAGCATTGCGAATACCAATTTCATTTAATTTTTCTACTAATTTAGCGGGGCTCAGCTTTTCGCCGTTTACAGAAACGGGAACGCCTTCCACATATTCCAGTTCAACATATTCCGGTTTGTCGGGAGCTTTTTCCGGAATGTTGGTTACAATAAACAGCTCGTCTTTAGGAGCATTCCACGGATCTTCCAAATCAGAGCCTTCGTGAGACAAATGCCACATATTGCGGTCCATAGAGTAGTCATGGTCATGGGATACTGGAATAGGAATATTGTGCGCAGCAGCGTAGTCAATTTCTTGGTCGCGGGAACGCAGCTCCCATTCACGCCAAGGAGCGATAATTGCCAAATCGGGATTCAAAGCTTTAATAGACAGCTCAAAACGAACTTGGTCGTTGCCTTTACCGGTAGCACCGTGAGCGATAGCGTCAGCGCCTTCTGCTTCAGCAATTTCTACTAATTTTTTAGCAATCAGCGGACGAGCAAAGGAAGTACCCAGCAGATATTTTTTTTCGTACACAGCGCCTGCTTTCACAGTGGGCCATACATAATCTTTAATAAATTCTTCTTTTAAATCTAAAATATAGCATTTGCTGGCGCCGGTGTTGATAGCCTTGTCATGCACCGGATCCAACTCGTCACCCTGACCCAAATCGGCGCAGGCAGCGATAACTTCGCAGTTGTTATAGTTTTCTTTCAGCCAAGGAATAATTACGGAAGTATCAAGGCCACCGGAGTAAGCCAAAACTACCTTTTTAATATCTTCTTTTTTCATTTTAAAAGCCTCCTAGAATTGCATAATATAGAATTTTAATGTATATTCTTACAAACTTCTTGTATTATAATCCTTTTTTATGCATAATTCAAGTGTTTTTAATCATGTATACAAAATTTTTCTTACTTACAGCGCTTCATCGCTCATTAAGAGAGCCATAATTGCTTTTTGCACATGCAGACGGTTTTCTGCTTCATCAAAAACAACAGAATGCGGTCCTTCCAGCACATCCTCGGTAATTTCTTCCCCGCGGTGAGCCGGCAGGCAGTGCAGCACGATACATTCCGGACGCGCCACATCCAGCAGCGCTTGATTGATTTGATAATTATGCAGAGCCTTAAAGCGCACTTCTCTTTCAGCTTCTTCGCCCATGCTGGTCCATACATCGGTGTAAAGCACGTCGGCGCCTTGAGCAGCCTTAAACAAATCTTCTTCCACAGTAATAGTGCAGCCCGTTTGCGCGGCATCCTCCTGCGCTTCAGCCAAAACCTCCGGATCAGGCTGATAGCCTTGGGGGCTGGCGCAAACCATATTCATGCCCACCTTGGCGCAGGCGTACATCAAGGAGTGCGCCATATTATTGCCGTCGCCAACATAAACCAGCTTACGGCCTTTGAGCACCGCCATTTTTTCTTGAATGGTGAACATATCCGTCAAAGCCTGACAGGGATGCAGCAAATCGGTCAAGCCGTTAATAACCGGCACCGTTGCATATTTAGCCAGCTCCACCACAGAATCGTGGGAAAAGGTACGAATCATAATACCGTCCACCATGCGGGAAAGCACGCGTGCGGTATCGCGGATAGGCTCGCCGCGGCCGATTTGCGAAGCAGAATCGCTTAAATAGATTGGATGTCCGCCTAACTGCCAAAAGCCAACCTCAAAAGAAGTTCTAGTACGGGTAGAAGCTTTGGAGAACAGCATAGCCAAGGTTTTTCCCTTTAAATATTGATGCGGCTCGCCGTTTTTTTGTTTACGCTTTAATTTTTTTGCTACATCTAAAATTGTGGCAACCTCACCTACGGTAAGGTCGTGAATGCTGAGTAAGTCCTTATTTTTTAAACCCATTTTTATCCCTCATTTTTTACAGCGGCTCATGTAGCAGCCGCCAAAATTTTGTTACTAAAAAGGCGGCACAGTGCCGACAGCATTGCGCCGCTTAATAATTAAGCTGCTTTAGCTTATCTAATTTCTTTAACTACTTCGGTGCCAACGCCCCTGTCGCTGAAAATTTCCATGAGAATTGTATGCTCTGTACGGCCATCAATGATATGGGTCTTTTTAGCGCCGCCGCTTAAAGCAGTAATGCAGGCACGAACTTTAGGAATCATACCGCCGTCAATTTTGCCGCGGATAATCAGCTCCTGCGCTTTTTCAAAAGTTAAGGTAGACAGAAAGCTGTTTTCGTCGCGGTAATCGGCATAAATGCCGCGCACGTCAGTGAGTACCAAAAGCTTTTCCGCTCTCAAAGCACCGGCAATTTCCCCGGCAACGCTGTCGGCATTAATGTTATAGGTTTCACCCTGCGCGCCTACGCCGGTGGGAGCGATTACAGGAATAAAGCCGCCGTCCAGCAGTACGTCAATCAGCTCGGTATTAATTTTTTCCACATTGCCAACATAACCAATATCTACTAAATTAACTTCACCGTTTTCGTAAACGTCAGCCAAATGCTTTTTAGCTTGAATAAGGTTGGAATCTTTACCGTTTAATCCCACAGCTTTGCCGCCCAAAGTATTCAAACGAGATACCAAATCGGTATTGATTTTGCCAACCAAAGCCATTTCGGCAATGCCCACGGATTCTGCGTCGGTTACGCGCAAGCCGCTGACAAATTCGCTTTTTTTGCCGGCCTGCATCAGCATGCGGGTAATTTCCGGACCGCCGCCGTGAACTACAACAGGTCGCATGCCTGCGCATTGCAGAAAAACAATATCTTGCAGCACTTTATTTTTCAGTTCTTCATTCATCATAGCGTTGCCGCCATATTTTACCACGATAGTCTTATTTTTGAATTTGCTAAGATAAGGTAAAGCCTCTACTAAGGTTTGTACTTGATTGTCATTCATCAACATAATAAAATCCCCCTTGGTTAATAATAATTATACAGCTAAGTTGCATAACCTTGCAAGTGTCTCAGCAATAATATTTTCTGCTTAAATTAAAAATAATAAGCCATTTTACATTATCTATTTTACTACGTTACCACAAATTTTCCTAGCTTTTTTTCACTTTACTTTGCAAAAAAGCCGCTTTCTTGCTACAATAAAAGCAGAATAAACGAAAGAGGTAAATTTATGTTAAAAATAATTATTATGGCTCTGCTTATTTTCGCCGGTATGGTCGGTTACGATACTTTCATTGACAAGCCTGTGCCAACTGCGCCCACGCAAAAGCGGGAAGAGAAAATAAATAAACATGAAAAATCTGCGGCTATGGCAATTTTTACCAGCCTGCTGCCGCCAAAAGAAACGTGGCCCTCGCCCGTACAGAAATTTTATTTGGCCTTTAATATGGAGGAGGTTATCGACCCCATCCGTCAAAGCCCCCGGTGGACGCCTTTAAAAGCTATGAGCCAGGATATTCCCCGCGCTTTAATTGCTATTGAAGACCACGAATTTTATAATCACGGCGCAATTGCCGTGGACGGCGTACTGCGCGCTCTTTTGGTAAATATCAGCGCCGGTGAAGTAGTACAAGGAGGCAGTACCATCACCCAGCAGTTTGTAAAAAATGTTTTTCTCACCCACGAGCAAAGCATGGAGCGCAAAATTGAAGAAGCGGTGCTTTCTTTAATGTTGGAGGAAAATTATACCAAGGATGAAATTTTAGAATTATATTTAAATACCACTTATTTCGGCGCCGGAGCTAACGGCATACAGCAAGCGGCAAAAACATATTTTGACAAAGCTCCTTCTGCTTTAACTTTAGCCGAAGCCGCCGTCATCGCCTCGCTTCCCTACGCGCCAACGGCTTTAAATCCGTTGGAAAATCCGCAGGAGTGCAAAAAACGTCAGCAGCTGGTTTTAAGCGCTATGCACAAATACGGCATGATAAATCAAGGTCAGCTGGCAGAAGCCAAAGCCGAACGTATCTGCCTTACTAACGGCACGAGAATGTAAAAAAGGTCATTGCTAACAAAGCTTACGTAGCCTAGTTAACAATGACCTATTCTTTTTGCTTTTATTTTTCTGTGCTCACCGAAAAATTTTTGCCATCCGTAACCACAGTTAAATTTCCGTGGTCAAAGGTGGTGAAAACTCTAGCGCCCAAATGCTGCAAACTGCCCACAACATTTTTATTAGGATGATGATAAACGGCAAAATTACCGCAGCTTATCAAAGCGTATTTTGCTTTAACCTTGCTGATAAATTTATAAATCGAAGAAGTTCTGCTGCCATGATGTCCAACCTTAAGCACATCAGCGCGCAGTCTATCGCCATATTTCTGCTGCAGCGCGTCCTCCACGGGCGCTTCCGCATCGCCTGTAAAAAGCATGGTAAAGGTTCCGTAATGCATCTTCATCACTAGGCTGGTGTTGTTAAGATTTTTTAAAGTTTTGGCGTTAAGAAAATCTCCCGGTGCCAGCACTTCTAAATAATAATTTTTGCCCAGCTGCACCGTATCGCCCGCCTTTAAAACGCGGTTGTGATAGTGCCCTGCGCGCAGCTCCCGATTGAGCCACACGGCAATTTGATTTTTTTCGTTGGGGATGGCGTTATCGTAAATATTTTTTACCTTATATTTTCCCGCCAGCCATTTAATATTGCCCATGTGGTCGCCGTGATAATGAGTGACAATAACAGTTTCAATGCTGCCGTCAGCGCCCACGCCCGTTTTGGCCAAAGCTTTTTCCAAAGCTGCTCTGCCGCCGCTGCCAAAATCATCCTTGCGGTTGTCGCCCACGTCAATCAGCACGTTGCGCTTGCCGTCCTGCAGCAAAATTGCGTCGCCCTGACCAATATCCAAAACCGTAATACGCAGTTTGCCCTCGAGCACAGAATTAACATTTACTTTTTCACTCTGCGTCTGGAAAATTTGCGGCAGCCCCTGCTTGACAGCAGCGCGCACGCTGTCCTGATAAGGCTCATAAAAAATATTGTACGCAAAAACGGCAATGACAAAGGCTGCCAGCATCTGCAAAATCAATTTTATTCTGCGCATCACAAGCACCTCGCCCGGCAGCATCCGGCAAAAAAAATTTAAAAATTAAATTATTTTTCGTAAGTAAAATTATTGATATGAGGACGCAAGTCCTCGCCCTGCTGCGCTTCTGCAGACAAAACTGCCTGCACCAAAATAGCATTTTCCAAACGTTTTCTTTGCAGCTTGCAGCCATATTCGTAAGGCTTGGAAATATCGCCGTTAATCAAATCGGCGTTAGCGTGACAGCCGCCGCTGCAGAAGAAGCGCGCCCAGCATTCGCGGCATTCGGGCTTAGTCATAACATGGGTGTGGCGAAATTTTTGTACCAGCTCCGGCTTTACTACGCCGGTATCAAGAGTGCCCAGCTTATATTTTTCGCGACCGACAAATTGGTGGCAGGGATAAATATCGCCGTCGGCGGTCACGGCAAAATATTCGTGACCCGCGCCGCAGCCGGCCAAACGCTTTGCCACGCAGGGACCGTTGTCCAGCGCCACATTAAAATGAAAAAAGTCAAAAGGATCGCCGTTGCGGCGTCTTGCTAAATAAACGCGCGCCAGTTTATCGTATTCTTCAAAAATAACTGGCAGATCTTCGTCGGTCAGCACCCAAGGGTCGTCAATGCCTACAACCGGCTCCACGCTGATTTCCTTGCCAACCCTAGTCATATCCAGCACATCCTCGCAGAAATGCGTGCTGAAATGAGTATAGGTTCCGCGCAGATAATAATTTTTGCCTTCGCGGCTGTCAATAACCTTTTTAAAGCCGCGCACAGCGGCGTCATAGCTGCCGCTTTTGTTGGGGAACGGACGCATAGCGTCGTGAGTTTCCTTTTTGCCATCCAGGCTCAAAACAAGCATCACGCGGTTATCGTTCAAAAATTTAATGTTTTCATCATTTAAAAGCGTGCCGTTAGTAGTCAAGGTCAGCTTAATATTTTTGCCGGTTTCCTGCTCGCGGCGGCGCACATAATTAACAATATGCACTACCACGGACCAGTTCATCAGCGGCTCGCCGCCAAACAAATCTAATTCCAGATTATGGCGCTTCATGCTGCCTTGAATAGCAAATTCTACGGCCTTTTCCGCAGTTTCCTTACTCATCAGCTGACGACAGCCGCCAAAGGAACCGCTGTCGGCAAAGCAATAGCCGCAGCGCAGATTACAGTCGTGCGTTACCAAAAGGCACAGAGATTTTACAATAGGCTTTTCCACGAAGGTTGGCGGCACCTCAAAGGACGGACTGAAAAGCAGTCCCTCGTCCTGCAAGCCGTGCAGTTCTGCCAACGCGTCGCGCAAATCTTCCTCGCTGTATTTATCCTTTAAAGCAGCAACGGCCTCTTCATCGTTGCCGCCTTTATAATAATCTAACAAATCATAAATAACATTGTCCACCAAATGGACTGCGCCGCTGTTGACATCCAGCACAGCCATATTCTCGTCAAGGCGCATTTTATGTATCAGCATGTAATTCAACCTTTCTTGTTATAAATTTAATCTTGAATAGTATTATAACATTTTGTCTGCGCTTGCTCAATACCCTAGGTTAGATTTGCCCGACAGCTAAATTTTCATCTGCTGTGTTTGACTTAAGCAGCCGATGATATTATAATATTTTTTACATCACACTCTAATTTTATGTAGGAAAAAATTATGAATAAATACGTTGCGGCCTTTAAAGCTGCTTTTCCGCTGACACTGCCAATCTGCGCAGCTTTTCTTTTTTTAGGACTTTCCTATGGTTTTTATATGTGCAGTAAGGGATTTTCCTTTTGGTATCCCTTTTTCACTAGCGCGCTGGTTTTTGCCGGCTCTATGGAATTTGTGCTGGTAACGATGCTCCTAAGTCCTTTTAATCCCTTGTACTGCTTTTTCATGACCTTAATGATTAACTCGCGCCATCTTTTTTACGGCCTTTCCATGCTTGAAAAATATAAAAATGTCGGCTGGAAAAATATTATCTTATTTTTGGTATGTGCGACGAATCTTTCGCTACCAACTGCACAACTAAGGCTCCAGAAGGCGTGGACTCCGGCTGTTTTATGTACCGCAGGCACTATTTTTTATATGCTTTTAGTGCAATATATGTTTATCTAAACTTGAATAATGCTTAAAATTATAAAGGCTCACTGTTCCACGCGAAACAGTGAGCCTAATTTTATTTAGGAATTTTTAGCTAGATGCCGATTACATCATGCCGGGCATACCGCCGCCCATAGGAGGCATTGCCGGAACAGCGCCTTCCTTAGCCGGTTTGTCGGCTACGATGGATTCAGTGGTGAGAACCATAGCAGCAATGCTGGCTGCATTTTGCAGTGCGCTTCTGGTAACCTTAGTCGGGTCTACGATACCTTCAGCAATCATATCAACATATTTTTCGGTAGCAGCGTTAAAGCCAATACCTTTACGACTGCGTTTAATGGAGTCAACAATTACTGCGCCTTCCAAGCCTGCATTGTAAGCGATTTGGCGAACGGGTTCTTCAATAGCGCGTTTAACAATTTCTACGCCGGTTTTTTCGTCGCCGGTTACTTTCAGCTTGCCAAGAGCCGCTTGTACTTGTAAGAGTGCAGCACCGCCGCCGGCAACAATACCTTCGGCAACTGCTGCGCGAGTTGCGTTCAAAGCGTCTTCAATGCGCAGTTTTTTCTCTTTCATTTCAACTTCGGTAGCAGCGCCTACTTTAATAACCGCTACGCCGCCGGCCAGTTTAGCCAAACGTTCTTGCAATTTCTCTTTATCAAATTCAGAAGTAGTTTCCGGAATTTGCGCGCGAATTTGTGCAACGCGGGCAGCAATAGCTTCTTTGTCGCCCTGACCGTCAACGATAGTAGTCATTTCTTTAGTTACGCGAACCTGACCCGCACGGCCAAGGTCGGCAACAGTTGCGCTGTCCAGCTTACGGCCGACCTCTTCGCTGATAACAGTTGCGCCGGTTAAAGCAGCAATATCCTGCAGCATTGCTTTACGACGGTCGCCAAAGCCGGGAGCTTTTACGGCAACGGCCTTAAAGGTGCCGCGCAGTTTATTTACAACCAAGGTTGCCAAAGCTTCGCCTTCAATATCTTCGGCAATAATCAAAAGCTCGCTACCACTTTGTACAACTTTTTCCAAAACCGGCATAATATCTTGAATCATGGTTATTTTTCTGTCGGTAATAAATACGAACGGATTGCTCAACACTGCTTCCATTTTTTCAGCGTCGGTTGCCATATAAGGAGAAATGTAACCGCGGTCAAACTGCATACCTTCTACAGTTTCTACGCAAGTATCCATAGTTTTGGATTCTTCGATGGTAATAACGCCGTCGTCGCCAACTTTTTCCATAGCGTCGGCAATCAGCTTACCAACTTCTTCATCGCCTGCGGAAATAGAAGCAACCTGCGCTTTAGCTTCTTTAGTCTCAACCTTTTGGGAAATACCTTTTAATTCTTCAACCAAAACGTCTACTGCTTTTTTAATACCTTTTTTCAGTACCATGGGGTTAGCGCCTGCGGCAACATTGCGCATACCTTCTTTAATCATAGCTTGCGCCAAAACAGTAGCGGTGGTGGTGCCGTCGCCGGCAACATCGTTAGTTTTAATAGCTACTTCTTTAACTAATTGCGCGCCCATATTTTCGAAGGGATCTTCCAGCTCAATATCGCGGGCAATAGTTACACCGTCGTTAGTAATGGTCGGTGCGCCGAATTTCTTTTCTAAAACTACGTTGCGGCCTTTAGGACCAAGAGTTACTTTTACGGCATCAGCCAGAGTATTTACGCCACGTTCCAGACTGCGGCGAGCTTCTTCATTAAACAGAATTTGTTTAGCCATTTCTTATCGCTCCTTTTATCTTATCTTTGCAATCAATTATTTAACCACAGCAAGAATATCGCGTTCTTCTAAAATCAAATATTCCTTGCCTTCATGCTTAATCGGAGTACCGCTGTATTTTGCAAAAACTACTTCGTCGTCTTTTTTGACTTCAGGTTTAATCAACGTGCCGTTTTCGGTATATTTGCCGATACCTACGGCAATAACCTTACCTTGCTGCGGTTTTTCTTTAGAAGCAGTGTCCGGCAGAAAAATGCCGCTGGCAGTTTTTTCTTCTTGTACAACAGGTTCTACAACAACATGACTAGCTAATGGTTTTAACATTTTCATAACCCCTTTCGAGTTCTTTATAATTTGCTATGAGCGTGAGAGCTTTTTGTTAGCACTCATTTTGTCCGAGTGCTAATTACAATTATTATTATATCCATATCCGAAAAAAATGCAAGACCTTTACCGATTTTTTTTACAATTTTGTTGCAAATTATTTTACACCAACAAAAAATCGCCAGCACAAAACTGACGATTGAAAAGTAGAAAATATTTTAGAGCTTAAAGCAAATTTTGAGCTTTCACAATATATGCCTAAAATATTGACACAGTATTTACCTTAGGCTATAATTTAGTTAGAAAGAAAAAGGAGGCTTGCGCCATGACAACCATTAGCACAAATATCAAAATAGATCCTTCTTTAAAAGCAGAAGCTCAAGTATTATTTGAAAGTATGGGTTTAAATTTAAGCACCGCAGTTAATATGTTCCTCAGACAAGCTGTCCGCGAGGGAGCGATTCCTTTTAGAGTGGGAAATCCTTTGCCTAACGCGGAAACCATTAAAGCAATCGAAAATGCGCATAAGGGCATTGGGCTGAGCCGCGGTTTTACTTCCGTTGCTGAACTAATGGAGGAGCTTGATGCTGACGATTAAATATCAAACATCTTTTAAAAAGGATTATAAGCGCATCAAAAAAAGAGGCTACAATATAAATTTGCTCCAAGAAGTAATCGAGCTGCTGGCAACAAAAAAAGAACTGCCTGCCAAATATCACGAGCATTCTTTGATTGGCAATTATGCGGACTGCAAGGAATGTCACATCACACCGGATTGGTTGCTTATTTACGAAATCAACAACGACGAATTGATTTTATATTTAACACGAACCGGTACACATAGCGATCTTTTCATATAAAAAATAAGCGTAACAGTTTTAGCAGCTGTCACGCTTATTTTTATTTTTTGGCAGCGGCGGCGATAATGCGCTCCGCCAGAGCTTTGAGCGAAATGCGCTTGGCCATGCTGAACTGCTGCATTTTGCGGTAGGCCTCCTGCTCGGTCATGCCGTGCGCAGTCATTAAAATGCCCTTGGCTCTGTCTAAAAGCTTGCGGGTTTCCAAGCTGTCCTTGAGCTGCGCCAATTCTAAATTAAGCTTTTGTACTTCCGTAAAACGCTTGGCGGCAATTTCCATGGCAGGGAACAGCTGCTCTTCGCGAATAGGCTTGACTAAATAAGCAATCACGCCGGCCTCGGAAGCCTTTTCTACAATATCCTGCTGACTGTACGCCGTCAAGAGCAGCACCGGCGCAATATTTTCTTCCGCGATAATTTTGGCGGCGGTTAAGCCGTCCATCACGGGCATTTTGACATCCATAATAATAAATTCCGGCTGCAGCTGACGCGCCAGCTTTACTGCTTCCTCGCCGTTAGCCGCCTCGCCAACTACCTCGTGCCCTGCTTCCGTCAGCATTTCCCGCAAGTCTAAGCGCAAAATGGCTTCATCATCAGCTAAGAGTATTTTTAATTTTTTCAACATACTTTTTCACCTGCCTGTGGGAATTTTGACTACTGCAAAAGTACCGCCCTCCGGCCTGTTGGTCAAGGTAAAGGAACCCTGCAAATCTGATTCCGCCATAGTTTTGATTATTTTTAGTCCCAGACTTTTGTGTCCGGTAATTTTAAAATCCTGCGGCAGGCCCACGCCGTCGTCCGCAATGGACAGAGTGTAGCCCTCCGCGTTCTCTATAAAATTTACTTGCAGCTTACCGCGCTCGCGCTCCGCAAAGGCGTGCTCAATGGCATTTTGCAGCAGCTCGTTTAAAATCAGCGCAATGCTCGTCGCCTTATCGGAAGCCAGCTGCACCTCATCCGCACGAAATTCCGCCTCCAAAACAAAATCGGGATTCAGCATACTGCCGATAATCGCCTGATAAATACCTTTGGCAACCTTGCCCACGTCAATGAGTCCGGAATCCTGCTGAGATAAATATTCGTGGACAATGGCAATACTGTTGACGCGGCTGATGCAGTCCCGCAGCACCAAACGAGTTTCGCCGCACTGAGCGCGCCGCTCCTGCAAACGCAGCAGGCTGGCAATGGTCTGCAAATTATTTTTTACTCGGTGATGAATTTCCTTGATAACCACGGATTTTATCAGCAGCTCTTCATCCTTTTTGCGCAGCTCCGTAATATCCTGCAAAATTACTACGGCACAGCCGCCCTTGGGCCACGGCACTACGGGCAGCACCCGCATAGACAGCAGCAGTCCGCACATATTAAATTCCTTGCTTTCCGCCGTGCCCGTATCCATAACCATGCCGACCAGCGGCCAGTTAATGGCTACGTCGTTAGTACGGCTGCCGACTAATTGCGGAATTTCCATCACGTCAAACATATGCTTGGCTCTGTTGTTGGCGGCAATAATGCGTTTGTTGGAATCGACAACCATAATACCGTCGGAAGGCTGCATTCTGCCGTAATGGGGATTATTTAACAAGCCTTGCTGCATATTGCAGATAAGCTCCAAGCTTTGCAGCGTAATAATATTATCGGGAGCGGCAGTTTCAAAGCTGATGGCGGCGTAGCAACGCCCGCGGGCATCCCGCAGCGGAAAAACCTCCAGGCTGTTGAATACGCCTAAACTCCATTCTCTTTTACCCACTACAGAAATATTTTTTTTCAAAGCACGCGCCACCATGGGCTCCTCCACCGTGCGCACTCTGCGTCCCGTCAAATCCGGGCGCACATTACCCCGCTGGGTACGCGGCTGCTCCTGCTTAAAAATATACAGATATTTTTTATCCTCGCAGGGTAAATAAATGGTAACAATACCGTGAGCCATATCCGCAGCCAAGCCTAAAACAGCCTGCATGGTTTGTAAACTATTTTTTTGTTCTGCCGCTAAATTTATCAGCATGTTCTCCATTTTATACTTCAAACTGTCCTTTCCACAGGCTTCCGCAAATAATCCCCCAATTTATCCACTCTATCCACAGACTTATGCACTTCAAATAGCGGATTTTTTAGGCACTTTTAGAAGTTTATCCACATTATCCACAGCGTTATACACTGTTTGCTTATCTGTTTACCCTAATTTCAAAGACGGAACAGCGTTCAAATCCAATGGACTTTTCATACCAGCCTGATACATAAAATAGCCGCGACAGGCAATCATTACAGCATTATCGGTGCACAAAATCGGCGTTGGATGTACCAGCTGCGCGCCAATATTTTTCATGGCTGCCGCCAAAGTATTTTGCAGCGTTTTGTTGGCCGATACGCCGCCTGCCAACACAATTTTTTTATAGCCCGTAGCCTGCATAGCCAGCACCGCCTGCTTGACTAAAGCGTCCACCACTGCCTTTTGAAAGGATGCCGCCACATCCGCATGATTTACAGCTCTGCCGGCCTGCTCCTGATTGTGCAGATAATTGATAACGGCGGATTTTAAACCGCTGAAGCTGAATTCATAAGGCTTATCCAGTTTAGCCAAAGGAAAAGCCATGGCTTGGGCATTACCGCCTAACGCCAGTCGCTCAATTTCCGGGCCGCCCGGATAGGGCAAGCCCATGACACGGGCAATTTTATCAAAAGCCTCACCGGCTGCATCATCGCGGGTCTGCCCTAAAAGCTCAAAGCTGTTGTAGCCCGTAACCTTTAACAAAGCCGTGTGCCCGCCGCTGACCACCAGCGCCATAAAAGGCGGCTCCAGCTCGCTGTCCGCCAAAAAATTGGCAAAAACATGTCCCTCTAAATGATTAACGCCAATTAAAGTTTTGCCTGTAGCCCACGCCAGCGATTTAGCCGCCGAAAGTCCCACCAGCAGCGCGCCCACCAAGCCGGGGCCGTAGGTTACAGCTACCGCGTCAATTTCTTCCAATGTCACCTCAGCCTCACGCAGCGCGGCGTCAATAACCGGCATGATATTTTCAATATGCTTGCGCGAAGCAATTTCCGGCACTACGCCGCCAAATTTGCGGTGAATAATAATTTGCGAGGAAATAATATTGCTTAAAACCTCGCGTCCGTTTTTCACTACCGAAGCCGCCGTTTCGTCACAGCTGGACTCAATACCTAATATATAAATATCCTTTTTCTCACACATCTGCGCACCTTCTTCAGATTTTTCCCGGCTCTTTATACAGCCACATAATCACTGCGTTTTCGTGGTTGTCCTCATAATAATGCGGACGAAGCCCTTCGTTAGCAAAACCGCAAGTTAAATAAGCCTTTTGCGCCGCCAAATTACTTTCGCGTACTTCCAAAGTAATAGCGTCCGCGCCCAGCTCCCAAGCCTTGCTTATTAACGCCGCCGTTAAACGTGTGCCGTAGCCCTGACCTCGTTCTGCCGCTGTTATAGCTACCCGCGTAATCTGCGCCTCGCCTGCCACCAGCCAAAAACCGGCGTAGCCTATCAGCTTGCCGCTACTCTCCATAACTAGATAATAAGTCAAGTTATTTCTCAGCTCGTTTCGCAGCATATTTTCGTTCCACCCATCATAAAAGGACATGGCTTCAATTTGCACCACAGCGGCAAGATCGTCCTCCGTCATGCAGCGAAAATTTATTGTTGCTGTTTCTTCTCCCACAGTTCCTCTGCCTCTGATCTTCTAATATAGTATGGCTCTAAGCCAAAAATTTTTTTATCCGCCTGTGCGTCAAATTCTGCCAACGCCGCTAAAGCTACGCTGCCGGCCCTGGGCATCCGCAGAGCGGCGGGCGCTTCCTTAACCCATTCAGGTAAATCCTGCGCCAAACGGCCGCATTCGCCCAAAAGCAACGCAGTCTTTCCCTGCAGCGCCAAACGCTCCAAAGCCTGCTGACGATTTACGACAGCCACGGGCGCCAGCTCCACCAGCTTGTCCTCGCGCCATTCGTAGAGCGCCTGATAAAAATTTCCCTTCTGCGCGTCTAAAACCGGCGACAAAACTACGCCTGCCAAAGGAATATTATACGCCAAGGCCTTGAGCGTATCCACGCCGTGCAGACAGCACTGCCAGCTGTACGCCATTGCCTCCGCCGTAGCCAGGCCAATGCGCAGACCAGTAAAGGAGCCCGGCCCCATACTAATTGCCAGCAGACCGATTTCCTTTTTCTCCACGCCCGTGCGCTGCAAAAGCTGCTCCAGCTGGGGCAGCAGTCCCTCGGAGTGGGTCATTCCCATATTTATCGTATATTCTGCCAAAATTTCCTGCTCGCGGCACAAAGCCACGGTGCAGACCTTAGTAGCAGTATCAATAGCTAAAGTCAGCAACTTTTTTCTACCTCCTCAAGCAAGGCTACGTAACGCGCTCCGCGAGCCGTGAGCAAAATCTTTCTGCCCCCGCCCTCATGACGCAAAACTATCTGCAAATATTCCTCCGGCAGCTGCTCGCGAAAAAGCTCCGCCCATTCTATCAGCGTCACGCCGCTGCCGCCGGCGTATTCGTCAAAGCCAATATCCTCCAGTTCCTCCGGAAGATTTAAGCGATACAAATCAAAATGACGTATCTCCAAATTTTTGCCCTGATACACATTCATAATGGCAAAGGTAGGACTGGTAACCTCCTCCGCCGTTACGCCCAAGGCTGTGGCAATGCCGCGGCTAAGCAGAGTTTTGCCTGCGCCTAAATCGCCGCTCATACAGATTACGTCGCCGCTTTGCAAATAAGCGCCCAAAAGCCTGCCAAAGGCTTCGGTTTCCTCACTGCATGCTAAATATTTTTCCATACTTCAAATCTCCACTATTTGCCTAACAGGCTGTCATTTCTTTCCAAGGGATCTTCCACATCCATATGGCCGCTGATGGTAGTTACCTTTTGGCCTTCAATCAAAATTTGTACTCTTTTAATCTGCGGAAATTCCGTCAGTGTGTTGGTAATGGCGTAGCACAGCATCATTTCACCATAGGAGCCCTGTCCCTTTTTCGCCAATTCCTTGGAAAAATCCGCATAAGCCGTACCCTTATCATCAATGCGCAGACTCAAAACCTTGGTGCCGATAGGAATTACGTCGTCCATGCGCGCGTCCTGAGGCTTGGTGCTGACCAAAGCAATTAAAGCATTTTCGGCAATGCCCTTACCATTAGCAGCAACCGTAAATTTTTCCGGCAGCAGCTTTTCCGAGCCGTCTGCCGCCGCACGATAGACGATAAAGCTTTGCTTTTGCACAACCTGCTCCTGCTTAGCGCCCTCGTTCACGCTGTTAGGCTGCTTTTTATCCTCGCCGCAGCCGCCGATAATTACTGCACACAAAAGCAGTACGAGCAAAATTATTTTTTTCATATAATACTGCCTCCGTTGTCTACTCAAAATAATCCTTAATACCCTCAACAATCATGCGCGCCGCTTTCTTTTGGAACCAGTTGCCCTGCATCAGCTTTTCCTCTTTAGCATTGCTGATAAAGCACAGCTCCAGCAGCGTTGCAGGCATACTGCTGCGCTTAATAACGTAAAAATTAGCCTGACGCACGCCCAAATTATCCACGCCAAAATTTTTAGCCAGCTTTTGCTGAATAGCTTGAGCGATTTTTAAATCGTTGTCTGTTTTGGGGAAATAATAGCTGGAAAAACCGCCTACATTTTTATTCACCGAAGAATTGATATGCAGGCTGACAAACAAATCAGAATTATTTTTTTCCGCCACGTTGACACGCGCCTGCAATTCATCCCTGTCACTGGCATTCGGTCCGCAAACGTCCACATCCGTAGTACGGGTCATATACACCTTGGCGCCTTCTTTTTCCAAAAGCTCCTGCACGCGCTTGGTAATCGCCAGCGTAATGTGCTTTTCTTTAGTGCCGCCTGCGCCCACTGCGCCAGGGTCGCTGCCGCCATGACCGGCGTCCAGGGTAACTATTTTGCCCTTTAAACCGCCGCCGGTGCGGAACTTACTATTGCTTTTCAAAGCCGGCAGCTCCTTGTTTTTGCTTGTTGTTGTTTTATCATTAACAACCGCTTTTTCACTATTCTTTTTATTATTTTTGCCTTCTTCCTTGGCTATTTTGGTTTTCTTTTTGGTACTAACCGTAGGCTTATTAACGGTTGCAGATTTATTTTTGCTTGCTACAGAGGCAGCAGTGCTTTTCACAGGTTGGGAACTGACAACGGGCTTGTTGCTCACAGTATTTTTTGTGGTAACAGCAGTTCCCTCAGCCGCCGATTTAGCAGGCTCTTTCTTATCCGCCAAAATATCCACTACTACTCTAAAGGGACGACCTGTTTGGGGGTCCTTCTTCAAAACAAAAGATTTATAATCGCTGCTTTCTATCCGCTTAGTTAAATGCACATGCACTTCCGTACAATTGCTTTTATCTATCACCTGCAATTTATCCGCTACGGTGCTTCTGATAGCTTTCGTTTTGGGTACATGTCCCGCCGCGTTGGCATTAACTGTCAGCTTTAAGGCAGAACTGCTGCACTCCACAGCATAGCCTGCGGAATCGGTAATATCTACGACTAAGCGCAGAACATTGCTTTTGTCCACGCCCCATTTTACATCTGTTATCTGCGCTGCCTGTACCACTGACGCAAATAACAGCATACAAGCTGCCAGCGTTAACAGAAATATTTTACGCACTAAGGCCACCTCTTCTCCAAAATTTTATTTTTAACCAGCAATGGTTGAAATAATCTAATATTTTATTTTAACACGATTACTCCGCCGGTGCAATTAACTGATGCCTCCGCAGCGTCTTTTTCTGTTTGACTTCTGGCCGCTGCCAAAAAATCTGCTATTTCGCCTGCCGCCAAGCCTACGCTGCCGCAAGCCAGGCTGCCTGCCATTCCGTGCAGATAAACGCCGCAGACAGCAGCTTCCTGCAAGGAAATTCCCTGCGCCGCCAAAGCGGCAATAATTCCCGTCAAAACGTCGCCGCTGCCGCCGGTTGCCAACGCGCTGCTGCCGGTGCTGTTCACATAAATTGTGCCGTCAGGACAGCCGATAACCGTAGGCGCGCCCTTTAATAATACCACTGCCTGCCATTCCTTAGCATATTTAGCAGCTACGCTAATTCTATTTCTATTGATTTCCTCCACGGATAAACCTGTTAAGCGTGCCATCTCGCCGGGATGCGGCGTCAAAACTTTGGGCGCCTGCATTTTCGCCAGCATGACCGTATTATCCTTCAGCGCAGTTAAGGCATCGGCGTCAATAATTACGGGAATTTCCGTTTTCTGCAAAATATCGCGCACTGCCTGCTGCGTGCTGTCGGATACGCCTAAACCGGGGCCGACAGCCAAAACGTCGGAATTAGCAGCTCTTTGCAGCACGTCGTTTACGGCTGCGCTGCCCAAAACACCTGGCATCCGCTCTAAAAGTCCGTGCACCATAACCTCCGTCAGCTTCACAGCCAAAACCTCTCGGCTGCTTAAAGGCGTTAAGAGCGAAACCAAACCGGCGCCAGCTTTTACTGCCGCCCGTCCGCACAGCGCCGCCGCGCCGGTATAGCCCGGACTGCCTGCACAAATCAGCACGCGTCCCGCATCGCCCTTGTGAGCGTCGGTAGCGCGCAAGGGCAGCAGCGCCTGCACCATCTGCGCCGTAATTCTATATTTATGACTGGGATATTCTGCCAATAATTTTTCCGGCATTCCGATAGCCGCTACCTGCACGCGTCCTGCCAATTCCCTGCCCGGATACAGGCACAGACCCGTTTTAGGTAATGCCATGGTAACGGTCACATCAGCGCGCACCGCATCCTCGCAGGCAGAGCCGTCGTCAGCGTTGACGCCGCTGGGAATATCCACGGCGATGACGGGCTTTGCCGCCGCATTCATCAACCGGCAGGCCTTGCTAGCATCAGCGCGCAGCTCGCCCGTAAAGCCGGTACCCAAAACGGCGTCTACCAGCACGGCCGAACGCTCCGCCGCCAATTCTGCAGCAAGCCATTCCTCCTCGCTTTGCAGCTTGGCAATGCGTCCGCCCGCTTTAGTATACATCAGCATTTCGGCAGCAGCGGAGCCCTTCACCTTAGCCAAATCCGCGCCGACAAAAAATAATTTTACCTGCACGCCGTAAGCAAGCAGCCAACGGGCAGCGCCGAAGCCGTCGCCGCCGTTATTGCCACCGCCGCAAAAAACGGTAACCCTTACGTCGGACTTAAACAAAGCCTTTGCTTTTAAAAATTTGACTACCGCGTCCGCAACCTGCTTCGCTGCCGCGTCCATCAAAAGCATATCCGGCACGCCGTATTTTTCTACCGCCTGCTTATCTATTTCTTTCATCTCGCATCCTGTAACCAGCTTCATTTTTCATCCTCCATTACTACATACGCCATGGCCAGTTCTTTGCTGTGGCTCATGCTAATTTGTATATTTTTTACTCCCAGCTTACGCGCTAAAGCCAAATGGTAACCGGACAGCGTCACCCTTGGCTTGCCCAATTCATCGTTAGTAACCACAATTTCCGTCAGAGAACCGCCGCGCAGCCCCGTGCCCAAGGCTTTCAATACCGCCTCCTTGGCGGCAAAGCGAGCGGCAAAGCTTGCCGCAGCCTGCTGCCCGCGTCCGTTGCAGTAGGCAATTTCCGCCGGCGCAAAAACTCGCTCTCTAAAAGCTTCTTTTTGCACAGCATGCTTTATCCTGCTAATCTCGATTATATCACAGCCAATACCCAGCAGCATGGTTCTCCTCCTTACGGTATTTTTAATTATGTTAACTATATTTTATTCTTGCACTGGTTGGAAAAATCCTTTTAGAAATTTGATGTTTTGAATTTTTTTCACAAAAATACCTGACCCCGCCAATCTTTTCTCCGCAATACGCCGCTGAAAAATTTATCCCCCTATATATATAATTACCTTTTTCTAGGCAAAAACTCACCCCCTAAAAAAATTTTTTTAAGGGGTGAGAAAATCGTTGGTGCGAGGTAATTATAATAGTGAGAGTTCTTTTTTCCTCTCTTTTTTTAATATTTTTTCTCTCCATTTTTTCTTGGCCTTCTCCAATCTAAGAATTTACGTTAGTAATTTCATCCTTGACGTTAGTATTAGGATATACGTAAAGTATGCAGTAGTAACATAGCTACCGCTTGCGTTAAATTTTTAATTTAATATTGCAAACACTTGTTTCCCTCCTGATTCAGGACCCATAAATTTTCTTACCGTTTTTCCATTAGCAATGAACAACATCGTAAATTTATTGGTTTGAAGAATTTTTTTGAGACGTTCACGCGAACGTCGGCGCGTTTTTAAATATTCTTCTTTGTAGCCAAAGAAGAATCAAGAAATCTCGCGCTTTTCAAAGCGCGGCAAAGAATATGAGCTTCAACCCTTAACAAGCATCGCCTTTATCCGGTCGCAACC
>Ga0129316_1000498_pt1 | contig 21550 bp, 19 predicted proteins | sample Cm1ome_2_FD_94429 | JGI IMG/M metagenome (GOLD analysis project Ga0129316, IMG submission 94429) | Eastern black-and-white colobus group fecal microbial communities from Wisconsin, USA - Cm1022B metagenome | ecosystem: Host-associated > Mammals > Digestive system > Large intestine > Fecal...
GAATTGTGTCGCAAAGGTACTTGCCATGTCTTTCTTGCATGCAAGGTCATTGCCTGACGGTTCCCGACAAAATCTCCACCTTCCGCTTCGCAGAGGTTGTATTTGGTCTGGAAACCCTGCATAAAGAGCCATGCCACCTTTGGGGGCGACATAATTCCAATCAAGCCCGAAAGTAGATGAATGCTACAAAAGGGAAAGTAAAAAACTCAAAAACTTAAACTATGGCAAATTACGCAACCAACCTCCTTTTCGCAAGCTCGGAAAACGAGAAAGACCTTGAAAAAATGGCAAATCTCCTGAATGAAAATTTTGAAGACTGCAATGTGGATTGGTACGGCGAGTGTATCGACGCTGATTTTTCTTCAAGGTGGCGTTATCCCGAAAGTGTAATCGACGAAATAATAGGCTCATTGGACGACAAAGACAAAATTTATATCCGCATACTGACATTTGAGTTGGCAAATGAATATGTGAGCTTTCGTATATTCTCCAATGGTGAGTGGAATATCATGATAGAAACATAGACCTCTGTCATGAAAGCCGACTGTGCCTGAACCTCGGAGTCTCTATCCGGTTTCAGGCTTGCCCGTTTCCCTTTTATACTTTCTCTTTTGGCTGCACCACCTCCTTTTGTAAGACCAGCCATTCGCACAAAACGAACCGCCACTTTGCGGACAAGTTCAGTCCTTGCTATTTTCCCCTCTGGCTTTTTTTCGCTCATTTCACTTTCCGGGACGGACAATGACAGCTTCCCGATGGGTAACACGTCCATCTTAATCGGCACGTATTTCTTCGGCGACATTCCTTTGGGTGCGGACAGATATTCCGTTTGCGGCTGTCTCAATCCAAGCCTGTATTGTATCGCTCCGGCTACGCCCTCCTTCACCGGCATTCAGCCAGGCGTGCCGCCCCTCGTGTCGGTGTACGGATCAGTCTCTCTCGCTTTATTCTATCCGACTGCTTGTTTCCCAACTTTTCATAATCGCTTTTTGCCGAAGCAATCATCATTTTTCCGTTGCAAAGATAGTGTGCAGACAGGAGCAACCTGACGGTCTTGACCAATGGCATCGCTGTGCAATCTTCCTTTATCAAGCCTCCCGGTTTTGCTTGCGGCCAAAAATAAAGCGTATTGTATCAGGCTATCCTTGGTGCATCCCTTAAACAGCACCTACTTTTTGAGGCAGCGTAAAATTGATTTAATAACTTCTAAAAGCAATTCAACAATGAAAAAGATCGAAAACACCTTCGCCGTAACCGGATTCTTGGGCAAAGACGCTGAAATCCGTCAGTTCACCAACGCCAGTGTCGCACGTTTCTCTCTGGCAGTAAGCCGACAGGAGAAGAACGGAGAGGAAGCCAACCGCGTTTCCGCCTTTATGAATATCGAGGCATGGCGCAAAAACGAGAACACCGGGTCGTTCGACATCTTGACCAAAGGCACTATGCTCACCGTCGAGGGTTACTTCAAGCCCGAAGAATGGAACGACAACGGCACGAAACGCAACCGCATCGTGATGGTGGCTGTCAAGTTCTACCCGCCCGTCGAAAAGGAGGAAGCTCCCGAAAAGCCGGCAAAGCCAGTGAAAAAAGGCAGGAAATAACCCCAGCCTTATCACGACAAAAAGCGGCCTTCGGGTCGCTTTTGTTTTGCTCATGGTCTGGCTGCCGCACATCGCACCTTTATAACCGGGTTATCTCCATACCGAATTGCCTTTATACGCTTTGCCGCACCTATACTCTCTTTCCATATAACTCCTATCCCGCAAGCCCGGTCATTTTCTCTGCAAAGTTCGATTGGCGGTTGCCCGTCCTGTCAAGGACTGCTTCGCTTGTTGGCGAAAAATCTTCCTCCCCGACACGTCGAAGAGTGTATTTTCCGCATCCTCCTTGCCCGGATCGACCGCCAATCCTTGGGGCAGAAAAATTAATCAGCCTTTCGATACAGGACATATCGGAGGGAAATAAAAAACAATCTTAAAATTTGAAGTGATATGACATTCAGAGAATTTATGGCAGAGAACGGTTATGAACTGCAAACAACCTTTTGGAGTGATTTTTCGATAGCAGACCGATTCGGGATGTCGGCAATCCGGGACACTTTCGACCGAGCCTTTGAGGAGTGGAAAGAGGACTACGAGTATCTTACGGAGCTGGTACTGGTACTCAATCACAAAATCTGGCAATACTATGAAACAAGACCGGACATTGCGACCCTATACAATTCCCTTTGGGAAAAAGCCCGGCAATATGCGGAGGAAAACCTGAAAGATGACGAGTTAAGCTATTATTATGACGTGACGGATTAAATGTGCCCCGTCGGGGTGGTTTTCCGGAAAACAAAGAGAGCCGGCTTTTGCAGGCTGCTCCTTGTGCCGGTTCCCCTTTTTTAGAATCCAGCCCCTTTTTTACATCAATCTCTGGTTATCATATTCCCATCCCTGTTCTTCATACTATCACCGGTTTGTTTTTATCAGATGCAAAGGTCGGCCGTTCCACTTGATCCGGCAGCTTGAAGTGTATTTCCTGCAAAATTCTTCCTTCCTGCGGAAGAGTAATTTGGCAAGAAAAGCCGCCGTATGAAGTTTGTAACGACAACCGTGTACCGCATCCATAAAACCCAAAAGCGGTTCAATCAGCAAAGAACCGACAAGAGGGAAAATAACAACTAATATTAACGACCTAAAAAACAAAATCATGCCTAATCATGTAACAAACCGTTTAGAAATAAACGCAGACAGAGAAACAGTACAAAGCGTAATGAATTTCCTAAGAGGAGAAAACGATGACGACAACACGCCCTGTTACATCGACTTCAACAACATTATCCCTATGCCAAAAGAATTGTTGATAGAAGCGTCCAGCGGCGGAGAATTTGGTATGCAGTATATCATCGCAATGCAGCGGAAGCCTTTCAACTCGCAGGACGAATCGAGAGCCATCCAATGGATGGAAAGCCAGACCGAGAAAGTCAGAAGAGATGCGTTGCAGCTCGGGGCGGCATATCTGAAAAACTTGGGAACGTATGGTTACGCCACATGGTACGAATGGTCTATCGCTACATGGGGCACAAAATGGAACGCCTATAATCAGGAATTTGACGAACCGAACGTGCTTTGGTTTGATACAGCTTGGAGTGGAGTGCCACAGCTCATACAAAAACTTTCCGAAAAATTCCCCGACGTTGAATTTGATTACGCCTATGCCGATGAAGATTTAGGTTCCAATGTGGGTAGAGGAATTGTCCGAAATGGAGAAATCAACATGACCATACCTGATAATGGAAGTAACGAAGCCTTTGAAATCTTGTTTTATGTGAAACCGGGAATAGACGAATACTTTGAACTGACAGATGAAGGTTACAGATGGATAGCCTAAACAAGCTATGTAGATAATGCCCAATTTGGATTTAGGATACATCTTTTGTCAATGTATCCTGGATTCTTAGTCGGAATCCCCGTTTATATTTTCATTGCAAACGGTTCTTTTATACCCAGCCGGCACTGACTATTGCTGTATTTCATATCCTTTTACCGCTTCGTGCCTTTTGAGCCTCGCCTATTTTACCACCTTAATGCTTTTGACCGGCTATTTGTCATCCCTGAAACTACTTTGGCTGAAGCCGCCGAACACGCCTTTCAGGAGCTTGCCGACAACCCAAAACACCAGCAGTACAATTATAATCTCTCCCATAGTTTTACTTTTTATATGATTATCAATTATAAAGATACGAAAAAACTACCGATAATGCAAACGTACAAGTTTAATTAACAGTATTTTACATTCAGACATTACCACTATTCGGTCCGCTCTCTTCCGGCTTCTTCTTGTTGCGTGGGCCGCTGGTCTGACCGCGGTCGAGCTTTATCCCGTACCGGTTGAGTATGCGCCAGATTGAACTTTTGCTGCTGAACCCGCTGATAGCCCAGATGTCGTCGAGATTATGCCCGTTGACATACATATCAACGATAGTCTGGTCTCGCTGTGCCTTGGATACGACCCGTGGCGTTGCCGGGGCCTTGATGTTCCGCTGCAACTCCTCGACATGGGCGGAAAACTTACGCAATGCGGCAATCTCCTCGGGCAAAGCCCCGACAATCCATAACACATCGGCCGCGGTCGTATCGGGGAACAGTTCGCTGCGGGTATCTATCCGGTCATGGATAGATATGATGCGTACCCCCTTGATCCGGCACAGCTCGACGAACGCCGCCAGTTCACGCAAGCCGCGCACGGCGGTGCTGAATTTGGACACAACAATCTCATCGCCCCTTCCGAGATTGGACATAAGCTGCTTCCACATGGGGCGAAGCGTCTCATGTTCGATAGTTTCCTCTATGATGTGTACACAACCGTGCTGTTGCATCCATTCCCTGTCCGCATCGAAACTATCATTGTTTGCTCTGAATAGGTAGCCTACTTTTGCCATTTGAATATACGTCGTTTTGATAACAAGTGCAAATATAGCACTTTCATCCGAATCTTATTTCATATTCCGTCTAAATTTTCACCATACGCTCTTTTTTATCTCTTTTTCTTTCAGTTATTTTCATTGACAATCATATTGTTAGATATGATATAAAAATTACGCTAAATATGATTTCAGGTTAACATTCAATCAAAAAATTATATATAGTTTTGTACTGTTGAATATGAAAATAGAAATATGAAAACAATAAAATCACACTCAAAAACACCGATTCTTTTGTCCCGGATATGTGCCGCTTCTTTTGCCATATCCCTATTGACATCGTGCGGTAGCGGCAGCGGCAAGCCATTGGTCGAAGCGTCCCGCGACCCTGCCGGAACATACCGGGAGTACCTGTCCGATATACGGCGGCAGGCCAATCCGTCTTTCACGGTTCTGACAAAGCACATCCGCCGGTGGCAGGCGGTAAAGGATTCCGTTTTCACGTGTATCGGGCGGGACACGCTCAATCCCGCCCACTCCGCCCTTCACGAAGAATGCGTCCGGCTGCATGATTCCGTCCGCATTGAGTTCTCGCGCCTGGTTCTATCGAGACCGCGCACCTATCAGGAACTTCTGGCACTCAAAGGAGAGTTCTCACCATACGGCAAAGACGAGGAACTGCACCGTGCGGCCGAGGATATCCGCCCTTTTTTCGCTTCGCTGGACAACCGGCCTGCAAGCCGGGGCAGTAAACGGCAAGTCCTCGCGAAATACCGCGCGTTACTTGCAGAAACCATCCGTAACGGCATACACAGCCGCGAAGACCTGACCGCATACATCAGGAAAGAAGACGCCCTCTTCCGGGCGTTCCTTACCCACCTACACGATCTCGACGGCGAGAACACGGCCGACATCACGCGCGACACCGAACGCTGCTGCTCGCAACTGTTCCTTGCCGCCGAACGCGAGGAGATTACCTACCGGGAGGCGATGCTCTATCTGGCGATACGTACCAACCGTCGGCAGATACAGAATATGCAGACCTGCATCGACGACGTTCGCGACAAGAAAGTAAAGACGCCCGCACAGGCGCAAGCCTATATCTGGATGCTCGTACAACCCTATGCCTCGCTGGACGGCTTCTGTCTGACACTGCTTTCCGACGGGGAGAGGAAACAGCTTGACAGGATGGCGGCGCAGACTCCTGCCGCATTCAAGGCTTTGAGCCAAGCCTTGAATGCGGAAAGCGTAAGGCTGGACGAACTGCCCGGAATGTTCATGGAAATTTTCATCCACACGTTATAAACCGACACAAGAAATATGAATATGCTACGACATTTTTTCGACGACTTTATGACGTTCGTCCCCCTGCAACTGCCGCAGTTGCTCGATGTCACGACAATGGAAGCACCACAGTTTTACGGCGACTACGCCCTGCTGACCTTCCCGTTGCGCGACCCTTACGATTTGGAGGAAGTGATGGATATGTTCGAGGACGATATGGAGCTGATAACCCTCTATCACCACATTCCCGCCATGACCGATAAGTTCGGCCACAGCACCTGTGCGTACTCCAATCCGGCATTCGGGCAGATGTTCAAGATAAACTGCAAGACGGATGCCGACGGCAAGGTGAATACCATTCTCGTTACTATCTACGACTCGCTCGAACAGATGTACGGCGACCTGTGCCTCGATTTGGAACTTCATTCCAAAGGCGGCACGTTCAGGTATCGGAAGTCGAAAGACGATATTCTGCTGAACTTTTTATAAACACCCACGCCATGCGAAATACGCTGTACCGACAAATGGTCTACTGGATCAGGATGTACCGGACCTGGATAGAGGTTGTCGATGACAATTCCTATCAGGAGTACGCCATTCCAAGAAACGGGCATATCGACTACATGGTTGCCCGCACGCTGGTGCTGCGGGCGTACAAGGACAGAGGCACATACACCCAAGGGACGACGTGGACGGTTCCCGAACACGATCTGGACAAGGCTCTGGCCACCTACCGCAAGCAGGACCATACGTTCAGACAGCGAATCAAGAGAGCGGCGATGTACTTCTCGCCGAGGGATGCCGAGGCCGTCATCCTGTTGGCCACCCACGGCATTGTCCGGTTGGAACTCGTGATACCACCCGTTCCCGTGCGTGAAAAACCTTATTACCTATGACCTGGAATATACTGCAACTCATCTTCTGCGCGATGCCTTTTGTCCTCTCGCTGACATTGTACAAAAGCCACCGTCCCTTCATGGCACCATTCTACGATGCCATGACACGCAGTGCGAAAGCCCGCAAGCTGTACGTACAGGTCGTACTGATCCTGCTGCTACTGTTTCATTATGTCTACACGGGCGGACATCCCGGCGAGTTCGGCGTCCTGCCATCGACCGCTGTCTGTGCCGTCATGTTCTCGTTCAAAAGAACGGACAAGTGGCTGCGCGGTCTGCTCGATCGTCCACGCGCATTCGGCACGCTCGCGTTGGCAGCATTGGCCACCGGTTTCATACCGCATCTGTACACGACGGCAGTAACCGCCGCCTATCTTCTTTTGGCTGCACTGTTCTATCCCTCCGTTCGGGTATTGACCGAATGGAAGGACAGAAGCAGGTTGCCCGGTTGGGTGCAACATCCCGAACTGCTGGCCGAAAGTTATCACGACCATCATCACGCGAAGTTGCCGCATGATGCGGACAGCGGCAACCCTGATATATCCGCGCAATAGTAATCATTAAAAACAGAACGAAAAATGGAAAACAAACAAAAGATACCCGTGTCCATACTGGTGGACAGAGGAGTATTCGATTACCTCAAGGAGAAAGTCGGCGAACGCAAGACAAAGACGGAAGCCTACAGCGACCTGTTGGACAAAGCCCTGACAGGCTTCGTCTCCCCTTTTTTAAGAAGGCAGGACTACGAACTTCAGCCCAACCAGTGCCACGTTACCGTTTCCGATCTCGCGGCGGAGTGGCACTGGCACCGCGCTACCGTCCGTTCCTTTCTGGACGCGATAGAAGCGTTCGGGCTGCTGGAACGTACTCGGCTCGCCAAAAGTGTCGTCATCACCATGACCGTGCAAACCGGCCAGCCGACGGAATCCCGTGGTGGACAGATAAAGCCGGACCTTGCCGACCGGTTGCAGGAAGTATTATCCGACTGGATAACCGGTAAAACAGACTCCGGCGAGACCGGCATCAAGTGCGGGCAGCTTGTCCGTCAGGCAATGGACGAAGCAGGCTTATATGACGACTGCCTGTCTCCGGGCAGCCTCACTCGCGTTAACGCGGAATCGGACGACGAGCAGGCCGTGAAGATCCGCGCGGTAGCCTTGGAGTGCATCGCGCTTGCCGCCATGAGGCGGGCACTGCGCGGGTCGAGGTTCGACGACGGCTCGGAACTCATGGACTACTTCCGTCATGGACTCTACGGGGACTGGACGGGACTTGTCGAGACCTCGAAAGGCATTGCGAAGCTCATTCTCAATGTCGATAAGGATGATAATACCGATTATCATGACGATGACAGAGAGTTCCTTAAAACGCTTTTCAAGCCCTTTCTGGCGCTTGCGGCAAGGGCGCAGGAGACAGCGCATCAGGTCGGAGATTGAAAATAGAATGTATAACCGCGAACAATCCGCCTTTTTCCGGTACAGGTATCCCGCCAGTTATAGGAGGCATCCGGGCTTGCCCGTCTGTCAGTAGTTAACCCCTTCGGGGAGCCTAATACCCCACCTGCCTGACGTCAGTGGGAAGGGTGTCCATCGGGGCAGCAAGCTGGGACACGGCGGATTGTCCGAAAAAACACGAGAACAGTATGGCAAATCAAAAACAGGTGCTTGATGTGCAGGTATCGAAGGGCATCACCGTCGCCCAGAGCAACGAACATCTGCGCGACCGCAGCGAAAAGGCGGAGAAATACGCCATGATCAAAGGCAATTACGATCCCACGCGCAAACATCTGAACTTCGAGGTCGCGTCCGGGTGCAAGATACGTCCCATCCACACGAGCCGCAGCATTCCCGAACGGATGGCGGACATATTAAGCGGTCGGGGGATCAAAGACCCCAACGAGGGGCTGGCCGAACCGAAATACCGCACGGTTGTAAACATCATCTTCGGAGGTTCACGGGAGCGGATGCGCGAACTCGCGTTCGGCACACAGCAGGTGGATTTTGAAAAAGGTGCGGACAATACACGCATAAAACGGAAGAGCGACATCGAACGCTGGGCGAAAGATGTCTATTCGTTCGTGAGCGGCAGATACGGCGAGCAGAACATAGCCGCTTTCATCGTACATCTTGATGAACAAAACCCGCACGTGCATTGCACACTTCTGCCAATCAAGGACGGGAAGTTTGCGTACAAGGAGATATTCGCCGGAAAGGACAAGTTCGAGTACAGCGCGAGAATGAAACAGCTCCACACGGACTTCTTTACCGAGGTCAACACGAAGTGGGGAATGTCGCGGGGAACGAGTATTTCTGAAACGGGCGCACGGCATCGTTCGACCGAGGAGTACCGCCGTATGCTCTCTGAAGAGTGTACGACCATCGAGGAAAATATCGATCGCCACCGGAAGGCGTTATCAGAACTCCAATCGGATATCCGTCTGGCGGAGCGCAGGGTCAAGGGGCTTACGACGATGGTCGGGAATCTCGAAAAGGCGAAGGCTGAAAAAGAGACCCGGCTGTCGGCAGCCGAACAGGAACTGGCCACGAACAAAGACGACGCGGCGGAACTGGAAGCTCTGGTCATGTCGTTGGAAAAAGAGCTGCAGGGAATCACCGGACAACTGGCAGACAAGCAGGAGAAGCTCCAAGCCGCCGACCGACAGCTTACTGACCTTAAAGAGAACATGGCGGTCATTAAAGGACGTACCGAAGAACTCAAGGAGGAAGCCTACAAATACTCCCGCGATGTACACTCCAAAGTGGACAGCCTTCTCAAGGATGTCCTGCTGGAAAGTCTGGTCGGTGAGTTCCGTTCCACATCGGCACAAATGGATGCTCCACAGCGGCAACTGTTCGACGGCTCGCTCGTGCAGTCGATAGCGGAACGTGGCGCGGAGGTTATGTACTGCGCGACGATGCTATTCCTCGGAATGGTCGATGATGCCACCACGTTTGCCGAAACACGTGGCGGCGGAGGTGGCGGCAGCGACCTCAAATGGGGACGTGATGACGACGAGGACAACCGTGCGTGGGCACTTCGCTGCATGAGGATGGCAAGCCGCATGATGCGCCCGGCCATCGGCAAGAAGCCCAAGCGGTAAGTGGCGATACGTCTTATGATAAATCAAAGTATAACGAATTTAAAATCATTGGATATGACGAAACAACTCATCTTTACTTTTGCCGTGCTCTGCACGTTGCAGGCACGGGCGAATGTACAACCCGTACAGGAAGATACTGTACGACATTATTCACGCTACGAATCCACGGAACTGCTTCAACCTATGCAGCCCGTTTGTCTTGATGGGGTGGTACTCCCGATGTCCAGTACCGGCAACTGGTTTGTCGGTATCGCCGGAGGAACGACCGCCTTTCTCGGCACGCCGCTCGGCTGCGAAGACCTTTTCGGACGGGTGAAACCATCGTACAGCTTTGCCGTCGGCAAGTGGTTCACGCCATCGGTTGGTGCGAGAATAAATTACAGCGGATTGCAGTTCAAGGACGCAGAACTGTCCATACAGGACTACCACCATATCCGCGCGGATATGCTCTGGAACATCCTCGGCCGCAGGTACGCCCGGCAGGGACAGGCACGTTGGGGACTTGCGCCCTTTGCAGGAGTCGGGCTGCTGCATAATTCCACAAACGGAAACAACCCATTTGCACTCTCCTATGGGATACAGGGACAATACCGTATCTCCCGGCGGGTAAGTGCCACGCTGGAGCTGTCCAACACGACCACCTTTCAGGACTTCGACGGTTATGGCCGCACGAACCGCTTGGGCGACCATCTGCTCTCGCTGACCGCCGGATTCACGTTCCATCTCGGCAAGGTAGGTTGGAAACGTGCGGTGGACGCGACGCCCTATATCCGCCGGAATGAACGGCTCGTCAATTACGCCAATTGTTTGGCGGAAGAGAACCGGCGTTACGCGGGTCTCCACGACCGGGACAGGCGGACGCTCGCCGAGTTGAAGAAAATTCTGGAAATAGAGGGACTGCTCGATACATACAGTTATTTGTTCGGGGAGGACGGCGACGGACGCAAGGCTTATCCCGTGAACAATTACAGCGGACTGAACTCGCTCTGTGCAAGACTGAAGCACAGGCGTTGGGACGGCACGTCGCCTCTTGATACGGCAGCCCTCTATTCCGGCAACGGATATCCGGCATCCGGTCAATCCATATTCCGAAACGTGTCGGACGCAGCACATCAGGGCTTCTTGGGTACGGATTCCACAGTTTTCATGTATGCCGACGGTGAATGTATCGGTGCTCCCGTCTATTTCTTTTTCAGTCTCAATACGGCCAGTCTGACGGACGCTTCACAGATGCTCAATCTCGACGAACTGGCACGTGTGGCAAAGAAATACAACCTGTCCGTAAGAGTTACGGGAGCGGCCGACAGTTCGACGGGTACACCTGCCATCAATGATTCATTGAGCACCGCGAGGGCGGAGTTTATCACCGCCGAGCTGAAGCGACGCGGAATCCCGGACAAAATGATCGTCAAAACCGGCATAGGCGGAATTGCCGACCATACACCCGTCGCGGCCAACCGACATACGAAAGTGGAACTGTACTTCCCAAATCCGGAGAAAACAACGGATTAACCTTATAGATCGTTATGGAAGAGAATCCTGCGGATATGGAATCTACAACAGGAATGTAAGACTTCATCATTCATGGGACGAACCCGTTTCAAACAGCTGAAATAATCGTTCAGTGATTCTTTGCTGTCCCGATTGATAAATGATGTCTGGTGTATAAGCAAGTGTGTATTCCCGTAGCGCAACAATAAACAGCATGAACGCAGTACAAAAAAGCAAGTAATTCGTGAAGTGAATCAAAATCATTCACGGATATGTTTCTCGGAACAACCCTTTTGTTGAAATAGAGCATTCGGGATACACCTGAATCAAAAGAGCCAGTAAAGACCTTTGCTTTCCGAAGCGAAGGTCTTTTTATTAAATATCAAATAATTAAAATAACAGCAATGACGACAGTAAAAGTAAAATTCCGTGCATCTTCTGTTCCGACGAGGGAGGGCACATTATTCTATCAAGTGATTCACGGCCGTGTGCCGAGGCAAATCAATACCGGGTACAGACTCTTTCCCCCGGAGTGGGACAAACAGCACGCCGAAGTGCTCCTGCCGCCGGATGCCGGGCAGAATAGACACACTTATCTGGTAGCGTTAAGAACCCGTATAGCGGAAGACACGGCACGGCTGAAAAGCATCGTTTCCCGGTTGGAACGTACAGGTCATGATTATACTGCCGATGACGTGGTAAAACTCTACCTTACTCCCTCGGAAGCGGGAGGCTTCATGTCTTTCGCTTGTGAACTTGTCAAGCAGCTGAAACAGATCGGTAAAACCCGTACAGCCGAACGGTACACGACCGTCATGAACAGTTTCGGGCGGTTCCTTGGAGAAAACGACGTGCTTTTGGATGAGACGGATTCAAATCTGATGGTGAAGTATGAAACCTTTCTGAAAACAAGGGGCGTGTGTCCGAACTCGTCCTCTTATTATATGCGTGGATTACGGGCAATCTACAACCGGGCGGTAGAAAAGGAACTGACCGTACAACGAAATCCGTTCAAGCACGTTTATACGGGTATCGACAAGACCGTCAAAAGAGCCGTTCCACTGAAAATCGTCCGGCAGATACGGGAGCTTGACCTGGCATTGTTCCCCGCGATGGATTTTGCCCGGGATATATTCCTGTTCTCGTTCTATACCCGTGGAATGTCGTTCATCGATATGGCGTTCCTGAAGAAAAAAGATTTGCAGAACGGTATTTTGTCATACCGCCGACACAAGACCAACCAGCAGCTGTTCATCAAATGGGAAAAGCCCATGCAGGAGATTATCGACAAGTACGACACCATAGGAACGCCCTACTTGTTGCCGATAATCAAGGATATGGATGCCGATGAGCGGCGACAATACAAAAACGCAGCCCACTTGGTTAATAACAAATTGAGAAAGTTGGGAGAGCAATTAGGACTGTCTATCCCTCTGACAAGCTATGTTGCCCGTCACGCATGGGCCAGCATAGCCAAGAGCAAGAACATTCCTGTTTCCACTATCAGCGAGGCGATGGGACACGACTCTGAAGCTACCACACGCATTTATCTTGCCTCTTTGGATACTTCGGTAGTGGACAAAGCGAACAGCCTTATTCTAAAATCCCTGTAAAAGACGGGGAGTGTTTCCTGCCGTAAATCGACCTTGTTTCTTGCAATGGATTGGTTTACGGTGTTTTTATTTCCGTAAGTCATCCATCCCATCCGTATATATTATCCCCCGTTTTGTAAGCATAGTAAATTGAACGGTTTCTTTCCAAGAGAAGTATTCCGCCTGCAAAGATATGAAAATAAGGCGAGAATTAAGGATAAGAACTGAAAAAGAATTATCACTTTTTTCTTTGTAAGAGAAGTGATTTTTAGACAGAAGAGTATGAAATTTCCTACAATAATGGTAAAGACAACAATGCTCCTGTCTAAAAATAAAACCGCAAAATAAGAAAGGAATGTTGAGCAAACAAAGATTTTGATTCGCTATAACAATCTGACTGATAGGAAATAAAACAAATCCAAATTTCTCTTGGAAAGAGAAGTGCCAAGTACGAGGTATTTGTTGAGTAAAAATATAATTCTCTCCGAGAGAGATGTATTGACGGTTGCAAAGTTACGTAATTTGCTGCAAATAAAGTCATAAAATAGCTTTTTATTTTCAGTTGTTTTCATCTTTATTTGAATCTTGCGCATCAAATGTTGAGCAAATTCCAACTGTAAAAAGGCTGTTTCTCTTTGTTTTGCAGGTGATTACATCATATATCGGCTTCTTGATACATCTCTCTCGGAGAGAATGAGTGATAACTTAATAAGAATATATGCGCATTGGAATATTAAATAATCTATTCATTTTGGCTCTCTTGGGTGCAGGTCCACTGTATGCGCAGGAGAGCCGCACGGAAGTCCGCTTCGATTTCCGTGTGAACAGCATGGTTGTCGATTCCCTCTACAATGACAACGCCGCACGTATGAGGGAGATGAAGGCTTTCCTGCGGGATATCCGCCGGGACAGCACCGTAAGCATTACCGGGGTGTCGTTCCGCGGGGCGGCATCACCCGAAGCGAGCCATGAATGGAACCACAAATTGGCGCAGGGACGTATCGCCTCGCTCGAACGGCTCGTGCGCCGGGAGATGGAGCTTCCCGACAGCATTGTCACTCGTGAGGAGGGCTATATCCCTTGGGAATACCTGAAAGAGCGGGTAGCCGCTTCCGACATGCCCTATAAGCTGGAGGTTCTCGACATTATCGGTGAGGATGCCGTCTTGGTCGATTATCCCCTGCGCGGCGAGAAAGTGGATTCGCGTGTCGTCAAGTTGCAGAAACTTGACGGCGGCAGGGTGTGGAACCGGATGAAGAGCCTCTTCTTCCCCTCCATGCGCAACGCTTGCGCCGTGTTCGTCACCTACAAGAAAGAAGTTCCACCGGTCAGAGAACCTGAAACGGTTCCCGATACGGTTGTGGATATTGAAGAAGCTGCACCCGTTGTCGAAACGGCAGATACCGTAACCGAAGCGGTTAAGCCGGAGCGGTGGCAGCGCCATTTCCATGTGAAGACCAACGGCATCGGCTGGGCGATGGACATCACCAACATAGCCGCCGAGGTCGATTTGGCAAAACACTGGTCGGTAACGCTGCCCCTTTACTGGTCATCGTGGAACTACTTCAAATCAACATTGAAATTCCGCACGCTGGCGTTGCAGCCGGAAGTCCGCTACTGGTTCGCGGAGGATAATGACGGATGGTTTGCCGGGGCACACTTCGGCTTGGCGTGGTACAACTTCGCCACCGACGGCGACTACCGCTACCAAGACCACGGAGGGCACAGCCCGGCAGTGGGCGGAGGAATCGCGGCCGGTTACCGTCTGCCCGTCAGCCGCAACAAACGTTGGCGGATGGAGTTCTCCATCGGAGCGGGTGTCTATAAGCTGCACTACGACAAGTTCCACAACTACAAGGACGGACTTTTGGTAGAAACCAAGAAGAAGACATGGTTCGGCATAGACCAAGCCGCCGTGTCGGTAGCCTATACGTTTGACCTCGGAAAGAAAGGAGGTGCGAGATGAAACGACTCTCCTTTATCCTTGTCCTTTTCTCCGCCTTGTCAATGATGGTCACAAGCTGCGACGTACACGAGTTTCCCGAACTGCCGGAGAAAGTGCAGTTCCACCTGAAACTGCACTATGCCACAGATATGCCCCAGTGGGAGTATCCTATTACCTCCGTCCGTTCGATAGTGCCGTCGAAGAGCGTGCAGACCGCCGGAGAAATGCGCTACATCATACGACTCTATCCGCAGGACGCCAAATCGTCGGCATGTACACCCTCGCAGGAGTTCGTCTTCACCCGCGACGTGGCGGAAGGCTATGACGCGGAGTTCACGCTCGAAGCCCCCGCCGGCAACTATACCGTAATGGTGTGGTCCGACCTTGCTGAAAACGCAGGCGGCGGGCATCGGTTCTACAACACCGAAGACTTCCTGGATATAGCCTTGCAGGGCGACCACGCGGGCAACAACGACTACCGCGACGCTTTCCGCGGCACCCACTCCCTGACCCTGACTTCCGGCATTACCGAGACAGAGCCGGAAACGGCGGTAATCGAGATGGAACGCCCGCTGGCGAAGTTCGAGTTCGTGACCACCGACGTGGAGAAGTTCATCGACAAGGAGATACAGGCCGCCATCTCCCGTGGGGAGATAACGGAAAACGCCCCCGCGTCGAGGGTGGACGTGGAGGACTACAAGGTGGTGTTCTACTACGTGGGCTTCATGCCCAGTGCGTACAGCATGTTCACCGACAAGCCGGTAAACTCCGTTACCGGTATAAGTTTCGCCGGCAGGCTCGCTTCGCTCAACGAATCGGAGGCCTCGATGGGCTTCGACTACGTGTTCGTCAACGGCACGGAATCGGCTGTCACGGTACAGGTGGGTATCTTCGACAAGGACGGCAACCGCCTCTCCATGAGCGAATCGGTGAGAGTGCCGCTGCGCCGCAGCAAGCATACCGTGCTGAAAGGAAAGTTCCTGATGCAGAACGCGTCGGGAGGAGTGAGCATCAATCCCGACTACGACGGAGACCATAACATAATACTCTGACCATTATGATTAAAAGAATACTACATATCACACGTTATCTGCTTGTGGCGGTGTTGCCGCTGCTTGCAGGCTGTTCGGAAGACGTCTTCGAGCCGTCAGCCGGTGACGGCTCGTCGGTGGCGGTGACGTTCCGGGCAAGCATCGACACGGGGATACAATCCCGCGCCATCAGCGACGGCACGGGTGCCGACCGCCTGCTCGTCGCGGTCTATGAGGGCGAGACACCCGTCAAGACATACAGCAACGATTACGAACTCAAAACCGCACTGACATTGGGTATCGAGCTTCGCCTGCTGTCGGAACACAACTATAAGGTGTTGTTCTGGGCTTATAACGGGGACAACACCGCCTATAAGGTTTCCGACCAAGGCGTGATTACCGCCGACTATACAAACTATCTTGCCGGAGGTTTCGCCAAGATGGAGCAATTGGACGCTTTCTATGCCGTATCGGAAATTTCCGTTTCCGGAGACAAGAGCGAAAGCGTGACGCTGACGCGCCCGTTCGCACAGCTCAACTTCGCTGACAATCTCACCCGGCCCGAAACAGGTACGCACCGTTCGGAAGTCACCATCAATGGCGTTGCCACGTCGTTCAACGCCCTTACGGATGAAACCGCCGGAGAAACCCGGAATCTGACGTTCTCGTTCACCGATTTCCCCGACGAGACACTCACATCGGACAGCGACACCTATTATTATATAGCCACCAACTACCTTTTCGTCCCGGCATCGGGCAGCGTAACTGCCACCTGCCGGCTGAAGCAGGCCGCCGGTGGCAGTGTAATCACCGAGCGCGTCATCCCCGATATCGCATTGACCGCCAACAAGCGCACCAATGTTTTCGGAAACCTCGTGCAGCAGCCGGAGGATATATGGGACGGCATCACGCTGACCCAGCCCGAAACAGACGAACAGAACCGCTACATCATTGATGAGTGTGCCGACTTGGCTTGGTTAGTGCAGAACGGCAAGACTTTGGCGCAGAACAGCACTTTCGTACTCACGAAAGATCTGAACATGGCCGAAAAAACGCTGTCACCGGTCGCGCTTCCGCAAGGTTCGACGATAGAGGGTGGCGGACATACCGTAAAGAACCTGTCAATGAACGGCGGCGGTCTGTTCGGCGATGCCACCGACTTGACCGTAAAAGAGCTTACCGTTGATAAAATCGCTATCAAAAATGCGGACAACCATACGGGTGCCCTTGTCAACACGCTCTGCGGAAACGGTGCTTTCAGCTCCGTCACCGTCAAGAACGCCACAGTCGCCACCACCAATGGCGCAGCAGGCGGAATGGTGGGCTACGTGGTGCGCAAATCCGAGAAAGACCGCAGCGAGACGCTGGCACTGACATTCAACGGTTGCCGGGTGGAAAACTCCTCGGTGTCCGGCACACTGAGCGAGGGCAAGTTCGTAGGACTACTTAGCGGCTACGACCTGAAGGAGAGCGTCAGCTTTGCCACCGACTGCTCGGTGAGCGATGTTAACGTGGCCGATTTCACCTCTCCATACACAGAGGGCAACGAGGGTGCATGGCTTGCGGCGAACGATTACACGAAATACAACGGCTGGCTCGGCGATGAGAAATACTCGCGCGGCACGGTCAACTATGGCGGCGTGCGTTTCATTCCCTGCTGGGACGGCTCGAAAAAAGTTACACCTCTCGAAGAAAACGGCGTGAAGCTCATCTACTCCGCTTTTGATCTCGCGGCACTGCAAGACAAGGATGTCGGAACTATAAAATTGATGGAAAATGTCTGTATGGAGTATGATTTGGATGGTGCATCAAAAGATGATGTTCGCAAGAATATTTTCACGGCCATCAGTACTTTAAGCAAACTTGAAGGAAACTACAAAACGATATATAATATCTCTATTCGCGATAACTATTATGGAGGTTTTGTAAAACAGGAGAGTTGTGCTACTACTTTTGAAAACATCACTTTTGACGGTGCCGACATACGCGTATCCCATAATACAGAGACAGGAGATGCTTATTGTGGCACATTGAGGGGTTTTGCTTATGCTAAAACCATAATCACCAATGTGCATGTGAAAAACGGCTATTTAAATGGAGTCAATAAGATAGGTGGGCTTTGCGGAGGCATTTTCAGTGAAATAATTTGTACTAACAATTCTGTAACAAATTATAGCTTTGAAAACTATGATTCCAAAGTTATTGATAAGGGATTCAAGGCAAATGGGGAAATTGGCGGTTTGATAGGTTTTATATCTGTGTTGAATGCTTCTGTTACAAATGAGATAACAAACTGTTATGTAGAAAGTAACAAGTTCAATTGTATTACATATAACGCAGTATTATGGGATAGAAGTGTAGCTCCTTTCATTGGCGACATTCGCACACAGGAAAAAGGAACGGTTAAAATCAATAATTGCGCAATAAAAGGACAACACGCATATACCAACGCAGAAACAGGAAAAACAGCAGAATTTGACAAGCATAAGAAAAGAACCGGCGGCTCAATCATTAGACCACAATATACCTATTATCCTTTAGTTGGACAATGTTATGCAGTTACTATTTTGGATACGCAAGGTAATGTATATATAGATGAAACTAAAATATTCTAATTAAAATATGAACAATTATTTGAAAATCATGGCAATTGCGGCTTTGCCGCTGATGTTCGCCGGATGTGCGGACAATGACGAAGTCATTGCCGGAGACGAGACCGTAGAGGTCAGTTTCAGTGCGGCGTTGCCGCAGAAGATTCAGAGCCGCGCAGCAGGCAGCACTCTGAACGTGAACAAGGTGGTGTGCGCCACATTCGACAGCGAGGGTAACGAGATTGAAGCCCTGCGGGAAGTCGTTGACATTGTTGACGGACAGGACATCCAATACGCTCCGCGCTTGGTGAAAGACCACACCTATCAGGTGGCTTTCTGGGCGATGAAAGAGGGCGCATACAACGTGACCGACATGAAGAACATCTCCCGCAAAGCCGGTGAGGGTGCTTCGACCGACGAATCCGACTTCGAGTGCTTTGCCAACCACACCGCCCAATTCACGGTGAGCGGTAATGCAAATGAAAGCATCACTTTGAGCCGTCCGGTAGCCCGTCTCCGCCTCGGCACAAGCGAAGCCGACCTGGATGCCGTGAAAGCCCTCGGCTATACGCCCACGAGCGTCGAGGTGAAGCTGACCACCAACAATGCCTACAATGCCCTTGAAGGCAAAGTCACGGGAACGGCTTCCAAGCAGACGTTCACCCTGCCGGTAAGCACCGAGGGCAGCATCACTGCCGGTGAGAGCACTTACAAGTCCCTTACGTCCAACTATGTGTTCGCAAGCGATGGAAATGTTACCGTCACCCTCACCATAAAAGGCAAGAAGAACACCGAGGGCGCAACTGAGGAAAACATCTGCACCCGCACGGTGGATAACGTACCTCTCCATCCCAACAAGAACACCAACATCGTGGGCGACCTGATGACGGGAACTGTCATCTACACCATCACGATGGAGAGCGAATATGGCGACAGGGACGAAAACAAACCTGTGTAAACAATCTAAATAAATATAGTTCACCTATTTATAAACTAAATTTTTTATCACATGAACAAGAAGTATTTCTTAGGAATGTTCGCCGCGGCAGGTATGCTGCTGGCAACATCATGTTCGAATGACGAACTCATCGAACAAGGTTCGGGCGATATGGCTACCGTATCGTTCAACATCACAACCGAAGGCGCACCCATGTCCCGCGCAATCAGCGACGGCAGCGGTGCCGACAAGCTCATCTGGCGTGTCTATGACAAGGACGGAAACGTAATCGCCGGGCAGAACAACAAATTTGTTAATAATTTCACAAGCGGTCAGACCGTTGATGTCCGCCTTGCAAAGGGTCAGACCTACAAGGTGGCATTCTGGGCACAGGACGCCGATTGCAAAGCCTACAACACTGATGATCTCCGTGCCGTCAAAGTTGACTACAAGACTTTCAACACCAATAACGACGAGACCCGCGACGCATTTTTCGGGTTTAAAGAAATCTCTGTGAGCGAAAACAAGACAGAGAAAGTTATCCTCACACGTCCGTTCGCCCAGATCAATGTTGGCGTGACCAATGAAGACTGGAAGGCAGCCGTTGCTTCCGGCGTGACCGTAACCACCTCTTCCGTGAAGATTGAGAATGCCGCCACGACTATCGACCTTATCGGTGGCAGTGTCTCGGGTGAAGAGAACGTTACATACACTGCAGCCACAATCCCCGGCGGTAACGATCCGCTTACCGGAGAGAGGCTCAAGGACGTAGCAGGCAAAGACTACAATTATCTGTCGATGTGCTATGTGCTTCCTAATAGCAGTCCGGCTGAAAACTCTACCACAGTCAAAGCAGAATTCACTTTCAAGGCAGCAGGCAAAGGCGATATCGTGCTGAAAGATGGTCTGGACAACCTCACCATCCAGCGCAATTGGCGTACAAACATCGTAGGTACTCTCCTCACCGGCAACGTTAAATTCGAAGTTGTTATCAACCCCATTTATACAGGCGATCATAACTATGACAATGGCGAATATTCTTCCGTACCTCAGCTCGTTGACGGCAACTACGAAGTTTACAACGCAAAGCAGTGGAACTGGCTTGCTTACAATAAGCAGGAAGGTGCTTCCATCAAGCTTGCCGCCGACATCGATTTCAACAACGAATCCGTAGTAAACATGTACAATGGCGTAAGCATCGACGGTAACGGCCATGCCCTCAAGAACCTGAAAATCGTAGCTCCCGCCAACCACCCGACGCTTGGCGACAACTGGGCCGTAGGCTTGTTTAAGGATGTTACCAGCGACATCACCGTTAAGAACCTCACCATTGATGGTATCACGGTCGATAATTTAGAAAACGAAGGTAATGGCTTTGCCGGTGCACTCTTCGGTGCTATCGACAACAGTGCGACCGTGACCGTTGACGGTCTTACCCTCAAGAACGCAGACATCAAAGGCGTGCAAAGCGTAGGCGGCATCGTCGGTCTCCTCGCCGATAATACCAAACTCATTGTAAAGAACACCACTCTCGAAAATAACTACATTCACAACTACGATATTGACGATGAATCCGGCTTTGTAGCAGGTCTCGCCGGTAAAGTCGTCGGCACACTTGAAATTGGTGAAAGTGTTAAATTGAACGACAACAACATTATTGGTATCTGGGCAAACAAGTCAAGTAGAGGAGAACGTTCCATCCAAGAAATAGCTGCAACATATACAGAAACCAGTGGCACTATCACCGGTTCTCCAATGACAAACGGCAACTCTGTGCAGAAATATAAATGCGGCACTAAACTTGTCAGCACAGCCGAAGACCTCGTTAACTTCGCAAACGATGTTAACAATAATGGAAATAGCTACAGCGGAAAGACTGTTGTCCTCTTGAGCGACATCGACCTTAATGGTATCAACTGGACACCTATCGGACAGACGGGTGGTAAAGCTACATTCAATGGCACATTTAATGGCAACAATAAAGTTATCAAAAACTTGAATGTAAATGTTACTGCAGGTAACGCCACCGACGCAGCCGGTCTGTTCGGTTGGAATCAAGGCACAATCAAGAATGTGATCATCGACAATGCCACTGTAATGGGCGATATTTATGTCGGTGCAGTTGTAGGTTACAACGAGTTTGGTTCTGTTGAGAATTGTACTGTTAAAAATTCCGCTATTGAAGCAATTCATGTTAATGACGACGCTTGCGGTGACAAAGCCGGTTCTGTAGTAGGCTTCCAAGGTCCTTCCGCCAAAATGTTGAAGAACTGCC
>Ga0129316_1000500_pt1 | contig 21516 bp, 16 predicted proteins | sample Cm1ome_2_FD_94429 | JGI IMG/M metagenome (GOLD analysis project Ga0129316, IMG submission 94429) | Eastern black-and-white colobus group fecal microbial communities from Wisconsin, USA - Cm1022B metagenome | ecosystem: Host-associated > Mammals > Digestive system > Large intestine > Fecal...
CCCGACATTATCGAGCATTTTGGCAACGCAGATGCCGTGCCGCAGCCGCCGGAGCGTCGCTTAAGCCGTAAGGCGGGAATTGTGCGGTGGTGCCTTAAGCGTTTTGCTTTTTGCCCGCCGGTTTTTCCGGCGGGTTTTCGTTTTTCTCTGCAAAAAGGCGATTCTTTACAAATTGTTCATACTCAAGCCCAAATCTATTCATACTTGCCCCGTATAATAAAGGCATCGAAAGAACAGAAGACTTTCGATCCCCCTTTTTCAATTTCCAATAAAATTTCCTACTTCCTTTACTCCTTTCTTTTTTCAAATTCCAAGATGCAGAAGCTGCTCCGGTCAACCGCAGGCCGGGGCAGCTTCTGTTTTTGCTGCGTTTTTTCGCATGGTTTTCCCCTTTGATTTTTCGCCCTCGGTCTTGCAAAAAGGCGTTTTTGCCTCACACTGTTTGCCTATTCGCCAACAAAATCACAATTCGCGCCCGAATTACTGGCAATATTGCCCGCCGCGGTGTATAATTGATGGTAATATTTGCAGATATTCCGCCCGTTGCCGGTATCTGCCCGAAAGGATTGATTCAACCATGAACCAAATCGCTGGCTGTGTGCGCCGTTTGGCTGCGCTCGTGCTGTGCGCCTGCCTGCTGGCCGCCGGGTTGTCCGGCTGCAGCTTTGCCTGGAATACCCCGGCCGATTCCGCCGCTGCGGACGGCTCGCCGGTTGCCAAAGAGGATCTTGACTACGATGCCTCCCTGGGCGTGATCGACACCAAAAAATTTGAGGGCACCGTGCTGCCCGAAACCCAGGATGCCGGTGCCCAGTATGTGGCCGACACCCTGTTTTTGGGGGATTCCAACACCGTGCGCTTTATGATGTACGGCGACGAAAAAACCGGCGAAGCCTACACCACCATTCGCAACAACATTGGCGTGGTGAGCATGGGCGTGGGCGCGATCACCACACTGAAATGCGAGGAGTTTTCCGGCATGAGCAGCGCCGTGACCATGCCCGAGGCCGCCAAGATTCTGCAGCCGCAGCGCATCATCATCACCTTTGGCACCAACAACCTGAGCGGCACCAGCACCAACGCCGAAAAGTTCATCGACACCTACAAAAAGGGCCTCAAGGCCATTCACGAGGCCTATCCCTATGCGGCGCTGATCGTAAACAGCATTCCCCCGCTGGATGCCCAGCGCGAAAACAGCCGCCTGAGCCAAACGCAGGTAGATGCCTACAACGAGGCCATTTGCGAAATGTGTACCGCCGAGGGATATAAATACCTCAACAGTGCCGAGGCCCTGAAAGACGAAACCACCGGCTGGGCCAAAAAAGACTACACCCTGGGCGACGGGGTGCATCTTTCCAAAAACGGTGTGGACGCACTGTTCGCTTACATACGCACCCACGCCTATGAAAATGAGGATACCCGCCCCAAGCCGCTGAAAAAGATCCCCACCCCCAAGGGCGTGCAGCCCGGCCTTGTGAAAAACGACCCCATTGCCGTGCGCGGCGCAAGGGTGCAGATCAGCGTTGTGGCCGGTGAGGGCGGCACGGTTTCGCCCACAGACACCAGCGCCAAGGCCACATTGAGCGTATCGCTGAGCGCTTTGCCCAACGAGGGCTTTGAGTTTACCGGCTGGGAGCTGGTTTCGGGCCTTGCTTCGTTTTCGGATACCGCCGCCTCCACCACCACCCTTACGGTGAACAGCGGCAACGATGCCAACGGCATTGTGGTGCGCGCCAACTTCCGCGCCATTGAAATTGAAGAAGAAACCTGGGGTGACTGGGAAACCGATGAAGCCCCCACCTGTCTGGACGAGGGCAAGGCGCACCGCACCTCCAACCGGGGCAATCGAGAGGATAAAACGCTGGATGCCAAGGGGCACGACTGGACCGCCGGTGACTGGAGCTGGAGCGGCGACGGCCCCACCCAGACCGGCACGCTCACCTACACCTGCAGCCGCTGCGGTGAAACCCGAACCGAGCAGACCAGCCGCGACAACCCCAACTACACAGCCCCCACCCCCGAGCCGCAGCCCACCGAAACGCCCAGCACCCCTGCCCCCGAAACTCCGGGCAATGGCGAGAGCACAGGCGGCGAGTCCTCCGGCGGCGAGGGCACCGGCACCCCGGACGGCGGCGGCAGCACCGAAACGCCCGACGGCACCGAGAGCGGCGGCTCCGGCAGCGGCGGCGAGGAGCCCGGCGATACACCGGACACCGCAAACGCCCCCGAAACCGCCAACGAGCCCGCCCTTGCAGCCAACAGTGCCGCATAAGCAAAATTTCACATGTTCCACACCCCCAAACGCCTTGAAACCCATTGAATTTTTCGATTAAATTATTTATAATTTCCATAAGGCGTTTCGATGGTAATATTCTATAATAGGCATACCCCTTCGGGAGCACCGAAGGGGTATGTCTGTTTTTTTTAAGGAGGGGTTTTACCATGGATCAACCGCAGTCCCGCACTGCGCGCCGCCTTTTAGAGGTTGCCGTTGTGTTTTTCTGGGCATCGGAATACTGCCACGCGCCCTATTTTACGCCCTATCTGCACAGTTTGCAGATCGGTTCCACGCTGGTGGGCATTATCATTTCCTGCTACGGCTTCACCCAGATGCTGGTGCGCATTCCGCTGGGCATTTTCACCGACACCACGGGTGCATACAAAAAAATCATCACCGTAGGCCTTTTTTGCACCACAGTCAGCAGCCTTGGCCTGTTTTTGACCACGAATTTTGTGGGCATTCTGCTGTTTCGTATGCTGGCAGGCGTGGCGGCCTCCACATGGATTGCCACCACTGTGGTGTACATGGCCATGTTTTCCGAGGCGGAAAGTGTGCGCGCCAGTGCCCGCCTGAATGCCCTGAACAATGGCGGCAAGCTGCTGGCCTTTGTGCTGGGCGGTGCCGCTGCAACGCTGTTAAACTACCGTATTACGCTGTTTATGAGCTTTGCTGTGGGCCTTGTGGGCTTGGTGGTGATGCCGTTTGTTACCGTGCCCGCCATTCGCCGCACTCCCCTTAGCCTTTCGCGGCTGGGGGCTGTGTTCACCGACAAGCACATTCTGATCCCCTCGCTGCTGATGGCGGTGCAGCAGATGATCCTGCATTCCACCGTGTTTTCTTTCACCAGCAATCTGGCCGAAAGCCGGGGCGCGGCGGCGTGGATGCTCAGCCTGCTTTCGGCCGTTTTCACGGCGGTGCAGATCTTCAGCGCCCGCATCATTGGCGGCAAACGCTTTCAGGCGATCGATCGCCACACCGCCATTTTGTTCGGCTTTGCGCTGCAATTTGTATACCTGGCCGTGCTGGCCCTTGCGCCCAATGCGTGGGTGATCCTGGCCGGGCAGGTGGCATGCGCCTTTGGCGGCGCTATTCTGGCCAGCCTGCTGCTGGCCGAGTGCGTGAGCCATGTTTCGCAGGGCGAGCGCTCCACCGTGGTGGGTGTGTATCAGGCCGTTTACGGCCTGGGCATGACCATTGGCCCCATGCTGTTTGGCCGCTGGATGGACTCCGGCTCACCTGCCCGGGCCTGCTTTTTGCTGCTGGGGCTGTGCGCCGTGCTGGTGGCCGCACTTTTTTGCATAGGCCGGGATTGTAAAAAGTGATAAATTCGTTTTTGTAATTTTAGTATCTTTGACAACGCTTTCACGACTTATGCAGAATTTGTATCAATTTATGAAAAATCTGCATTGGACACTCCTTGTAATTTGCACTAAAATTTAGTTAGCAAGTGAATCCGTTTTCCCCACTCGTAAACAAAATGCAGTCATTTATGAGTGCTGCTCATAGGCGTTTTCGGGAAAGCGATAGATTGATCGTATCGATGATTTGTATCGATGATAAGGAGAGAAAGAGTATGTCCCGTAAATTTTCTTTGGCATATCTGACCATTCCCGGCATCTGCCCGCAGGATCAGATCCGTATTGCAGCCGAGGCAGGCTATGATTTTGTAAGCCTGCGCACCATTCCCATGTATCTGCCCGGCGAGCCCGAGTATCTGATGGATCGTGACCCTCAGCTTTTCAAGGAGACCAAGGCCGCCTTGGAGCATTACAATATGAAGCTGATGGACATCGAGCTTGCCCGCGTTCGCGAGGATCTGGACATTGCCGATTTTGAAAAGGCTTTTGAAAAGGGCAAGGAGCTGGGCGCCACCGATGTGCTTTCCAGCATCTGGAGCAAGGATAAGCCCTTCTACATCGAGCGCATGGGCCAGATCTGTGAGATGGCCAAAAAGTATGACCTGATGGTCAATCTGGAATTCGTAACCTTTGCCGGTGTGACCAACCTGGCCGAGGCCAAGGAAGTGCAGGATGCCCTGCGTGCAAACGGCATTTCCAACCTGAAGATCATGGTGGACACCCTGCACGCACACCGCAGCTTTGTGAAGCCCGAGGAGATCAGCGCTCTGGCCAAGGCCGAGCCCGACCGTTTTGGTTTCATTCATCTGTGCGACGGCCCCAAGGCTGTGCCCGCCATGGATGACCCCGAAATGCTGGGTGTGGCCCGCGGCGCTCGCCTGTATCCCGGCGAGGGCGGTGCCGACATTGCCGGTATGCTGAAGGAGCTGAAAACCAACCCCATTTCCATTGAGCTGCCCAACTTTGAGCAGATGAAGGCCCACGGCGCTGACGGCCACGCCCGCCGCTGCCTGGAAACCGCCAAAAAGTATTTTGCCGAGCACGATCTGCTGTAAGGCTATATAAGGCAACCCCGCACAATTCCCGCCTTACGGCTTAAGCACCGCTCCGGCGGCTGCGGCACTTAGAATTATGCGGTATTGCCATAAATCTTTGAATCAGGAAAGGATGGATCGTTATGGCACAGATCGATATCAACACCAAGTTTATTACCCTGCTGGGCAAGCCCCTGGGCCAGTCGTTTGCAGCCCGTATGCAGAACCGCGGCTATGAGGCTGCCGGTTTGAACATGAAGTATTTTTACACCGAGGTGGAAAACGACCATCTGGGCGATGTGGTGAATGGCCTGCGCTACATGAACTTTGCGGGCTTTGCCGTTACCAAGCCCAACAAGGTGGAGGTTCTCAAATATCTTGACGAGCTGGACCCCCTGTGCGCCAAGATGGGCTCCAGCAACACCGTTGTGAAAAAGGGTGACAAGCTGATCGGCTACAACACCGACGGCATCGGCTTTTACACCGCCATCACCAAGGACGGCGTTGACACCAAGGACTGCACCGTGTTCTGCTTCGGCGCAGGCGGCGTGGGCCGCGCAATGTGCAGCGTTCTGGCCTACTACGGCGTGAAAAAGCTGTACATCACCGACTACTTTGATGCCGCTGCCCAGAGCCTGGTGGATGACATCAACAAGAACTTTGCTCCCGTGGCCGAGTTTGTTGCCTTTAAGGATTTCAGCAAGGTGGGCGAGTGCAACATGGTAATGAACGCTTCCGGCATCGGCATGGCCCCCCATCTGGGCGAGACCCCGCTGCCCGAAGAGTATGTGCGCAAGGATGTGTATTACTTTGACGCCTGCTACAACCCCGATAAGACCCAGTTCCTGCTGAATGCCGAAAAGGCAGGCGCTAAGTTCCTGAACGGTTTGAGCATGAGCCTGTATCAGGGCACCGAGCAGATCCGCCTGTGGACCGGTGAGGACGCCCCCGAGGATGCCATGCGCGATGAGCTGCTGACCATTCTGGAAGAAAAGAAGAACGGCAAATAATTTCCGCCAAGCACAATTTTCTAATTCCCCTGTTCAGACAGTGCTGAACAAATGGCCCTTTTGTTTTGCTATGCACCGAAAGCGCGGCGGCTGCGCCCCGTGGGGCACACCCCGCCGCGCCAAGGTTTTAGAGAGGCATAGATATATGGTAAGGAGGTTTTGGAATTGAAAATCATCAAATGGTTGGACGAGCATTTTGAAGAATACCTGATGGTTCTTTTTCTCGTTCTGATCACCTGCGTTATGATGCTGCAAGTCGTCATTCGCAAAATCCCGTTTATCCCCTCGTTCACCTGGGCTGAGGAGTTCTGCCGCTTTATGTGGATCATGAGCGTGTTCATCTCGCTGCCCTACACCATCCGCAAAAGCAATATGCTTCGTGTAAGCGTGCTGATGGATCTGTTGCCTCAGGTGGTACACAAGGTCGTGAACATTCTTGTGGATGTGATCAACCTGTTCTGCATGGCCGTGCTTGCCTACAATTCGGTGGGTGTTACCACCAAAATTGCAGCCAGCGGCGAAACCTCGCCCGCTATGCTGTGGCCCATGTGGATCGTTTACGCCTTCATGCTGATCGGCTTTGCTCTGGCTTCTGTGCGCTGCGTACAGCAGATCGTGCTGCATATCCAGCACTTTAACGAGAAAGAGCTCAGCGCCATCGAGCAGACCATGGCTGATGCCGCCGAAGAGGCCGCAGCAGCCGGTGCAGGCGAAGGAGGGCAGGCATAATGGCAGCGTTACTTGTATTTATCGTATTTCTGGTATGCATCGCCGGTTCCGTGCCCATCGGCGTTTCCATGATCGTGGGCTCCTTTGCTCCCATTTTCTCCATGGGCAAGGGCGGCTCCATTGAGCAGCTGTTGAACAACACCTTCTCGGGCGCAAACTCCACCCCCATTCTGGCTGTTCCCCTGTTCATTCTGGGCGGCGTGATCATGGCCGAGGGCGGCATTTCCCGCAAGCTGTTTAACTTCTTTGCTTACTTTGTAGGCAAGATCCCCGGCGGTGTGCCCTGTGCCGTTATCCTCACCTGCCTGTTCTACGGTGCCATTTCCGGCTCCGGCCCCGCCACCACCGCCGCTGTGGGTGCCATGTGCATTCCCTTTATGATCGATCTGGGTTATAATAAAACCTGGGCAGCCGGTTTGATCTCGGTTGCAGGCGGTCTGGGCGTTATCATTCCCCCCAGCATTCCGTTTGTTCTGTATTCTCTGGCCACCGGCGTTTCCACGGGCGATCTGTTCCTGGGCGGTGTGATTCCCGGCATTATGATCGGCGTGTTCCTGATGGCTTACGCAGTGTTCTACTGTGTGACCAAGGGCGAAGACCGCACCCTCATCAAGGCAAAAATGGACGAGCTGGGCGCCAACGGCTTTATGCCCCTGTTCCTGGAAAGCCTGCCCGCTCTGCTGTGCCCCGTGATCATTCTGGGCGGCATTTACACCGGCTACTTCACCCCCACCGAGGCCGCTGTGGTTTCTGTGTTCTACGCTGTTCTGGTTTCTCTGTTCGTTTACAAGAGCATTAAAGTAAGCGATCTGATGGGCTTCTTGACTGCTTCGGTAAAAACCTACGGCGGTTTGGCATTCGTGCTGGCCTTTGCAACCGCATTCGGCCGTGTGCTGAGCCTCACCAAGGCCACCAAGGTGGTGGAAAAATTCATTCTGGGCAACTTCCACACCGGTTGGAGCGCACTGGCTGTGTGTGCCATCATCTTCCTGATCCTTGGCATGGTTATGGACACCGGCCCCGCCATCATCATTCTGGCACCCGTTCTGCTGCCTGCCATGCAGGAGCTGGGCGTTGACCCCGTTCACTTCGGCGTTGTGCTGGTTTGCTGCCTGTCCATCGGTTTGGCCACGCCTCCCTTCGGCCTGGATATGTTCGTTGCCGGCAATATCTCCGGCGACCAGCCCATGTCTGTTGCCCGCAAGAGCGTGCCTTTCATCATCGCATTCCTGATCGCACTTGTGCTGATCGTATTTGTTCCCACAATTTCCACCTTCCTGCCCAACCTGCTGAAGTAATCAAACACTTCCGCAGCTTGGCAGGCAAAGACCCCTGGTATTTTATTCTGATTCACAGCGCCGCACGGATGCAAGCGGCCGTGCGGTGCCTTGGAATAACGAACGCATTATGATTAGGAGGATTACACAAATGAAGAAGGTAATTTCTATTGCTCTGGCAGCTGCCATGGCAACCTCTCTGGTGGCTTGCGGCGGCTCTGCTGCTTCCAGCGCCGCTCCTGCTGCTTCTGCCGGCGGTGCAGCTTCCACTGCCTCTGGCGATGTAGACTACTCTGCTCTGGATGCCGTTGAGCTGATCGCCGGCGACTCCACCAGCAAGGGTGCTGCAGGCCAGATCTTCGGCGAACTGGTTGCCAGCAAGGTGGATGAGATCACCGGCGGCCAGCTGACCATCGATTACCACCCCAATGCCGATCTGGGCGGCGATGCTGACCTTTTGCGCCAGATGCAGTCTAACGACATTCAGATGGTCGTTTGCCAGACTGCCCCCACGGTTTCCTTCATTCCCGAAGCAGCCGTGTTCGATCTGCCCATGGTTTTCGCCAAGTATGACGGCGACACCATCGACGCCGTTCTGAACGGCGAGGATTCCGCCTTCCACAAGGATATGGCCACTGCTTACGAGAACGCCAACTTCCATCTGCTGGGCTTCCTGCAGAACGCCACCTACCGCCTGACCACCGCCAACAAGGATCTGAGCACTCTGGCTGACTTCAAGGGCCTGCAGATCCGCACCATGGAAAATGCCAACCACATGGCCTTCTGGACTGCTATCGGCGCTGAGCCCACTCCTCTGGCATGGCCCGAGGTTTACTTTGCTCTGCAGAGCGGCACCATCGCTGCTCAGGAGAACGCAGCCGACACCTGCGTGGGCGCTAACTTCCAGGAAGTGCAGAAGTACCTGGCCTGCACCAACCACATCCTGTACTGCAACCAGATCTGCATGAGCAAGCAGGCTTGGGACGAACTGGACCCTGCCTACCAGGCTGCTCTGAATCAGGCTGTCAGCGAGGCCATCGCTGAGATGCGTCCCCAGCTGGAGAGCATCGATCAGGAGAACAAGCAGAAGCTGGTAGACGGCGGCATGCAGCTGATCGAGTACTCCAACGACTTCTATGACGAAGTTCTGGCTGTGCAGGGCGTTCAGGACCTGTACACCAAGATCGACGGCGATGTGAACGGCCTGGCCACCACCCTGCAGGAGAGCCTGGCAAACGCTTGATCTGATCTGCTTTTCACTGAAAACCGCTTGACATTTGCATAAAAGCCATGAAGGGGCTGCTTCCCACCGGAGGCAGCCCCTTTTTGTATGCCATCACTTTTCTTTTCTGCGCCGCAGCAGCACCGCCGCCCCGGCCAGGGCCCCCGCCATCAGGCAGGCCCATGCCGCCGCACCGAAGGCGGCATCGCCGGTTTGCGGGGCCGCTGCGCCGGGCAGGGCTGCCTTTGTTTCGGCTGCCGCCTGCTCTTCGGCCTGCTCTTCGGCCTTTTGCCCGCCGCCATGAGCGCCGCCGCCCTTTTGGCGGTTGGTAAACACCACCTCGGCCTTTACGGGGGTTCCCCCGGCGGCGGCATCCAGCCGCACTGCGCTCACCTGTGCGTGCAGCCCGCTGCCGCTGTTTTCCACCAGCACCGTGGCCTCGTACTGGGAGGCATCATACGCCACAGCGGCATCACTGCCCGGGTTTTGCTCAATGTGATAGCGATACACCCCCGGCGCGGCGTATACAATGGGCCCAAACAGCACGCCGCCTGCGCCGCTGCGCCGCAAAACCGTTTCCTTGGGCCGGGGCGCGCCCTCCAGCGCGGTAAGCTCTACGGCAAATTCGCCGCGGTCAAAGCCCTCCAGCCGAATGGAGGCCGGGATATAGGCGCTTGTTTCATAGGCTGCAGCGGCCTGCAAGGGCAGCCACACCATCACCGCCGCCGCGGCCAGCAGCGCCAGCTTGTTTTTTGTTTTCATAGCATTTCTGCACCTCGCTTTTCTTCGGGCTCAATTTTAGCCAGCAGCACCACACGCCCGTTTGTGCGGGCATCGCTGCAGGTGGAAAGCGCCGCCACGCCCTGCGTTTCCTGTGGCTCTGTGCCCATCTGCACCCCGCCCAGCGAGCGGATGTGCCGCAGCAGCCCTGCCCGGTTTTGGCAGCAGCGCCCGGTGCTGTAAAACCAGTCATCCGCTGCATCGGTTTCCACACAGGCAAAAAAGGTCAGCTTCAGCGTGCGCTCCGGCAGGCGCAGCACACCGGTTTTGTGGGCTGCAAAAAAATCCCTTTGCAAATATTCGGGCAGGCAGCCGAACATGGCGCGGTTTTCCATGTGATGGCCATACACAAGGGAATACCCATCCTCCAGCCGGGCGCTGTTCTGGCAGGAAAGAAAGATCGCTCCGCTCATGGCATATTCCCCCAGCACATTGTGGTTCACATACACAAAATCATCCTCGCCCTGCACCACGGGATAATCAATGGGCGTGTCTGTTACGCTCAGCCAGCCGATCACATCCGGATTCAGCTTTTGCAGCTCGGCCAGCGTGGGATTCTCCCCTTGCTCCCCGCCGGGCTTATACTGCAGCACCTGCCCGCCCAAATTTGCCTGCCTGCGCACGGCGGCATCGCACCAAAGGCAGTAGCTGCCCCATAGCAGCAGCAGTATGGCCAGCAGGGCGGCGCAGCTTTCCAGCGCCCGGTTCAGCCGCCGTGCCAACCGCCCCAGCGTGCCCACTGCTTATTCCCGGCGCTTGCGGCGGCTGTATACCACCATGCCCATCACGCCTGCTGCGCCGCCTGCCAGCAGCAGCCACGGTGCTGTATCCTGCACAATGCCGGTGTTGATGCTCACCGTGCGTTCGTTCACCACCGCCACGGTGGTGTCCTGCCGGATACTGCCGGTTTTTTCTCTTGCAGCTTCCCCGTCCACCGTGGTGGTGTAGCCCTCGGCACTGTAGCCGGTTTCGGTGAGTGTGTAAACATCCTCGGGGGAAAGGCCGTGCAGCACCGCGCTTTCCCCGTTTTTCAGCGTAAAGGTGACCGGCTGCGTGCCCACCTGCTGGGTTTGCCCGGCTTCACCGCCCACCACCAGATAGTATTCCTCGCCCTCCTCGGCGGGGGTCACCTGCAGGGTAAAGGAAAACTCCTTGCTGCGGTCACCCATGTTGCCGGTCACAGTTTTGGTGATGGTCAGATCGTTCACGCTGCCGTTCTGTGCGCCGTAGTCATTGGTAAAGGTATCGCTTTTTTCTCCCTGCGCATCGCTGAGGGTATACCCGCCCACCGCCAGGCCGCCGCCTGCATCGTTTACCACATACACCAGCAGCTCCAGAGCCTTGGTGTCATAGGTAATGCCGTCATACCGGCCGGGCTGCTCGGTAACGGTGTAGCGATACACCCCGGGGGCCGCAAAACGGGCGGGGTCCAGCGTGATGGCGGTGGCCGCCTGCAGCTCGGTTTTGCCGATATCCCCCGCCGCCGGGGCAAAGTGTACGCTCTCGCCCATCACTGCGCCCTCGGCCGGGCCTGCCAGAATGTTGTTGGCCGCATCCGCCTGCCCCGGGGCCACCGCAAAAGCGAATTCCGCCCTTGGTGCCAACGTGGTTTCCCGCTTGGTCACGGTTTTATTTAAGGCCGCCTGCACGGGCTGCCCCTCGGCAAAGGCCGTGACCGGTGCCGCGCCCCCCAGCAGCACCGCAGCGGCCAGCCCCGCCGCACTGCGGCGGAAAAGATGCAGATTCTGTTGTTTCATACCCAGCTTCCTTTCTTTCACACACATAACAAAACTTTATTGCCTGCACAGGCGGCAAACCCCTGCCGCCCGCGCACGCCGGTGGGCACGGCGATCTCGCGCCGGTTGGTGTAGGTGATGATGCGCCGCCCGTCCCGGGTCTCCTCGCTCACGGCGGTGGTGTAGCCCTCGGCGCTCAGGTCCTCTTGCTTTACGGTGATGGGGGTCTGGCTTTCGGGCTGCGGCTCAAACACATAGCTGCCGCCGCTTTGCAGCGTAAATTCCCGCGCTGCCGATGCTTCGCCCGGGGCACTCCCGGCCAGCAGCGCCGAAAACGCCACCCGGCGGTTTTTCTGCGCCATGTTGCCCTGCATCACCAGCCGCACCTCGGTAACCACGGCCTTTTCCCACTGGGCATACAGGCGGTTGGTTTCGGGGTTTACGCTGTTCACACGGATCACATCCCCCGGCTTCAGCACATCCCCGCCCTGCTTTTGGCGGCTCCAGCCCATCAGCACATAGCCCGGCTTTTGGGGGGCAGGGTCTTCGATGGTATAGTCCTGGCTTTGTGCGGGCAGCGCCACGGTTTTTTCCGCTGCACCGGCTGCATCGCTGCCGCCGTTATAGTCATACACAAGGCTTGTGCCCGCAGGCTGCGGCGGCATGGCCCACTGGGCATACAGCACGGTGTCCTGCCCGGGCATCACAAAGCTTTCGCCGGGCTTGAACAAGGGTCCCTTTCCCTCGGCATCCGCACTCCAGCCCAAAAATCCCAGGCTGTTCTCTGGCGGCGTCCACTCGGGCGGGGCCGTGCGCAGCCGCACGGCAGTGCCTGCGCCAAATCGGTCGGTTTCTGTAAACATTTCCCCGCCTGCCAGACCGGGGCTGTAGTGCAAAGCGCAGCTGATTTCGCTGGCCCACAGCGCCGTGAGGGTGAGATCGCCTTGCACCGGCGTTAAAAAGCTGAAGGGCTTTTCCTCCATGCTCCAGCCCAAAAAGCGCCAGCCCTCCCGCACAGGCTCACTGCCCGGTTTTTGCGCCAGCTTGCCGCGCTCTACAAGCTGATCGTCAAGATCCGCGCCCTCGGGGGCTGTGCCCCCCGCAAGCTCGAACCGCACACGGAACACCGGCTCTTTCCACAGCGCATACAGCGCCAGCTCTCCTGCCGGCATCGCCCTTGCCTTCAGGTCAAAGGGTTCGCCCTGCCCCAGATTGTTTTCGTACCACCCGGCAAACACAAGGCCGCTGTCACTGGGATGCACGGGCGTGTGCTGCTGGGCCGCCAGCGGGGCCTGATAGGGCAGGGTCACGGTTTTTTCTTCATCGCCTGCGCTGTAAAACCGCAGCTGGTATTGTCGGCGGTCGTAGTAGAGCTCAAACCCATAGCTGCCGTTTTCCAGCCGCTTTTCCCGGCTGCCCACCGCCGGGCTTTTTTGGGTGTTCAGCACAAAGCCCTGCAGATCATAGCAGTCGTTCCGGCCCAGCTTCCAGCCGGTTTCGTTGCTGCGAAAACGGTCGGTATGATGCAGCTCCCAGCCGGTGCCCTGCAAATTCTGCACATAATAGCGCAGCTCATGCACCACGCTGCCGCTTTCGGCTTTCCAGTAAAATTTGTTGGGGTTTTTGCTGTCATCCGGGGCGGGCATGGTGGCAATGCCGGTTTGATACTGGCTGCCGTTGGGGGTTATGCGCCAAGCATCCGGCCATTTTTCGTCCACCCGGCTGGGCCATTTGTCGGCAATGTCTGCGCCGTAGCGCGCCGTGATGGTCAGCTCGGGGATCAGGCTGGCAGTGCCCATGGCCCCCAGGCGGTAAAACTGCACGGTGTACACCTTGCGGTCATAATACACCGGGATCACGGTGCTGCCGCTGCCCTGCACGATTTCGGCCGGGGGCGTCTGGCGCAGCGTAAAATACTGGTAGCGGTTTTCTTCGGCCTGGGCCTGCACCTGCGTGCCTGCCGGGGCTGTGTGCTGGCGCACCTCGGCCAGCGTGTAGCCATCGTTATCCGCATTCTGCTGCCAGTAGGCCACGCGGTATACAACGCTTTGGGCTTTCCAGCCCGCATACAGCACAAGATCGCTGTTTACAGGCTGGCCCGGCGTGTAGCTTTGGGTGCAGGCCGCATCCGTGAACCAGCCTGTAAACTGATAGCCCTGCCGCACGGCGGCGGGCAACTCGGGCGCGGGCGCACCCGGCATCACATACACCGGGGCCGGGGGCGTGCCCCCCGGGGCCTGCGGGGTGATCCAGCACACGGTTTTCAGCACCGGGTACAGCCGCAGCGGCTGCACGGTGAGCACCGGTGCGCTGACGGCCTCGCCGCCGGGGGTGGTGCTCCAGCCGGTAAGCGCCATGCCTGCCGGGGCGGCAAACGCCACCTGCTGCCAGTTTACGGCATCGTTGGCATTCTCATAGGTTTGGGTGAACAGCACCGCGCCGCCTGTGGGCTGCGAGAAGTAATACACGGTGTACACCCTGTGCCAGCGCGCTGTGTAAATGAGAACCACATCCTCATCCAGCGGCGGCACAGGCGCGGAAAAATCGCACGCTTCGCCGTTTTCGTTCAACCAGCCCTCAAACACCGCACCCTCCTGCGCCGGGTCGGCCAGCGGCGCGGGCGTTTCGCCCGGATACAGCACCTGCTCGCTCACAAGGGCTTCGCCCGCATAAAAGCGCAGCGTAGCGGTGTGGGCCTCGGGCTCGGTGGGCAGTATGATATTCGTCGGCTGCACGGGCGGCTCGGGCGGGGCTTCGGCGGGCAGCGTTTCAGGCCCGTGCGGCGTTTCCGCAGGCGGGGCGGCTTCGCACAGCGCATCATCCGGCTGCAAGGGCGCGGGTAATGCTTCAGAGGGCGCTGCTTCCGGCGGCTCTTCCGGCAGCGGCCCCGGCTGCGGTTCGGGTTCCGGCGGCACCTCCTCAGCCAGCACCTCCTCTTCCGGCGGCTGCGCCGGGGCGGAAAATTCTTCTTCCGGCAAGGCGCTTTGGGCCTCCTGGGCGGCCTGCTCGGCATGGGCCTGCGCCCCGCTCACGGCAGGCCCGGCGGCCAGCACCAGCGCCAAAGCAAAACTGACAAATCGGTTCCAAACAGAGTGTTTCATATCGGCAGCATTCCTTTCCGGCAGGGTGGCCTTTGCATGGTTTGTATACGCCGTCTGCCCGGCTTATGCCTTGATGGTACCAGAAAGTGTTTGCAGCATTTGGTCAGAATCTGTCCTCGGTGCTTGATTTTTTTGAAAAGTATGGTATGATAGAATCAATTAAGCAATAATAGTTCTTGTTAACCATTCTATGATGCAAAAACCCTGTGGTTTTTTGCCGTTTTCCCCCGCAAAAAGCCCGCCAAGGAAACGAGGTATGTTATGGCAGTAAAGATCCGCCGCAGCGAGCAGCGCGAATTGGTGCTGCAGGCCGTTTTGGCCCGTAAAGACCATCCCACCGCCGAAGCCGTGTTTAAATCGCTGCACGAACAGGCCCCCCACCTGAGCCTGGGCACGGTGTACCGCAACCTGAATCTTCTGGCTGACCTTGGCCAGATCCGCCGGGTGCCCATTCCCGGCCAGCCCGATCATTTTGACTCCACGCTGGAGCAGCACGCGCATTTTCGCTGCACCCAGTGCGGCGCAGTGTTTGACCTGCCCGTGGCAAGTGATTTTGATCCCTGCACGGCGGCCGACCCCTGTGGCTGCCGCCTGACCGGCTATGAGCTGGTGTTCAGCGGCGTGTGCGCCGAATGCTGCGCCGCCGAAAAGAAAAACTGAAGGCGTGCCGCAAAAGCCTGCTTTTTTAAGGCGGGCACTTTCTAAGAAAACGCCAGGGCCGCCCTGCCGCAAGAATGTTCTCTGCGGCGGGGCGGCCCTGATTTTGCAAAAAGGCGACAAAAACCCCCGGTTCAACTGGCTTTTGAACCGGGGGCCAAACATTTATATGGAGACTTTCAGATTTTTAAAGCGGCCAAATTATGCCTTGTGGGTGTGGCCGTGGTCAGGTGCATGGAACTCGCCGTTCTCGTCGGGACGGAGCTTGCCGTTCTTGATGCCTGCCTTGGGAGTGTAGATATCGTTGATGTTCCAGCAGCCGGGGGTGGGAACCACAATGTTCTCCATGGGGGCTTCTACCAGGAAGGGCTTGCCGGCCTTGGCCATTTCCACAGCCTTCTTCATGGCGGGCAGGAACTCATCGGCGCTGTTCACGCGCACGCTGTCCACACCGTAGGCCTTGGCAACTTCTTCCCACTTGGGGTTGTAGCTCTGGCCATCGGGAGTCTGGAACACGGTGCCGAAGGCATGGCCGTAGTTGCCGTTCTCCAGGCCGTTAATGGTGCCGAACTTGCTGTTGTCCATCACAACCCAGATGGCGGGGATGCCCTGCTCTACGGCGGTGGCCATCACGCAGGGGTTGGCAGCGCCAAAGCCGCCGTCACCGGTCAGGGTCAGAGCAATGCGGCCCTGCTTCTTGGCTGCCACTGCGCCGCCCAGAACGGCAGCTGCGCCAAAGCCCATAGTGGCAAGGCCAGAGCAGTGATGAATGGTGCCGGGAATGTTCACATCAAATTCCTGTGCAACGCCGTTCTTGTTCCAGCCCACATCGGTAAAGATGTAAGCATCCTCGGGAATGGCCTCCTTGACATCCTTCAGGATACGCTGAGGAGTCATGGGGAAGCGGCTGTCGTTGCTGATAGCCTCGTTGCTCTTCTTGAAGTCTGCCTTGTTCTTGGCAATGGCAGCCAGCAGCTCGGGGTTCTTTTTGCCTTCGGGAACCAGAGTCTTGGCGGCAGCCAGAATCTGCTTCAGGGCGTGCTTTGCATCGGCAATGGCGCCAATCTCAACAGGATAGTTGCGGCCAATCTCAGAGGGATCGATGTCGATCTGCATGAACTTGGTCTTGCGCTCGTCGAAGGTCACGCCGGGGTACCAGCTGGAGGAGTCGGCCTCGCCAAAGCGGGTGCCGATGGCCAGAATGTAGTCGGCGTTCTTGGTCAGGCTGTGGGTGAAGTCCAGGCCCCAGAAGCCGGTCTGGCCCACCATCAGGGGATGGTTGTCGGGCAGGCAGCTCTGGCCCATCAGGGTGCGGGCCACGGGGATCTCCAGAAACTCAGCCAGTGCAGCCAGCTCTTCGGAAGCCTGGCTCAGCAGCACGCCGCCGCCTGCGTAGATCACGGGGTTCTTGGCGTTTACCAGATTCTCGGCGATCTTCATAGCGGTGTCGGGGTCCAAACCGGGGCGAATGGTTTCATGGCTGTCCATGTAGGTGCGCTCCCACAGGAAGTCCTCGGTTTCGTAGCTGAACATATCCATGGGGATATCGATCACAACGGGGCCGGGGCGGCCGGACTCTGCCAGACGGAATGCCTTGTCCAGAATGTAGGGCAGGCTTTCCGCATCGTCAATGCGCCAAACGCGCTTGGCAATGGGCTCAAACAGGCGGTACTGGGTGGCATCGCCGTGCATGATCACTTCCTGATGAGCATGGCGGCCAAAGTAGTAGCTGGGCACATCGCCGCAGATCACCACCATGGGAATGCTGTCCAGGCTGGCGTTGGCAACACCGGTCAGGGTGTTGGTGAGGCCGGGTCCCAGATGGCACATCAGCACGGAAGCCTTGTGGGTCAGGCGGGCGTAGCCGTCGGCTGCATGGGCAGCGATCTGCTCGTGGCGGGTAGAAATAAACTTCAGCTTGGTGGCACGGCTCATGCCGTCCAGCAGGCCGATCACGGTGTGGCCGCACAGGCCGAATACATACTCAACGCCGCGGCGCTCGAGATAGTCAACAATGCGGTCAGAAACGAGTTTCTTGTTTTCAGACATTTTGAAGATCCATCCTTTCCTAATTGCTTCTTCGTTACAAAAATTCTCTCAAGAGCCGCTGCTTGCTTCGGCTCTTACCAGCATTTTTCCAAAAGCTGCTGGCCTTTCAGCGGGCCCGCAATCTCTCTTCTGGTATTTACTATATCGGTTTTTCTTCAAAAAGTCTAATACCAAGTATTCATTGAATCATGCAAAAAAGCCATGAATTTGCCGCCGGTTACTGGCCGTTCATGCTCAACAGATACTCATCGAACACCCTGCCGTGCTGCACCACAAAATCGCGGAAGCGCACAGCGGCGGGCGGCAGATAGCTATGCCTGTTCCACAACAGATAGATCTTGCGCGGGTCAGGGCCTGCGTTTTCAATGGGCAGCGCTTTTACATTATAGGGCATGGCCCCCAGCGGCCTTGGCACAATGGCGATGCCCTGATTGGCCGCCACCAGGCCATAGATCACATGATCCTGCAGGGTTTCCGATACCATTTTGGGGTGAATGTCCAGCCGCTCAAACTCAGCATCCAGCACGCGGCGAATCTGGCTGGCGGTGGTGTAATGAATAAAACGCTCGCCGTCGATCTCTTTTAAGTCCACACTGCTCTGGTTGGCCAGCCGGTGGTTTTTGGATACCAGCAGCACCATTTCGTGATGCCCCACCAGCGCGCGGTTGATCGACGGGCTGTCGATGTTGGTGGAAAACGCCAGATCGATCTCGCCCTGCAGCACCTGACGGCTGATCTCATCATAGGTGCCCACCTGACTGATCTGAAAGTTTACATTGGTGCGGCCTGTTTCCGAGATATAAAACACCGTCATATGCGAAATAAAGGCGCTCAGGCTGGGCGGCACCGCAATGTTCAGCGTGCCGGTGTTGGGGTCAACATAATCCCGCAGGCGCTGGCAGCCCTCGCCCAGCGTGTCCAGCGCCTGCTCCACAAAGGGCAAAAACATCTGGCCGTATTTGGTCAGCTTTACATTGCGCCCCTGGCGCATAAAAAGCTCTACCCCCAGCTCTGCTTCCAGCTCTTTGATCGAGTGGCTCAGGCTGGACTGGCTGATCAGCAGTTTTTCCGAAGCCTTGGTAAAATGCTCCAGCTCGGCGATCATGCGAAAATATTCCAGCTGCTTCAAATTCATGCGTAAAAGCCCTCCTATCACAGGGCGCGCTGTGCGGGCCCCGGAAACTCTGAAAACAATGATGTCAAAATCATTCTATGCTTTTATTATAGGCAAACGAAGGCTTTTCTGCAAGGCATAAATGCCTCGCAGAAAAGTCGGACCTATAGATTTTCAGCATGAAAAATTGTGCATTTTGTATTGGACATCCCACGCCTTGCGGCGGTACAATAGAATGGGCCTTTTGAAGGGCCGCATGACTGTATGGAACAAACAGGGAGAAACCACCATGAAGCAGGGTTTAAAAAACACCGCAGGCGTATACCTGATGCTGCTGGCCACCTTCTTTTTGTGGGGCAGCGTGTATGTGGCGGGCAAATATCTGGCCGGCAGCATTCCTTCGCCGTTTATCTCGGCAGCACGGGCGTGCATTGGCTGTTTGCCCCTTTGGCTGATGGCAAGGCCCTACCGTGCCGTCAAAATTGAAAAAGCCGACCGCAAATATTTTTTACTGGTGGGCATTATGGGCTACTATCTTACCTTTGTGATCAACCAGCTGGGCGTTGCCCGGGCGGGGGCCAGCCTTTCGGCGCTGATCAACACCGTGAACCCGGTGACCATTGCGCTGCTGGCGGCCCTGATCTTAAAAGAGCCCATCCGCCGGGTGCAGATCGTGTGCCTTGTACTGGCCATTGCGGGGGCCTGGGTGGTGCTGGCCGGGGCCGAAACCGGCGGCCAGCTGCTGGGGCTGGTGCTGGTTCTGCTTTCCGTGCTCACCTGGGGCATCGCCTCGGTGTATATCCGCAGGCTCACCGCAAAGTATCCGGCCATTCTGGTTACTTTTTACGGAATGCTCATCAGCACGGTGTTTCACATTCCCACGGCGGCCTTTTCCGCCGCAAGGGCGGGCGGGCTGCAGCTGAGCACGCACAGCATTCTTTTGCTTTTTTATCTTGGCATTTGCGCCAGCGGGCTGGCCCAATTTTTGTGGAGCCGCTCGCTCTCGCTGCTGCCCGCCACCACCTGCAGCCTGTTTTATCCGCTGCAGCCGGTGTTTTCGGCCTTGCTGGGCGTGTGGTTTCTGGGGGAAAGCTTTGGGCCCAACTTCTGGTGGGGCCTTTTGCTCATCGGCGGCGACATTGTCTTAAACTGCCTAGACGGCATTCATCAGCAGAAAGCAGCGAAATAAACTTGCATTTTTCGGCGGGTGTGTTACACTGTAAACGCCAAAAACATACATCCGGGGAGTCCGCCTTTGCGGGCTGAGAGGAAAGCGCCTAAGGCTTTCGACCCGATTTACCTGATTTGGATCATGCCAACGAAGGGAACATAGCCTACGGCTTACCTGCGCCGCTCATGCTCTCTTTTAAGGTGGGCATGAGCGGCTTTTGCTTGGGGCCGCACCATGCCGCATTCGATATTTTTCCGCAGCACATTGAGGGCACCGCCTTGTGCTGCAATGCTGAAAGGAGCAACACGATGAAAACAGCATTGACCATTGCAGGAAGCGATTCCTGCGGAGGCGCCGGTATTCAGGCAGATTTGAAAAGCATGACGATGAACGGCGTGTACGCCATGAGCGCCATCACCGCACTGACTGCCCAGAACACCACCGGCGTGACCGCCATTCAAGAGGCTACCCCTGCGTTTTTGCAGGCGCAGCTGGACGCCGTGTTCACGGATATTTTCCCTGATGCCGTAAAAGTCGGCATGGTTTCCAGCGCCGGGCTGATCCATGTGATCGCCCAGTCGCTGCGCCGCTATCAGGCCAAAAACATTGTGGTGGACCCTGTGATGGTGGCCACCAGCGGCAGCCGCCTTTTGCGTGAGGATGCCATGGACGCCCTGCAGAAAGAGCTGCTGCCCATGGCCTGCGTGATCACCCCCAACATTCCCGAGGCCGAGCTTTTGTGCGGCCACGCCATCACCAGCGCACAGGGCATGGAACAGGCCGCCGCCGAGATCGGCGAAAAGCTGGGCTGCCCCGTGCTGCTCAAGGGCGGGCATCAGCTCAACGATGCCAACGACCTTTTGTGGCAAAACGGCAAGATCCGCTGGTTCAACGGCAGCCGCATCGACAACCCCAACACCCACGGCACCGGCTGCACGCTTTCCAGCGCCATTGCGGCCAATCTGGCCAAGGGCTACCCGCTGGAGCAGGCCGTGGAAATGGCCAAGGCTTATATCAGCGGCGCACTGGCCGCCATGCTGGATCTGGGCAAGGGTTCCGGCCCTATGGACCATGCCTTTGACCTGAAGCCCGAATATCGAAAGGAGTACGCCCAGTGAATACCAAAAAAACCAGCGTTTTTCAAAACGCACTGATCTGGTTCGGCGCGGGTGTATCCATTGCCGAAATTCTGACCGGCACCTATTTTGCCCCCTTGGGCATGGCCCGGGGCCTGGCCGCCATTCTGGTGGGCCATATCATTGGCTGTGTGATGCTGTTTCTGGCGGGCTATATTGGCGCCAAGTCCGGCCGCACCGCCATGGAAACCGTAAAAATGAGCTTTGGTCAAAAGGGCAGCATGCTGTTCAGCGCACTGAATGTGCTGCAGCTTGTGGGCTGGACCGCCATTATGATCTATGACGGCGCGCTGGCCGCAAACGGCGTGCTGGCCACCGGCGCATGGCTGTGGTGCGTGGTGATCGGCGTGCTGATCGTGGTGTGGATTCTGATCGGCATCACGGATCTGGGGCTGATCAACAAGATCGTGATGACCGCCCTGTTTTTGCTCACCGTGGTGCTGTGCGCCGTGATTTTCGGCGGCGGCAGCGCTGTGGGCGGCGATCTGGGCGAAGCCATGAGCTTTGGCGCTGCCGTGGAATTGGCCGTGGCCATGCCCCTCAGCTGGCTGCCGCTGATCAGCGACTATACCTGTGAGGCCGAAAAGCCCTTTGCCGCCACCCTGGCCAGCACCCTGACCTACGGCGTGATCTCGTGCTGGATGTATGTGATCGGCATGGGCGCCGCCATCTTTACGGGCGAGGGCGACATTGCCGCCATTATGGTAAAAGCCGGGCTGGGCGTGGCCGCACTGCTGATTCTGGTGCTTTCCACCGTGACCACCACTTTTCTGGATGCCTACTCCGCCGGTATTTCGGCTGAAAGCCTGTGGAGCCGCCTGAACGGCAAAAAAACCGCCGTTGTGGTGACCGTGATCGGCA
>Ga0129316_1000501_pt1 | contig 21503 bp, 22 predicted proteins | sample Cm1ome_2_FD_94429 | JGI IMG/M metagenome (GOLD analysis project Ga0129316, IMG submission 94429) | Eastern black-and-white colobus group fecal microbial communities from Wisconsin, USA - Cm1022B metagenome | ecosystem: Host-associated > Mammals > Digestive system > Large intestine > Fecal...
CAAGCCTTCCCCTGGGAGGGGAAGGTGGCCCGCAGGCCGGATGAGGTTGAGGCCGGAGGGATAAAACGGGGTAGGTGTATAACTTGAAGTCTCGACCTCATCCGCCTCGCTTCGCTCGGCACCATCGCATTTTAATGTGTGATTGCCACAGGCAATCATTTCATTCAATTCGCTGCGCGACGCACCGCCCTCCCAGGAAAAGGCTTGACTCTCGCCCGTCAGATTTCCTGTTTTTTCAAGATGCATATGGTTTTAGATTTTACATACAGGGGCGGCTGTCAACTCTTGATTCGCATTGACAATTGACAATTGCGGTGTCCCTGCGGGACAAAATAAAATTATTTTTATATTATTTTTGGAGAAAATACCTTAATTGTCCATTGTCCATTGTTAATTGTCAATTTTTACGCCGGAATCCAAGAAACTCCCCCGACTTTCCGTCGGGGGAGTTCCAGTTACAGCTTTACCTTAAACACGGCCTTGCGCACATGCTCCGGGCTTCCCGTGAAGGAGATGCCGGGGGCATGGGCATCACAGGGCAGCACCAGGCAGAACTTGCCGGGAACCATGGACACATAGTCCATGCTGCCATGGTAAAACCAGATGTCGTTTTCCGGCTTGCCGGAGACCTCGGTCATATCCGGCAGGGAGCCGACGCCCATCTTCTCCCGGCCCTCCAGCACACACTGGATGTCGGCATAGGCCTTGTGGGCCTCGGGGGTATCGTTGTCGGGCTTGTTGTCGTAGCTCTGGACAAAATAGAAGAGGTCCCGGCCCTCCACCTCGTAGGTGCCGTCGGGGATTTCGGAAAAATCCGTATCCCGCAGCAGCTCCAGAGCCCTGTACAGCCGGGGGTGGATGCCCTTGTAGCGCTCGATCTGGTCTAAGCGATCGTAAATCATAAAACAGTCCTCCATAGCTTTCCCTGAGTTGGACGCAATGTAAACCTGCTTAGGCTATTCCGCCCCCTGCCTGGTTCCGCCCCTCATCAGTCTCGGCTGCGCCGAGCCAGCTTACGAATTATGGTATAGCTGCCACCGGCAGCTATATAGGATTCGATTCGCTGCGCGACGCACCGCCCCCAGGGGAAGCCTTTTTTGTTACTTGGTGCCGAAAATGCGGTCGCCGGCGTCGCCCAGACCGGGAACGATGTAGGCGTGCTCGTTCAGCTTCTCATCCATGGCAGCCAGATATATCTCCACATCGGGATGGGCAGCCTGGACGGCGGCCACGCCCTCGGGGCAGCCGATGACGTTCATCATGATGATATTCTTGCAGCCGTGCCGCTTCAGGAAGTCGATGGCAGCCACGGCGCTGCCGCCGGTAGCCAGCATGGGGTCCACAACGAAGACCTGCCGGTTGGCAATGTCCTCAGGCAGCTTGCAGTAGTATTCCACAGGCTTGTGGGTCTCGGGATCCCGGTACAGGCCGATGTGGCCGATCTTGGCGGAGGGGATCAGGGCGACCATCTGGTCCACCATGCCCAGACCCGCCCGCAGCACGGGAACAATGGCCAGCTTCTTGCCGGAGAGCATATGGCACTTGGCGGTGGCGACGGGAGTCTCCACTTCCACTTCCTTCAGGGGCAGCTTCCGGGTGGCCTCATAGCACATCAGGCCCGCGATCTCGCCGACCAGTTCCCGGAACTCCTTAACGGGGGTATCCTTGCTGCGCAGGATCGCCAGCTTGTGCTGAATGAGGGGATGATCCAATACGTGTACTTCTGCCATGACTGTTGTACTCCTTTGTCTCTTAAATTGATTTTTGCTTTTCCAGCCGTTCCCGTTCCGCCTGACTCAGGCGCAGATAGTTGGGCGCCAACGCCCCACCGGAAAAATCCCCGCCCTCGGCAAGCATCCGCCGCGCCGCCAGAGCCACGCCCGCGGCCCGCTGGTGCATCCGATGCTCCGGCGGCAGAACAAGCCCCGGCACTTTTTCCAACAACGTATTATAGCACAGATTGCTCCCATCTCCAACAAGAAAAATGGGTTCCCGCAAATTTTTCAGCTCTTCGCCCAAATCCGCCAGAGAAATGGCCCGGTCTTCCCGCACTCTTGTGTACGTTCCGCCGGAAACATGGAACAGCGCGTTATAAACCTGGCTTCGCCGGGCATCCATAACAGGGCAGACATACCCTTGCCAGGCCCCCAGCCCCAAAGCCATGGATTCCAGGGTGCTGGCACCGACGCAGGGAATATCCCGGCCCCAGGCGAAGCCCTTGGCCGCCGCCACGCCGATGCGGACCCCCGTAAAGGATCCCGGCCCTGCCGCCACGGCCACGGCGTCAATGTCCCTCGCCGTCAGATTCAACTGCTTCAAAAGGTCCTGTGCCATGACCATCAGAGTCTGGCTGTGGGTCAGGCCCGTGTTCTGGTAGCACTCCGCCAAGAGCTTTCCGTCCTCCGTGACAGCCGCTGAGGCTGCCTTGGCAGAGGTCTCAAAGGCCAACAGCTTCATAGCCTTCCCCTCCTTCAATGCTGATTTTCCGGTCCGTGTCGCCCAGCTTTTCAATGCTGACGGTCAGCGCCCCGGCCATGGCCTCGGGCACATTCTCGCTCCACTCCACGGCGCAGACGCCGCCCCGCTCCAGATAGTCCTCCCAGCCGATGTCCCAGAGGTCGTCGTCGGAGGCAAGACGGTACATATCAAAGTGAAACAGGGGCAGTCTGCCGCCCAGGTATTCATTGACAATGGTATAGGTGGGACTGGTAACGGGTTCGGTATACCCCAGTCCACGAGCCAGCCCCCGGGTAAAGGCCGTCTTCCCCGCCCCCAGGTCGCCGCGGTAGGCAAGCACCGTGCCGGGAGCCAATTTTTTTGCCAGCTTCTCCCCGATCGCTTCCGTCTCCTCAGGGGAATGGGTGATGTATTCCATAAAACAGTACCTCTGTATTTTATCTCGTGCAAAGAACCAATTGACAATGGACAATTGACAATTGCGGTGTCCCTGCGGGACAATTTCAAACTATTTCCGGAGGAAATACCATAATTGTCCATTGTAAATTGTCAATTGTCAATTTTATTTCGCCATTTTCAGCTTTTCCGCCTGATCTGCCGTGGCCAGGGCGTCGATGATCTCGTCCAGATCGCCGTCCATAACGGCGTCGATTTTATACAGCGTCAGGCCCACCCGGTGCTCGGTGACCCGGCCCTGGGGGAAATTGTAGGTGCGGATGCGCTCATTGCGCATGCCGGTGCCCACCTGACTGCGGCGCAGACCCGTGACCTCGCTTTCCACACGCTGCTGCTCCTGCTCATAGAGCTTGGAGGCCAGCATGCGCATACACTTTTCCCGGTTCTGTACCTGACTGCGCTCCTCCTGACAGGCCACCACAATGCCCGTGGGCTTGTGAATCAGCCGCACGGCGGAGCTGGTCTTGTTGACGTGCTGGCCGCCGGCACCGGAGGCCCGGTAGACCTGCATTTCGATATCCGCGGGGTTTAACTGCACGTCTACCTCTTCCATTTCCGGCAGCACCGCCACCGTGGCCGTGGAGGTGTGGACCCGGCCGCCGGACTCCGTCTCCGGCACCCGCTGGACCCGGTGAACGCCGGACTCGTACTTCATCCGGGAGTAGGCCCCCCGGCCGTTGATGACGAAGTCCGCCTCCTTCACGCCGCCCAGCTCCGTTTCGTTGTAGTTCAGCAGCTCCACGGTCCAGCCCTTCCGGGCGGCGTACATGGAGTACATGCGGAACAGGCTGTGGGCAAACAGGGCGCTTTCCTCCCCGCCGACGCCGCCCCGGATCTCCACGATGACGCTTTTTTCGTCATTGGGGTCTCTGGGCAGCAGAAGGATCTGCAATTCCCGGTAAAGCCGCTCTTTTTCGGCTCTGGCTTCGGCAAAGGTCTGCTGGCACAGCTCCTTCATCTCCGGGTCCGCCATGAGCTCCTGGGCGTCCTCCATATCCCGCTGGGCACGGTTGTAGGCATTGAAAGCCTCTACAATTGGCTCCAGATCGTTTTTCTCCCGGAGAAGCTTCGCCGCTTTCTGGGGATCGGCGTAAAAATCCGGCTGTTCGGATTTGGCGCAAAGCTCTTCATATCGGCTGGATACCGCTTCCAGTTTTTCCAGCATGGTGTCACTCCTTCTAATATTTCCCGTCATAGGGACGGGAGGTTGGGGGAAACTATGAACGTAAAGCCTTCCCCTGGGGCGGTGCGTCGCGCAGCGAATCTAATCTAGTATAGCTGCCGGTGGCAGCTATACCATAAAAGTGAAGGTGGCAGGGCGAAGCCCTGACGGATGAGGGTGGTGCTCCGCGCAGCGAATCAGAATAATCGATTGCCGGTGGCAATCGCACCATAATTTATGCGGGAAGCAGAACCGACCAAGAGGAAACTCCGCAATCAAGTTCATGCAAGCAGGGCATCCCTGCTTAGGCGTTGCCGTATGCTACTCTGTGCCGCCCCTCATCAGTCACGGCACTAAAGTGCCGCGACAGCTTCCCCCAGGGGAAGCCTTTGGTAGACGTTCAGCACGCAGCTGGCGGTGTCGGTGAGGACTTCCGTATTGGAAAGCCGTTCCGCTCCGGCCTTGCCGATGCGGAAGACGTGGGGCGTCATGGAAAACAGCTGCCGGATCTGCTCCCCCTCCACCGTAAAGGTGAAGCGGATATTCTCCGAGGACAGCAGCCGGAAGCCCGGCAGTTCCCTTGTGACCTGCTTTTCCTTGTGGGTCAGCCGGTCATAGATGATGCGCTTCAGGCCCAGCAGATGATCCTCCGCCGCCACGACCTGAAGAAACAGGCCGTTTTCCTCCAGAACCCTGTGGAATTCCTCCGGCAGGGTAACGGCAAACAGGCTGGTAAGCACCCCGGCGCTGCCGTCCTTCACAGGGATATGGGCGGCGGTGGCGCAGAGCCAACCGGCATCCTTATACCGTCCGGCGGCCCAGCGAACGGCCTCCTTGGAGATGTCCAGCCCCGTTAAGGGCAGCCCCAGGGCATGGGACAGCCGGGCGCAGTAGTACCCTTCCCCGCAGCCCACATCCAGAATTTCGCCGGAGGCGCCGTATTTCTTCGCGGCGGCAATCAACGCGTCGGCAATGGGCGCGTAAATGTCCGCGTCCAGAAAGGCCCGCCGGGACAGCACCTGCTCCCGGGTATCCCCGGGGTCCAGAGAGTGCTTCTGCTGGACGGTGAGCAGATTCACATAGCCCTGCCGGGCGATATCAAAGCTGTGGCCGTTTGGGCAGGCATACTGCCTTTCCCGTTTTTCCAGACTTTTCCCACAGACGGGGCAGGTGTAGCGCATAGGTTTCCTCCATCGTAATTCCAGCAACTCCGGAAGCCTGAGGGAATACGAATTGACAATGGACAATTGACAGTTGACAATTAAGGAATTTCCTTCGGAAATAATCAAAAAAATAATTCAAATTCATCCCGAAGGGACACCATAATTGTCAATTGTTCATTGTCAATTGTCAATTTATCCGTCAGGCGCTAAAATCCATTTTCTTTTCCTTATATCATACCCCATTTTCCCCCTCCCGTCAAACCCAATCTTTTCCGAAGAAGGTGTGTTTTGTGCGAAAAGTTCTCACGGCGCTGTTTCTGTGCTTTCTGCTGGTGCTTCCCGTCAGCGCCGCGCCCACGGTGGCGCTGACCTTTGACGACGGCCCCTCCGGGCGGTTTACCCGTACACTGCTGGACGGGCTGGGGGAACGGCATGTGAAGGCCACCTTTTTTCTCTGCGGCTACCGCATCCGGCAGTACCCGGAGCTGCCCCGGCGAATTCTGGAGGAGGGCCACGAAATCGGCTGCCACGGCTTTTCCCATGACTCCATGGCAGCCATGGGCCGCCGGGATATCGCCGAGGAAATTCAAAGCACCCTTGCCCTGCTGCCGGAAGGGAGCAGAGTAAAACTGCTCCGTCCCCCCGGAGGCTGCTGCTCGGAATCCGTCACCCAGGTGGCCATGGCCCTGAAAATGCCCATTGTCCAATGGTCCGTGGACCCCAAAGACTGGGCCGTCCATGACGCGGCGGTGGTAAAGGCCCGGGTGCTGAAAAGCGCTAAGGACGGAGACATTATTCTGCTGCACGACATGTCCTCCAGCTCCGTCTCCGCCGCCCTGGCCATCATTGACACACTGACCGCCCGTGGCTTTCAGTTCGCCACGGTATCGGAGCTGGCCGCAAAAAAGCAGGTGCAGCTCAGCCCCGGAAAGGTTTATACGGATTTTGGGGAATGACATTCCTCATTGCAGAAGTCACCCCCTCCTTTGGAAAACAATATCATCAACTGAAAGATCTTCATGTAGGGGCCGATGCCCACATCGGCCCGAGGCCCAAAGGCTTCGTATCACAAAAATCAAACGTACGAATCCGTTAACGCACAAGCTTTTTGACAGCAGCCCTGTCCGCCCATGGGCAGGGTCCCTCCGGGGGCCCCTTTCTTGTCCCGCCAAGAAAGGGGGGAAAGAATGCGGCCTAAGGGAGGCGCTGTCGGCAAAGCCGCCCTCCCTTAGGAATCCCTCCCGGCCTCAAAACCAATATAATCTCTGCGCCGCCTTCCGGCGAGTACGGGGTGCGGCCCCTAAATTTTTCCGGTTCAGTTCAATGAAGGAAACCAATTTTTTGGATGCTTTCTATTTCGGCAACCCATCATCCGGGTATTCCATGCCAGTGTGCGCACTGGCGCGGAATAGAGAACCAACTTTGGCTTTTGTGGACTGTTTTCACTGTGTGAAAACAGTAATAGAGCGTTGTTTATAATAAATTTCCTAGTTAATAAATGCTTCGATAGAAAGCCGCCGAAACATTGCTGCTCTGACGTAAATGCGCGCCGGGGGGATTCTCAAGGGGGGCGGCTCTGGTGCGGGAGCAGCCAGCCGGTCAGCGCCCCCTTGAGGCTGCTTCTTATCGATTTTCTTGCAGAAGCAAGAAAACCGCCCCCGGAGGGACCCAGCCGAAACGCGGTCAGGGCTGCCGTTGGAATCTTAGAAAGCAACGTTTTTGAATCACCGAGCCATTACGGGCACTGCCCCTGATATCTTCCCCCTGAAAAAAATGTTGCAATGCGTCGGAATGACTGGTATACTTGTAAAGAATGCGTAATTGGATTTTTACACAGACTTGAATATAGGGGGAATACTGTGAGCTTCACCAATATCATTTCGCTGCTGGGCGGGCTGGGCGCGTTCCTGTTCGGCATGCAGTACATGGGCGACGGATTGCAGATCGCCTGCGGGTCCCGGATGAAGGACCTGTTGGAAAAGCTGACCCGGAACCGTTTTCTGGGCTTTCTGCTGGGCGTCTTTGTGACGGTCGTCATTCAGTCCTCTTCCGCTACCACGGTCATGGTCATGGGCTTTATCAACGCGGGCATCATGGACCTGGCCCAGGCCACCGGCGTGATCTTCGGCGCCAACATCGGTACCACCATCACCAGCGTCCTGATCGCCCTGGATGTATCCGGCATTGCCCCGGCCTGCATCTTCATCGGGGCGTTTCTGATGCTCTATTCCAAGAAGAAGCAGAACAAGCACATCGGCCAGATCATTCTGGGCTTCGGCCTGCTGTTCCAGGGACTGCATACCATGTCCGCCGCCATGGGGCCCCTGAAGGATGTGGCATGGTTCCAGAACTTTATCATGAATGCCAGAAACCCCATTCTGGGCATTCTGGTGGGCGCGGCCCTGTGCGCCGTGATCCAGTCCTCCTCCGCAGCCGTGGGTATTCTGCAGGCCCTGGCCATGCAGGGGCTGATGCCGCTGTATTTCGCGTCCTTCCTGATCTGCGGCATCAACATCGGCTCCGCCATGCCCACGATTCTGGCCTCCATGAACGCCCGGAACAACGCAAAGCGGGCCTCCATGATCTATCTGATCAACAACCTGGTGGGCGCCGTCATCATGACCGCCGTCACCCTGCTCTTCCCCTATACGCAGTTCATTGAAAGTCTTGTGCCGGACCCCATGTTCCAGGTGTCCGTGGTGCATATCATCTTCAAGGTGATCTCCGCCGCGGTGCTGCTGCCTCTGACCAATCAGGTGGTCAAGCTCACCTACCTGCTGGTGCCCAAGCAGAAGCACGAGGACGCCTGCCGCCTGGAATACATCGACGTAAATCTGGTAGGCTCCCCCAGCGTCACCCTGCTGCAGATCCGCAATGAGGTGGAGCGCATGGCAGGTCTGGTCCGCACGAACCTGAATCTGGCTACCGGGGCTCTGCTGACGGGCCGGGTGGCCGACGCCAAGCAAATTGAGGAAAACGAGTCGGTCATCGACTATCTGACCGACGCCATCAGCGATTTTCTGGTCAAACTCAACGTACAGGAAATGTCCGACCGGGACGCCCAGTACGTCAACCACGTATTCCAGGCCCTTTCCGATCTGGAGCGCATCGGCGACTACGCCGAGCATCTGCTGCACCTGACAGAGCAGCAGGATGAAAAGGGCGTTAACTACACCCAGGGGGCCATGGCGGAGCTGGCCGTCATCAACGACGACGCCAGCCAGCTCTTTGACCGGGCCGTCTCCGCCTTCTATCATCAGAATGTCCATCTGGACGAGCTGAAGCGCATGGCGAAAATGCAGCGGCAGATCCGCAAGCTCACCAGCCAGAGCCAGGTCAACCATATGGAGCGTCTGCGGACCGGCCAGTGCAGCGTAGAGGCGGGCATTCTCTTTGGGGAGATTCTGAACTCCCTGAACCGTATCGGCGGCCACGCCATCAACATCGCCGAAGCCGCCACCGTACCCCAGTCACTGGAGTGATCCCGAACCCGGCATCAAAGCCCCCGGCTCACACCGAGCCGGGGGTTCGCCTGTCGAAGGACCTCAACCGTATCCTTGTTTCCGTAATCCCCCTCCCGGCGCCGGGAGGGGGCGTTTATTGTCCTTCGCCCGGCACCGTTTCGATGTTCTCCATCGTTCCGGGGAATGGCGGCGAAGGGGGGCGCGGCTTCCAGCCGGGAAACAGGGGCAGAGTATCCCCATATGGGAATAAAACCGCTGCCGGTTCCCGGCAGCGGAAATTATGACGATAAGCTCAGGTAAGCTCGGCGCTGATGCGGGCGCAGTACTGGTTCAGGTAATCCGCGCAGCGCTTGATCTTCTCCTCGGACATCCGGGAAGATGGGCCGGAAATGCTGACCGCGCCGATGGGGTTGCCGTCGCAGTCCACAATGGCCTTGCCCACGCAGATCAAACCGTATTCCAGTTCTTCATCATCAATAGCGTAACCCTTCCGCCGGACCTCAGCCAGCCGAGCGTGCACCTCCTCGGCATTGGCGGCGGTTTTTTCCGTACGTTTTTCAAATACGGTATTATCAAGAATCAAATTCAGCTGTTCGCTGCTGTAGCAGGCAAGCATGGCCTTGCCTCCGGCGGTATTGTAGAAGGGCTGATGCTGGCCCAAGCGAGTGGAAATGCGCATGGAATAAGGGCTTTCCTTTTTTTCAATATAAACCACATCTGTGCCGCAGGGCACCATAAAGTTCACCGTCTCGGAGGTTATGGACACCAGCTCGTCCATGTAAGGTCCAATCAACCGGCGAAGATCCCGGTTCACCCAGCTGCCCAACTGGAAAAGCTCCATGCCCAGCCTATAACGTCCGGTCACCGGATCCTGCTCCAACAGGTCAAAAGCCTCCAGGGAAGCAACCAGGCCGAAAACAGTACTCTTGTGCAGCTCCACAATGCGGCTGATCTCTGTCAAAGACAGATCCCGCCTGCCTTTGAAGCACTGCAGAATGCGAATCGCCCGTTCAACGGACTGAATGGGTGCCTTTCTTTCGGTCGTTTTTTCTTGACCAGCCACAGGCTCGCCTCCTGTCTCTTGTTTTTTCACATTATACAATATTTTTCATTTAATCGCAAGAGTTATTGTTCGTTTTACTACCATGATCTTCACAATGTTACTTTTTCATGGCAGTGTTTTACCCTGGAACCATAAAATATCAGTTCAACTATCATTGCATAATAGGCGCCCCCTTTTTCTTCGCCTGTCAAAAAGGGGGGCGCCCAAAAGGGATTTAGAATTTTTTACAGTTTACCCGTCATTAGCAATTGATTCCATGGCACAGCTAATTTTTCGCTTATTACTGTTTCAATGGAATACGCCTGAACTCCAAATCATACACCACTCGGCAATTCATCTCACAATACTTGTGTATTGTAGAAGAGAATGTATGTTTGCAAGCACCATCGCGCCCTCTATTTTTCACATACTTCTTCGATTGCGACCACACGAATCTGTGCACCGTCTGCATATGGAATTGGAAGCGGCAACGCGACAACGTCCACCTCATCCTTTTTCAGATTCCACAATCCGTTCATATACTCAATCATCAGAATTCCATGCTTAAGTATCTCTTCATGCGTTGTAAAATCCACCTCTGCTTCAGGCATTAGAGACGCCCTGCGAATGTCGTAATCCTGCGGAAAATCAAAGCCTACAACTTTCGGCGAGAGTTCCCTAATGAACACTGCTGCGTCTTTCGTCATATAAGGTGCATCATCCCAAAACTGCTTGCTTTCCCAGTTACGCTGTTTTCCCCAATCCGTACGCAAAAATACCATCTCATTCATTTTTCGGTTGCCCACAGCACGCTCCAACATCTCTTGAGTAATTGCACCGTTGGGAACTATATCTGCAGAAATATTCAATACGGAGCATTTCCCGATGAGCATATTCAAAAGATCGAAATCCTGTAAACATTTTCCTCCATCAACATAGTGTAGAGGTGCATCAATATGCGTATACCAATGCGTGCGCATATCGAATGCCTTGATGTTCAGATAGTTTCCATTCTCGAAAGATTTAACCGACTGTATTGTTATCGGATATCTCCAATGTGGCTCAATTGGCGCAGTTAAATCAACAATTCTTCTATTCGGTGAATCAAATATAGACACTAGTCACCACCCCTTATCTAGTCAAAAGATTTGGCAGGAACATTATGATACTCGGCACATAGGTAACAAGGAGCAACACCGCCAACTGCGCAATCAGGAAAGGAATGACCGCCTTTGAAATACGCTTAACAGACACATTTCCCACTCTGCACGCTGTGAACAGGTCAATACCAACAGGGGGGGTCGACAAGCCAATTGCAAGGTTAATCGTCATTACAATGCCAAATGCCACAGGATTATAACCCAAAGCCTTAACAACAGGAAGCATAATCGGTACAAAAATATACATCGCAGAATTTGCGTCAATAAAGCAGCCTGCAATAAGCAAAATCACATTTGCTGCAAGCAGGAAGGCGAACTGGCTGTGGCACACACTCTGTAGCCAAGTTGTTGCCGCTTTGGAAACGCCGGTCGTAGTACAGCACCACGCAAACAGAGAAGCACTTGCGATAATAAACATAATTGAGGCGGAGCCTTCAATAGAGGATTTAAAAAGCTCTGGCAGATCCTTCAGCTTCAATTCACCGTAAAAGACCAAACCAATAATCAGCCCATACACGACAGCAACCGCAGCTGCCTCGGTAGGTGTGAAAATACCTCCGTAAATTCCTCCTAAAATGATTACGGGCATCAGCAGCCCCCAGAAAGCATCCTTAAACGCCTTCCAGCGTTCCTTCCCGCTGGCCTTAGGACTAGGCATTATTTTTTCCTTCCGGGCTACCACCAAAATAGCAATCACAAGTGCAACACCCATAATCAACCCCGGAATGATACCTGCTTTAAACATATCCGTTACTGACACATCCGCTACAGCAGCATACACGACAAAGGAAATACTCGGCGGAATAATGATACCAATTGATCCAGCCGTAGACATTAGTGCAGAAGATGTTGCGTCGTTATAACCAGACTTAATCATGGCAGGTATGAGAACTGTTCCAAGTGCTGCTACCGTAGCAGGACCAGAGCCGGATATAGCCGCAAAGAAGCACGAGACCAGCACGCAGACAATTGCTGTTCCTCCTTTGATATGGCCAACACAAGCAGAAGCCAAATTAATCAACCGGCGAGAGATTCCGGTTTTTTCCATAATATTACCCGCAAACACAAAAAAAGGAATTGCCATTAAGAGGAACTTGCCAATGTTAGAGTACATATTCATCGAAATCATGTCGAGAGGCAGGTCGCAAAGGAGCATGGTTGCTATAGAGGAAATAGCCAACGAGAAACAAATTGGGACATTCAAAAGCATCAAGAGAATAAAAATGCCAAACAAAACCAATCCGTCCACCTTTTATTCTCCTTTCTTTCTCAGTTCCTGTATGCACCACTCCAGAGAATGTACAAGAATGAAGAATGCGCCAACAGGAATCGTCATTCCATAAATCCATTCTTTAATATGGAGTGCAGGCGTTGTTTGACCTGAACGTATCTCAGAAATAACCATGCGAATTCCGGAAACAATCAGCACTAAACTAACCAAACTCACAACGATCATCGTCAAAGCAACCAATGGCTTGTGGAAAGGCTTCGGAAGCAAATTTGTCACTATATCCAAGCTGATATGTCCATTGCTGCGAGAAAGCATTCCTGCTCCAAGCATGGTAATAAAAATAAAAAGTGCACATGTCAGCTCCTCCGTGAAAGACCATGACGAGTTAAAAAGTTTTCTGGCAATAACGTTACCTGCCGCCAAAAAAACCATAACACACATAGCAACCGAGCAAACGACCAATTCAACCTTACATAAGACATTTAGTATTTTTTTCATCTCGGTTTCCTTTCTATTATCCCCTGCCATTTCCATGGCAGGGGATTCAAATTATTTATCCACGAAACATCGCCAGTAGATCTGCGCCAACGATACTCTCATATTTGTCGTACACAGGCTGGACTGCGGCAATAATATTGTCAATATCCATATCCTCACGGCTGGTTACAGTCATTCCCGCAGCTTCAAAAGCTGCAAGTTGCTCATCCATTGCCGAACGATTCAGTTCCTTTTGGTAATCACATGCCTGCGCTGCACAATTTCGGATGATTTCCTGATATTCAGGGCTAAGTCCTTCAAGCGTCTCCTTGTTCATGCAAAGGAATAAGGCATCATACGTACAACCCCACAGGGAGATGTACTTCTGTACTTCGTAGATAGAACCGGAATAGATAACATCCAACGGATTCTCCTGTCCATCGATTGCCCCCTGCTGCAAAGACGTAAATACTTCGGACCAGTTCATAGAAGTAGGATCTGCGCCAAGGCACTGATAGGTGTCAATCAGCATGTTAGAGTTATTAATGCGGAATTTAATGCCTGCAAAATCCTCTACGCTCCGAATTTCGCGGACACTGTTCGTAATCTGGCGGAAACCATTCTCCCCAAAGCCCAAACAATCAAGGCCATAGCCGTCCAGAATCGCCTTAAGTTCATTTCCGGCTTCCCCTGCAAGTTTCGCATCAGCATCTTCTGTGCTGCTAAACATAAACGGAAGAGAAACAACATTGAAACGATCATCTATCGTAGAATATACCAGATTGGAGTGGAATGACATGTCCGTACTTCCGTTCATAACCATTTCAATGCCTTTAGCCTGATTGCCACCAGAAAGCTGGTCACTGGAATACACACTGCAGGTAATGTTGCCGTTAGACGCTTCCTCAACCAGTTCTGCAAACTTATAGGCAGCCTTTGTCCACGAGGAGGTCTCGCTCGTAGAAGTGCTGAACTTCAATGTAACCTTCTTATTCCCCTGGCTTTTACCACAGGCCGTCATACTTAATAACATAATTCCCGCCAAGAACAAGCATGCCAAACGCTTTGCCATATGTTTCATAATTTACCTCCTCAGCTACTTTATATATAAATACTTTACTTCTCTTCAATCATATTCCGGATCAGCATGGCGGCCCGGTCCGTGTTGAAGATGCCGCACATGCAGGGCTTGAACAGCTCCGCGGCGGCCTGCTCGGGGGTGCATTTGCCCTTGCGGCACTTTTCGATCATCTCATTGATGAAGTTTACGGAAACCATGGAGTGGCCGCACATGGTGGCGATCTCCAGAATCTCGTTGGGAGGCAGCAGATCCGTGCGGCCGATGCGGCCCAGAGAGTGCTCCACGGTATGGGGCTCCAGCCCCGCCTTGTGGCTGCACTCCTTCACCCGATCCACCAGACCGGAAACCACGATGGACATGCCCAGATTCTCTTCCTTCAGATCCTTGAGCATGTTGACCACGTCTTCCTCGCTCTTGAAGGTGGCGGTAATAACGGCCCGGTCTTCCACATTCTCGATCATGTGCTGGCGGCCTTCCAGATTGTCGTTGAGATGATACTTTTCCTTCTGGTACCACTCGTTGCCGCCCCGGCAGTCACCCATGGTGACGCAGTGGTTCTTTTCGCACAGCTCAAAGAACCGGCGCAGAGGCACATGGGAGCCCACATGGTTGATGTCCTTACTGGGCATGCACAGGAATACAAAGTCGTGGGCCAGATTCTCTCTGGTGCCGACACGGTGAAGCGTATGAGACATATTGTGTTACCTCCTTTGAATCAGCCCTTGTAGAGGGGGCGGCCCAGTCCGACGTTGGTCTTGCCGTTCTCGGAGCACCATACGCCCATCTTCTTCACGATCTCCATGCTGGGCAGATTGCCGTTCTTATCCACCTTGGAGCAGATATCCAGGCTCAGGAAGCAATCCAGGGTCTTGGCTGTCTCATAAATGGTGGAGAGGATCTCCTCCGCCTTTTCATAGGGGACGGACATCTCCACGATTGCGGACAGCACCTTTTCGTTCAGCAGCTCTTCCTTGAATTTACCGGTCTTGGGGTCGCTCATCATGGTGGTGACAGGGTTGCAGGGCTCAAATTCCACGCCCTTGGCGGCCACGGCCATGGCGATCTTCTCGGCGTCATACAGCCGCGCGCCATAGCAGGGACGGCCCAGCTCCACGGCAATGCCGATGGTGCCGTCCGGGAAGCGGCCCGTTACCTCGTTGGTCTTCATCTCCTCGGTGCCGCGGCCGGAAATGCCGGACTCCGGGGCAATGGTCAGCACATCGCTCATCAGGCTGCGCACGGAACGGGGATACTCCAGCGGCTGCTGATAGATGGCCTTTTTCTTACACACATTGGAACGCAGACAGACGCCGCATTCCACACAGGCGTCAAAGTCAATATCCACGACCTTGTCCACCTTCCGGATCGCGGAAACCGGGCAGCGGTTGATGCACATGCCGCAGTTTACGCAAAGCTCCTTGTTGATCTTCATATGTAACGATCCCCCTGTTTCTGTTCGATATTACAAATCTGACATTGCTATTGCCGTATACTTGTATGTTACCATCTGTATTTTTGATTTTCAACGGTTTTCGTTTGTGAACTGTTACGAAAAAATACCCTTTGTTTTATGCAAGCAATCCAATCGTCCGGCAATATAAAACAACATCAGATTCTTGCTCTTTGTTACGCGGCTTTTTCCCGCCCCGGGCCGCAGACCCGCACCGGCTCAGAGAAGCGGACGCTTTCCGGGGAGGAAAACGCAGGAAGGAATCAGCGGGACTTCAGGGCCTCTTCCAGAGCGGCGGCTTCTTCCGGGCTGATCTTGTAGGAATGGATCGAATCGTCCGGGAACTGACCGGCCCGCACCTCCTGGGCGTAAGCGGTGAAGGAACGAAGCAGCTCGCCGCCCACATCGCCGTAGCGCTTGACGAACTTGGGGGTGAAATCGTCGAAATACCCCACCATGTCCGCAAAGATCAGCAGCTGGCCGTCGGTGTAAGAACCGGCGCCGATGCCCAGAATGGGAATATTGGCCTGCTCGGTAATGGCCTTGCCAACGATTGCGGGAACGCCCTCCACCAGAATGGAGCAGGCGCCGGCCTCTTCCAGCTTCCTGGCGGCGTCAATCAGCTTCAGTGCGGCGTCGCAGCTCTTGCCCTGAGCCCGGTTGCCGCCCATCTGTAAGCTGAACTGGGGCGTCAGACCAATGTGACCCATTACCAGAATGCCCGCGTCATTGATTGCCTTAACTCTGGAAATAGCGGCATCGTTGATGCCCTCCAGCTTGACGCAGTCCATGCCCGCTTCTTTGACAAAGCGTCCGGCGTTGGCAACCGCCTCTTCATCGGACAGCTGATAGGACATGAAGGGCATATCGCCGACCACGAAGGTGTTGGGTGCGCCCTTGCGGACCGCCTTGCAGTGCATGATCATATCTTCCATGGTTACAGGGAAGGTGCTGTCATGCCCCAGAATGACGTTGCCCAGAGAGTCCCCCACCAGGATCATGTCGATACCGGCACGCTCCTCATACTTGGCCGTCAGGTAATCATAACCGGTCAGGTAGACGATCTTTTCACCGGCGGCAACCATCTTTCTCAGTTCGATAATTGTCTTTTTCTTTGCCATTTTTCTCGACCTTTCTGTTTTCTTGTTCTTCGCGGTCCTGTATGCGCACTCAGACCACATGATTACGAATTATCTGTGCGATATTATAGAATTTGCTTTGTTCATATCGCACTTTTATGGTAACACTGCCGAATGCGGAAATCAACTATTTTCTTATCGTCGAACTTTACGAAAAGTAATGCCTCAAATTGTTAAAAATAGAATATAGTTTTATATTGCAGCACAAAAATATTATATTATCGTATATAAGCATATATAATATACGTATATCAAGAAATCGCCGCATAACGTGAATTTGACATTTTTTCTGTCCGGGTTATAATGGCCTTGCAGACGAAATTCAGCTGTGAGAATCCCACCGCTTCCAAGATTGAAAAAGCAGAAACGCAGAACTTTTTGAGCAGACAAATTATCGCAATTTCCGGAAAGGAGAAATTTATGAACACCTACTTTCATCGCGTAGCCCGGCAGACGCCCACCCGCTTCTGGATCAACAACGTGACCCGGGAACAGGCCCGGCTTGCTCTGGACGCCGGAGCGGTTGGCTGTACCCAGAATCCCGCCTACACCTGGAAAATGCTCCAGGGTTCGGACAAGGCCCACGCCATAGAGGTGCTGGACGAAATCCTGCGTCAGGAGCCGGAGGATTCCGTTGCCCTGATCCGGCTTCAGCGGGCGCTTGTGGAGGAAATCGCGCTGGCCTTTCTCCCCCTGTACCGGGAATCCGGCGGGAAACACGGCTATGTAAGCATTCAGGGGGATCCCTTCCACGAGGACTGCGAGAGCATTGTCCGCTGGGGGCGGTTCAACGCGGAAAATCTGCCCAACATCATGCTGAAGGTTCCGGCTACGGAAGAGGGGCTGAAGGCCATTGACATTCTCCTGCGGGAGGGCTACGCCATCAATGCTACAGAGGTAATGGCCCTGCGGCAGGCCGCGGACGTCTGCGACGTCTATACCCGGGCCACCGCCGGAATGGAGCGGCCCCCGGTGGCCTACTTCTCCCACATTGCGGGGATTTTTGACGAGCATATGACGGCAGCAGCCCGGGACACGGACATTCCAAAGGACTATGTCTGGCAGGCCGGTATCGCCGCGGCAAAGAAAATATACCAGTACACCAAAACCCACGCCCCCGCAGTGGGGATGATCAGCGGCGGCGCCCGGGGACTGCACCACTTCACGGAAATGGTCGGTGCGGACGCGGTCGTCACCATCAACTGGGCGGGCACCGCCGACAAGCTGCTGGAGCAGGATCCCCCCGTTGTTCAGCGCTTCCTGGCCCCTGTGCCGCTGGAGGTCACGGATACCCTGTGCCGCTGTCTGCCGGAATTCCGTCAGGCCTACGAGCTTCACGCCATCGAGCCCAAGGACTATGAGGATTTCGGCCCCGTGGTCCGGTTCCGCGGCTCCTTTGAAAAGGCCTGGGCCAGCGCGCTGGACTTCATCCGGCAGCGCCGGACCGAGCTTTCCGGTTGAGGAACAGCGCCATGGGAAAGAAAGTGCTGGGCATCCTCCTGGGAGACGCCGCGGGCGTCGGGCCGGAAATCGTGGCGAAGGTTCTCGTCAGCGGCGTTCTGACGGAAGCGTGCCGCCCGCTGATCATCGGGGATATCCGAATTCTGGAGCAGGGACTGGCCATTATCGGCGCCAAATACCCCCACTATGCCGTCACGGATCTATGTCAGGCTGATTGGGAAAGGGGCGTTCCCGTCTGGGACACCGGAGATCAGGATCCCGCGCGGGTCACCATGGGCAAAATGAGCGCCTATTGCGGAAAAGGGGATCTTTCTCAGTTCCACGCCGCCTGCCGGCTCTGTCTTGACGGGAAAATCACGGGCTTCCTGTACGGTCCCATGCACAAGGGTGCCATGAAGGAGGCCGGAATGGTCCAGGAGAGTGAAACCGAGCTCATCGCGGATCTATTGGGCAATCCCAACGCCTGTGGAGAGATCAATATGCTGGGAAATCTGATGACCGTGCGGGTCACAAGCCACATCCCCATCAGCGCCGTCAGCGCCCATCTGAACGTTCCCGAAATTCTGGTGTCGATCCGGCTTGCCCACGACACAAGCCGCGCTTTCGGTGTGGAGGAGCCCCGGATCGCGGTTTCCGGCCTGAATCCCCACAACGGCGAAAACGGAAAATGCGGCCGGGAGGAGCTGGACATCATTGCCCCAGCCATTGCGGCAGCCCAGAGCCTGGGCTGGAATGTTACCGGTCCATATCCCGCGGACGTTGTATTCATGCGGGCCTTCCGGGGGGATTTTGACGCCGTCGTCACCATGTACCACGACCAGGGACAAATCGCCCTGAAGACAGTTGGATTCGACCAGGGCGTGACCATCAGCGGCGGACAGCCCTATCCCATTACCACCGCCGCCCACGGCACCGCTTTTGGCCGCGCCGGTCAGGGCCGTGCCTCTGCCACCGCCTTTGAAAACGCTCTGAACGTTCTGTGCCGTATGGCACAGAGCCGCCCATAAGCATACACGCTTCCCACCGACCGATGTAGGCAGACCTCGGTCTTCACGCGGGACCGGGCCGAAGGAGCCATAGCCTCCGGCCCGGATACTCCCCATAAAGAAGATGCCATTGCGGGCAAACACAGCCTCGCAATGGCATCTTCTTTCCACTTCTGCGCCTTTACTTCTCTTCCTCCACCGGCAGGGGGGAGATCACAGGCTTGCCCTCCCGGTCCAGGAGGACCGTCAGGCCGCCGGCGTAGCCGCTTTGCTGGAACAGATAATTGACCCCGGTCTGGGTGTCCACCCAGATTTCCATGGTCCCTACAAAACCCTGGGAGTAGATTTTTACAAAACGCTTGTCCATAATAAACGCTCCTTTTGAAAACCGCCGCCGTTTTTCACGGCGGCGGGTGGGATTACTTGGTGCCTTCGACGATACCGTTGGCAAGACCCACCAGCCCCTGCATTTCGCTGGGGATGATGATCTTGGTGGCCTGACCGTCGGCGACCTTCTGCATGGCTTCAATGGCTTTCAGCCGCAGCACGCTGTCGCTGGGGGCCTTTTCGTTCAGCATGGCGATGGAGTCGGCCAGTGCCTGCTGCACCGACAGAATGGCCTGGGCTTCGCCGTCGGCTTTCAGAATGGCGGCCTGCTTCTCGGCCTCGGCCCGGAGAATGGCGGCTTCCTTTTCGGCGGAGGCTTTCAGAATGGCGGATTCCTTTTCGCCCTCGGCAATGAGGATGGCGGACTTCTTCTGGCCCTCGGCCTGGAGGATGGACTGACGGCGGTCACGCTCGGCCTTCATCTGCTTCTCCATGGAGTTCTGAATGTCCGCGGGAGGCAGGATGTTCTTCAGCTCCACCCGGTTGACCTTGATGCCCCAGGGGTCCGTGGCCTCGTCCAGAATGGAGCGCATTTTGGTGTTGACCACGTCACGGGAAGTCAGGGTCTGGTCCAGCTCCAGATCGCCAATGATGTTTCGCAGGGTGGTGGCGGTCAAGGTTTCCATGGCCATCATGGGCTGCTCCACGCCGTAGCAGTAGAGCTTGGGGTCTGTGATCTGGAAGTAGACGACGGTATCGATCTGCATGGTCACGTTGTCCTTGGTGATGACGGGCTGGGGGGGATAGTCCAGAACCTGCTCTTTCAGGCTGACTTTCCGGGCCACCCGGTCAATAAAGGGGACTTTGAAGTGCATACCCACGCCCCACACGCTATGGAAGGCACCCAGCCGCTCCACAACATAGGCCCGGGACTGCTGGACCACGGAGATATTGGAAATGATGATGACAAGGGCGAGAATGACAATGATAAGCAATACAAAAATAGGCATAGATGTTCCTCCTTTTTTACTTGGCGGCTTCCGGCACCGGGACAGGCTTTACAAAGAGCTTTACACCCTCAATGCGGGAAATTTTCACAATGGTTCCTACAGGAATGTCCTCTCCTGAAACGCTTCTGGCGCTCCAGGTCATGCCGCCCACCTTTACCCGGCCGCAGGCCTTCAGGTTGTCAATGGGCTCCGTGACCACGCATTCCTTTCCGATCAGGGAATCGGCATTGGTTTTCTGGATCCTGGGGTTCACATATCTTTTCAGAATGGGCCGCAGCAGGGCAAGCAGCGCCACGCTGACCACCAGAAACAGCACCGTCTGCACAACGATGGATGCTCCCAGCAGTGCGGCAATCACCGCCGCCAGCGCGCCGGCGGCAAACCAGATGGACACCAGCGACACCGAGGCCCCCTCTGCCACTACAAAAAGAATGAGAAGCGCCAGCCAGACATAAGCAGAAATATGCACGGAAATAACCTCCTTCCCGGAAATCCTTTTGGGATTTTCCTCTCTTGCTTACAGGTCTATGATATCAGCTTCCGCCCCCGCCGTCAATTGCGGGAATGGCAAAATAGACTGCTTTTTTTTGCCCTTTGGGAAAAATACGGCAACACCGTACAATCCGGCAGGCAGATCCGTCGAAGCGCACAGACGCAATTGCGGGGTGTTGCCTGAAGAAATTTTTACTCCCGGTCCACCATTTCCTCTTTCAGTTCGTTTCTGCGGAACAGGAACCGGCGGATGGCGAAGAGTCCCGCGATGCAGGCCACAGACAGGAGGTTGCTGACGGGATCGTCGTGGCTCAAAATCACGTGCCGGGTAATGGCCACGGCCAGAACCTCCAGAATGTTGGCGGGGGTGGTGTCGATCAGCATACGCACAAATTCCAGGCCCACCACAATGGTCAGCACCTCATGGAGGAAGCCCAATACATCCGAAGAGGAGCCCGGATGCCGGATCAGCTCCAGAATCAGCTTTCCGAAAGCGCCCAGCAGCACGATCAGCGTAAAAATGGCAATGAGCTTTTCCATAATATGCAGCACATGGCGAAAAATATGCTGGATTTTCGCCTCCCGCGCCTCGGATTGCCGGATCCGCTCCTCGGTTATCTCCATATGGTCGTTGACCTTCTTTTCAATTTCCTGTTGTGTTGCCATGTGTGATCCTCCTGTGGTTTGTATATATTGGGGGGCGCTCAGAATACGAATGACAATGGACAATTGACAGTTGACAATTGTCGTGTTTCCTTCGGAAACAATTCAAATATGCCCCGCAGGGACACCATAATTGTTAATGCGAATCAAGAGTTGAATGTATACCCTGAAAGCGGAAATCCCAAGCCTTCCCCTGGGAGGGGAAGGTGGCCCGCAGGCCGGATGAGGTTGAGGCCGGAGGGATAAAACGGGGTAGGTGTATAACTTGAAGTCTCGACCTCA
>Ga0129316_1000502_pt1 | contig 21462 bp, 20 predicted proteins | sample Cm1ome_2_FD_94429 | JGI IMG/M metagenome (GOLD analysis project Ga0129316, IMG submission 94429) | Eastern black-and-white colobus group fecal microbial communities from Wisconsin, USA - Cm1022B metagenome | ecosystem: Host-associated > Mammals > Digestive system > Large intestine > Fecal...
ACTTCTATATTCTATCAAATTTAAAACAGCTTGTCAACTACTTTTTTCAAGTTTTTTTCAATTCTGTTTCAATCCGATTTCCGCCGCATCCCTCTCGGACAACAGCTATATTAGTGTATCATCCAGGAAATTTTTTGTCAACATCTTTTTTCAAAAAATTTTCAAGGTTGCAATTCTTGATTGCTGATAAATTCGCTGCTCAATTGACAGCCATAATAGCTTATCATTTCATGATCTATTTTGTCAATATCTTTTTTGGTATTTTTCAGACTCTTAGAAATAAAAACTTATCTCAATGTCTTAAATTAACACTTGAAAATGCAGATTATCATTGATATTTTGGTCTTAATAAAAAATCCGCAAATTGCGGATTTCTGATTTGTTAGTAAATTATTTTGCTTCAATTAAGCCAAGTTCACCATCTTCACGACGATAAAGAACGTTTGTAACACCATCTTCTGCATCTGTGTAGATAAAGAAGTCATGTCCTAAAAGATCCATTTGAAGAAGCGCTTCATCGATGTCCATAGGTTTTAGACTAACGTGTTTCGTACGAACAACTTTTACCGCTGGTCCTTCTTCTACAGGCTCTGCTTCAAATTCACTTGTAAAAATTTGACTAGCTGGTAATTTTTCACGATGCTTTTTAGCAATTTTTGTTTTGTTTTTACGGATTTGACGCTCAATTTTATCAGTTACCAAATCAATTGAACCGTACATATCTTGTGAGACATCTTCTGCTCTTAGCGTAATAGAATCAACTAAAATGGTTACTTCAACTTTGGCAGTTTTTTCACGATAAACTTTAAGGTTAACGCGAGCGTCTAAACCTTGTTCAGCATGGAAGTATTTTTCAATCTTTCCGAGTTTTGATTCGACATAGTTACGGATAGCATCAGTTACTTCGATGTTTTCTCCACGAATACTATATTTAATCATAAAACACCTCTTTCTCGCTATAAAGCGCTTTCTTTACTCTTTTATTATACTGCTTTCATGAAAATTTGCAAGCCTTTACCGCACAATCGTAAAACTTTTTACATTTTTTGCGCCATTTTCATAGAAAAGCTGGTATATTCCCTTTAAAGTAGCGCCAGTTGTGTAAATATCATCAATAATCAAAATATTTTCTGGCACTTTTGAAATATTCTTTAAAGAAAAAGGATTGAGACTTTCTAAGCGCTCTTTTCGTGTTTTATCGGACTGTTTTCTGACTTCTCCCTTGATTAGTAAGTCTTTGTAGGGGATTTTAGCTGCTTGTAAAAGTGCAGTTACTTGGTTAAATTGCCGTTCTTCTAGCCGTTTTGGACTTATGGGAACTGGAACAACGGTGTAGTTTTTATATTTTTTTAATGCTTGTTTGATTTCCTTTGAAAAAACGTGACTTAAAAGAATATCTCCTTGAAATTTATATTTTGAAAAATAGTCTTTCATTGAAGAGTTGTAGGTAAAAAGTGCTTCATGAGACACATGGTGATGCTTTTTTTCCCATGATTGACAATCTAAGCATTGCTGAGCAAAGCCGTTGCGGTAACAGTTTGGGCAATGAATGTCTCCTATTCTTTCAAATGTTTTTTGACACTCCAGACACACGCCGTTGTCATCTTTTTTCATTAAGATGAGGTTTAAAAATTGTTCTTTTTTGGAAAATTCTTGTCCGCAGAGCAGGCAAATCATGCAAATCCTCCTTTTTTATTCATCGCTTTAATTTCAGCAATAGCTTTTCTCATTTCTTTGGTACTACCGTCATGCAAGAATAACAGTTCTCCTGTTGGACGCTCTGCTGCTCTCCCAACTCGCCCTGAAATCTGAACTAGCGCGCTTTTGGTGTATAATCTATGATTGGCAAGCAATACAAAGACGTCTACGCATGGGAAAGTGACACCACGTTCTAAAATGGTTGTTGTAACCAAAATAGAAAGTTCTTGTCTCCTAAATTTTTCTACAATCTCTAAGCGATTTTCTGTTTTACTAGACACAAAAGCGATTTGTTCTTCTGGAAAGTAAGTCTGTAAAATTTGAGTAAAGGCTTCTCCTTGTTCGATGTTTGGGAAGAAAATTAGCAAAGGATAGCAGGTTTGACGTTGTTTTTTCAGAAGATTTATTAATTTCTGGGGAATTTTCTTCTTTTGCATATTAGATAAAACGCCAGACAACCAGATTTTTTGTGGCACAACTAATGGATTGGCATGAAAGCGTCGAGCAAGGTGCAATTTGGTCAGAGTTCCTGTTTTTACTTTTTTATCTAATTCATCTGTTGATGTCGCTGTTAAAAAAATCTTGGTTCCATTAGGTTTGATAGCTTTATCAACAGCATGGTAAAGCACGGCATTATCCACAAATGGAAAGGCATCAACTTCATCAATTATTAACAAATCAAAAGCTTGGTAAAATTTTAAAAGTTGATGTGTTGTGGCAATGATTAAAGGGGCACGTTTGTAGGGCTCAGAATCTCCATGAAGCAATGTAATCGGACACGAAAAATCACGTGACAAGCGTTTATAAAGCTCCAGACAAACATCAATTCGCGGACTTGCTAGGCAAACACAACCACCGTCATCAATTATTTTGGATACAGATTGGTAAATCATTTCTGTTTTTCCAGCACCTGTAACAGCATGAATAAGTAGGTCTTTCTTAGCATCAATGCCTTCTAACATCCCTTTTGAAACATCATCTTGGTAAGGAGTCAATTTTCCTTTCCAAATAAGAGAATCTTTTTTAGAAAAACGTTTTTGTGGAAAATAATAGATATGTCCATTACTCGTATTTCTTCCAAAAACAAGGCAATTTCGACAATATAAAACGTTTGTTTGAAGTTTATTTTGTAAAGACACTTGACTACCACAACGATTACAAACATAATGATGATTTAGTTTTGTCATTGCTGGCAACTGTTTAGCCTGCTTTTTTAAGGCATCCGAAAGTTGAGCTTGTGTAAATAGTCTTCCATAATAATTATCCAGTTTATCCATACTTTATTTATTCGAAAAATTTTGCTAAATAGCTTAAAATCTTGTAAAATTTTGGTATGAACTATAAAACGATTAAAAATGATGGTATTTTTGAAGAAGAAATTAAAAAGTCACGCTTTATCTGTCAGTTAAAACGAGTTGACACAGAGGAAGAGGGGCGTCAATTCATTGCACAAATCAAAAAAGAACATTATAAAGCAACACATTCTTGCTCGGCTATGATTATTGGTGAACATGCTGAAATCAAGCGTTCTAGCGATGATGGTGAGCCAAGTGGAACTGCTGGTGTTCCAATGCTAACTGTTCTAGAAAAACAAGGCTTGACCAACCTTGTTGCCGTTGTGACACGTTATTTTGGTGGTATTAAATTAGGTGCTGGTGGGCTTATTCGGGCTTATTCAGGCAGTGTTGCTAATGCTCTCAAGGAAATTGGTCTAGTTGAGGTAAAAGAACAAGAGGGGCTCAAAATCACTCTTTCTTATCCTCAATACCAAACCTTTGCTAACTTTTTACAGGCTGAAAACCTGCAAGAATTTGATACAGAATTTCTTGAAAATGTCACAGCCTATATTTACCTTGACCCTGAAAACCTCAAAGAAGTTAGTGAGCATTTGATTGAATTTTACCAAGGCAAAGTTGACTTTATTAAATCAGGTTCAAAAATTGTCGAAGTTCCCTTGTGATAGTATTTTTTTATCACCTTGATAAGAAATATGTATTTTACAAAGGAATTGTTTAGGCATATACTTTTATCTATAAAATTTTTAAATCAATAAGAGGTGAACATATGTCAAAAATTTACAATTCAATTACTGAATTAATTGGAAATACACCAATCGTAAAACTTAACAACATTGTCCCTGAAGATGCTGCTGATGTTTATGTTAAAATCGAAGCTTTCAACCCTGGTTCTTCTGTCAAAGACCGTATTGCCCTTCGTATGATTGAAGATGCTGAAAAAGCAGGCACAATCAAACCAGGCGATATTATTGTTGAACCAACTTCTGGAAATACAGGAATTGGTCTTGCATGGGTTGGCGCAGCTAAAGGCTACAAAGTGATTATCGTTATGCCTGAAACAATGAGTGTTGAACGTCGCAAAATTATTCAAGCTTATGGTGCTGAACTCGTTTTAACTCCTGGAAGTGAAGGAATGAAGGGCGCTATCGCCAAAGCAAAAGAAATTGCTGAAGAAAAAAATGGTTGGGTGCCTCTTCAATTTGCTAACCCTTCTAACCCTGCTGTGCACGAAGATACAACGGGTGCTGAAATTATCGAAGCTTTTGGTCCAACGGGTCTTGATGCCTTTATTTCTGGTGTTGGTACTGGTGGAACAGTTTCAGGTGTTTCTCATGCTCTTAAAAAAGCTAATCCTAACGTTCAAGTTTATGCTGTTGAAGCTGATGAATCTGCCGTGCTTTCTGGTGAAAAACCTGGTCCACACAAAATCCAAGGTATTTCAGCTGGTTTCATTCCTGACACCCTTGACACCAAAGCTTATGACGGTGTTATTCGTGTAGCTTCTGACGATGCTATCATTACTAGCCGTAATCTCGGTGGAAAAGAAGGATTCCTTGCTGGTATTTCTTCTGGTGCAGCTATTTATGCAGCTATTGAAAAAGCAAAAGAACTTGGTAAAGGTAAAAAAGTTCTCGCACTTCTCCCAGATAACGGTGAACGTTACCTTTCAACATCTCTTTATGATTTTAACGACTAATGTCACCAATTATGTTAACTTTCCTTAGGTTACATTTCTCTCCTCTATCATTAAAATAATTATCTATGTATAAAAGCAAAAGCCTATCACAGTCACTGTGATAGGCTTTTTTATTATTCTTTCGTCAATAATTCTAGGCTTTCTTTTGTCCATTTTGGTAAACTGTCTGCCAAGGGTTGAAAGCCAATATTTAGATGGCTATTTGAAAAGCGATGACGACGGTGTAAGTGATGTTTTTCTTCCTCCAGTGTGCGAAGAGATAAACTTGCTTTTTGCGTAAATTCATCAAAATCAACAACTTGGACTAAAACTTTTTCACCAACACTGAGTAATTGGTAAATATTTTCAATATAACCTGTTTTAATTTCTGAAATATGAATAAGACCTGTTGTCCCATTATCTAATGCGACAAAGGCACCATAAGGTTTTATACCTGTTATTGTTCCAGTGATTTTGTCGCCAATTCTCATTAGTCCACTACCTCAATTGTTTCGATAACGACATCTTCAACTGGGCGGTCTTGAGCGCCAGTTTCGACGTTAGCAATTTCATCTAAAACTTTGTATGAATCGTCGTCCATGATTTGGCCAAATACGGTATGGCGACGGTCCAAGTGTGGCGTTCCACCATTTGTCGCATAAAATTCTGCAATTGGTTTTGGCCAACCACCACGTTCTAATTCTTTTTGAGCATAAGGAATTTTGCTGTTTTGAACGATAAAGAACTGACTGCCGTTTGTATTTGGTCCAGCATTAGCCATTGAAAGAGCCCCACGAACGTTATAAAGTTCTTCTGAGAATTCATCTTCGAAGCTATCGCCATAGATAGATTGTCCCCCCATACCAGTACCAGTTGGGTCACCGCCTTGAATCATAAATTCAGGGATAATGCGGTGGAAAATAATACCGTCATAGTAGCCATCTTTTGACAAGGCAATAAAGTTTGCAACTGTTTTTGGTGCGTGTTCTGGGAAGAGTTGAATCTTCATATCACCGTGATTAGTTTTGATTGTCGCAACTGGACCTTCAACTGTTGTTAAGTCAACTTGTGGGAAATTTAATTGTTTTTCTACCAAACCGAGTTCCTCCAAAGCATATAAAATGCCATCTTCTTCTACTGTTTTTGTTACAAAATCTGCTTTTTCTTTGAGTTCAGGGACTGCATTGCCCATAGCAATCTTCAAGCCAACATAATCAAAGATTTCCATGTCATTTGGACCATCACCAAACATCATGGCATTGATTGGTTTTAAGTTTTGACTTTCTAAAACGTGCGCAACACCTGAAGCTTTAGAAATACCATTTTTGACGACATCAGATGAATGTTCATGCCAAGGGACTAAACGAATTTCTGCGGCTAATTCATCAGGTAATTGCAACTGAGCATTATTTTCCGTAAAGGTCCACATATGATAAACATCATTTGTCAAATAGAAATCAGGCTCAACGTCGCAGACACCGTAGATTGGTATCATTGCGTCATCGATTAGGTCACAACGAGCTGAAACAACTGGTTTGTCTTTTCCAGCAAAACCGTATTCAATTCCTTCTGATTTAGCCCAAGCAACGTATTTTTCAACAATGTCTCGTGGCAACGGGTCATTAACAATTTCTGTTGCTTTTTTGTCAATGACATATGTGCCATTAATCGTCACGAAATAATCAGGCTCTAGAGCGCGAATTTCTGGCACAACGCCATAAAGGGCACGCCCGGTTGCAATCCCAGTCATGATGCCTTTTTCTTTTAAGCTTTTAAAAACATACTTAATTGATTCTGGCATATAGGCTGTTGCTTTTACGCGCAAGGTGTCATCAATGTCAAAAAAGACAATTTTAATTTTTTTAGCCTTGTATTTAGTTTTTACATCCATCTGAAAATTATGGGAAAGGAAAAGGTCATCAGAATCTCATTTTCCATAAAAGTGACATCACTTTCCCATTTTCCTTTCTAATTAAAAATCAAAGAAAAGCCATGGTTATATTATATCATTATTCGTCATCTTGCGGTACTAAATGATGTTTAAAGGCATAAACAACTGCTTGTGTACGGTCATCAACTTCTAACTTAGCTAGAATATTTGAAACGTGTGTTTTGACGGTTTTTAGTGAGATAAATAGCTCATCAGCAATAGTTTGATTATCATACCCTTTAGCAAGCAATCTCAAAATATCACGTTCACGTGCTGTCAAATCTTCATGCAATTCTGGTTGCATATCGTGAGCTTTGATTTTTTTATCGACTTCTGTTTCAATAGCTAACTCACCGCGTGCGACTTTCTGAATGGCATTTAAAATTTCTGCTGCGCTAGATGTTTTTAACATATAACCTTTGGCGCCTGCTTCAATGACAGGATAAATTTTTTCGTTATCAAGGTAAGATGTTAAAACAAGAATTTTAGCTTCTTTCCATTCTTCTAGGAGCTTCAATGTCGCTTCGACACCGCTCATTTCTGGCATTACCAAATCCATAACGACCACATCTGGTTTTAATTCTAAAGCCAAATTGATACCATCTAAACCATTTCCAGCTTCGCCGACCACCTCAACATCTGGTTGCAAATTCAAAAAACTTTTTAACCCTAAACGTACCATTTCATGGTCATCAACTAGGATAACTTTAATTTTCTGGGTCATCTTCTTTCTCCTCGTTTCCTCCCTTTACCAGTGGCAAACGAATATCCATTGATACTCCTTTACCTTTTTGACTCAGTAATGTAACTGTTCCAGCCATATCATCAACACGTTCTTCAATATTACTAATACCATAACTTAAATCATGACTTTCATCCATATCAAAACCGACACCGTTATCGACCATTTTAAGTTGAAGCTCGGTTTCTGTTTGATTTAGATAAACCTCTAAACGACTAGCTTTAGCGTGTTTAAGGGTATTACTAATGAATTCTTGTGCAATTCGAAAAACGTTATCCTCTATTTTCTTAGGTAGTTGACCGATATTTTTCTTATAAACAACCTCTATACTACTCTTATCTGTCAATTCTTTCAAGAGGATATCAAAACCTTCTGAAAGGGTTTTATTTTCTAATTCTGTTGGTCGTAAATGCAATAGCAAAATTCGCAAATCTTTTTGGGCATTTTGTAACATACTTTCGACAGCTGTTAACTGAAATTCCAACTGCTCTTTTTCAATTTGGTCAAGGTTAGCAGATATGCCTGAAAGAATCATCGAAGATGCAAACAATTCTTGACTCACCGTATCATGTAAGTCACGGGCAATCCGTTTTCGTTCTTGCTCAACAATTTCTTGACTGTTTAGAATACGACTATTTTCTGTATTTTGCAAGCTATTTGTCAAATGCGTCATTTTTTTAGACAACCGCGATAAATTCGTATTGATTTCTGTATCTTCGTCTAGAGTGATAGGCTGATTATTCAAAATACGGCGTAAGTTTTGGTTGATACCACGTTTGCTGTTATCATCTAAAATAACCCAAAGCAAAAGTAACAAAATCGTTACTGCTAGGATTAAAAAGACAATTGAAAAGACAAATTGTTCTCCCATCCAGAAATCTGTGATAAGATTTTTCAGATGCAGATTTAAACTATCCAAAACAACGACAACGATTGATATGATAATAATGCTCGCATAAAGGATAAATAATATAAAATGATGTTTTTTCATTTGCGCACCACCTCAACATCTCCAGCAAGCGTACTAACGATAATCTTTACTGCTTTTAAATATTCTTCGTCCTCACTATGCCATAATTTTAACGATTCATTACGTAAATCATATTCTTCAAAATCAAAGTACCGAACGCTACCATAAATCGCACTAACATCTAATTTCACAGCAACATCAATAGGTACTAAAATTTTTGTTGGTCCTAAAATTTTTCGAATAACAACAACATTATCCTTTCCAGTTACAATGACATTACTTAAATCAATCGTATCACTTCCTGTCAAACGAATAATATTAATATCATCAAAAGCATAAAAATCACTATCATGCGTATCCATTCCAATCCATTGATTACGGACAGGCTTTGCTTTTAATTCTTCCTCACGAAAACGCACCAAAGCATAACGATTTTTTTTCTTAACTTGTGAAAAATGATTGATAACAATGTAAACAACACCTAATACCACTGCCATGATAATATAAGGATTAAGCATAAAAATCATAAATAAAAGAACAAGACCGATAGTTAATAAAAAGTTGTTCCGTTTATCTTGATTATAAAACCGCAGTGCCAATAAAATCAAAACAAGAATAAGAATAAAACTAGATAGATTATTTGCCATGATAGTCATCAAGCCCATCACAATCAAAATCGCCTCTACGATGATAAAAAATTGAACCTTCCTCATATCATACCCTTTCTTTTTCTGTATTTTACCAAAAAGCTGCAAAAATTGCAGGTTTCTAACTAAAAAAGCAACATTAAAAGCCTAGGAAGTTATCCCAGACTTTTAAATTATTATCCATCACTTGATTCTGTCGATGAGCTACTGTCATCCGTACTACTACCACTTGATGAAGTTGATTCTTTTGATTCAGAGGATTCTGAACTTGATGACGATGGTGCTTGTGAGCTTCCTTCTTCATCAGCTGCTAGGTAAAGTACCACGTTATCACTCAGTGTATCACCATAATACGGTGTCTGAGCAGTGACAGTTGCTGTTGAAGATGGTGAGCTTACTTGCACATAACCCGTAGATGAATTAGGATCGGCTTGATAAACCGTAATATGTGAACTTGATACACCTAGAGCCGTCAGAGCAGCAATAGCTTCTGAATAAGTATATCCTGTCAAATTCGGCATTGTTACTGTACTCTCAGTGGCCACTTTAAAGGTAATCTTATCATCACCACTTACCTTAAAGGTTTCACCTTCGCTAGGTGTTTGACTGATGATAACACCTTCGTCATAGTCTGACGTTGAGACTTCTTCAATCTCAATTTGCGACTCTGAAACGCCATAATTATTAACCAAATCTTTAACGGCTGTTTGATAATCTTGACCTGTATAGTCTTTTATCTTGAATCCTGATGAGCCTTTTGATACGTAAATATCAATTGATGACCCTTCTTTTTTCGATGAACCAGCAGTTGGACTTGTCTTAATAACGTAACCACTCTCAACGGTATCACTTGATACTTTATGAACGGTTCCAACTTTAAGACCTGATGATTGTATCGTTGTTTTTGCTTCTGATAAACTAGAGCCAGCAACATCTGGAACACTCACGGTTGATGGTGAGGTCAACGTCAAGTAAGTAAAGATAGCAATAGCTACAATCACAACTGCAAAAAATATTTTCATCAATGTGCCAAACATACGACGTGATTTTTTCTTCTTTGTTTTAGCTTTAGTCGCTTTGTTTTCTGTTGCTGCTTTATCTTCTTTAGCTGCTTTTTGTTTCTTCAAGAGTTGTTCTGTCGTTGAAGGAACAGATGTTGATGTTGTTACCTTTGGAAGTGTCTTTGTATTTTCAGTATCTTCAAAAACAAGTTTAGGTTCACGGCTACGGTTGTAAGAAAGTGCCGTCATCAAATCACGACTCATTTCAAAAGTTGACGCATAACGGTCACTTAAACGTTTTGCAGTCGCCTTGATAACAACATTTTCTAGTGCTTGTGGCACATTTTTATTCTCATCAATGATGGAAGGAAGTGGTTTTTGGAAATGTTGAAGCGCAATGGTAACAGCTGAATCGCCATCATATGGGATGTGACCTGTTAACATTTCAAACAACATAATCCCCATAGCGTAAATATCACTTTGAACAGTCGCTTTTGAACCACGTGCTTGTTCAGGCGATAAATAATGCACACTACCTAGCATTGAATTGGTTTGCGTTAAACTTGTTTCGGCAAAGGCTACGGCGATACCAAAGTCAGTAACTTTAACAGTTCCGTCTTTGGTTAATAAGATATTTTGTGGTTTTAAATCACGGTGAACAATTCCTTGTTGATGCGCCAAAGTCATCGCAGATAAGACTTCTTCCATGATTCTAACAACTTCATTATTAGAAAGCGGAGCATGATCTTGAATGTATTTTTTCAAGTCCGAGCCATCAACATATTCCATTACTAAGAATTGCTGTCCGTCTTCTTCTCCAATATCACGAATCGAGACGATATTTGGATGGTTCAGTTCTGCCATGGCACGCGCTTCCCGTTGGAAACGCGCTACGGCAATTTGATCAGTCTGATAATTCGTCCGAAGCACCTTAATGGCAACTTCTTCATTATCAAGAATGAGATCTTTTGCCAGATAAACATCTGCCATTCCACCCCGTCCGATAGATTTGAGGATCCGATAACGACCAGCAAATAATTTGCCAATCTGAATCATTAAGCTTCCTCACTTTCGGCGTGGATCAAAGCAATGGTAATGTTATCAAGACCTCCACGTTCGTTAGCAAGAGTAACCAACTCATTGTTCTTGTCATCAAGATTTTTATCTTGACTTAAAATGCTAACAATTTCGTCATTGGTAATCATATTAGTTAAACCATCACTGTTAATAATGAGATAGTCATTTTCTTCAAGTACTTGAACACCTAAATCTGGTTCGACAGGATTTGCTTGTCCAATAGACTGTGTAATGATATTTTTTTGAGGATGATTTGCAGCTTCCTCTTCAGTCAATTGACCAGCTTTTACCAGTTCATTAACTAAAGAATGATCACTTGTCAACAATCGGTATTCTCCTTGGTGGAGCAAACCAATGCGTGAATCCCCAACGTGAGCATAGATGACATTGTTATCAACAATTGCCAAGGCTTCTACTGTTGTTCCCATGCCTTTATACTCATCAGTTTGACCGAGTTCATAGACTTTGCGATTTTCAGCTTCTAATGTTACTAAAAGCCAATCACGAATCTGACTTAACTCAGTGTAATCGGTATTAATCCATTCACGTCCAAGATCTGTAACAGTCATTTCGCTAGCGATATTTCCTGCTCGATGACCACCCATGCCATCTGCTAAAATAACCAAAGTAATGCCGTTTTTATTATCAAATTTGTTAATAAAATCCTGATTGTTTGAACGTTTTTGTCCGATATCAGTTACAAGTGAAATTTTCATAGTTTTTCTTCTGACTGTGTCAGTTTCCTCCTTGAGATTACAAGATACGTTTGACTTGTCCTATAAAGAACCCGTCTGTCTGATATTGTTCTGGGGTAATTGCAATACATCCATCTCTAACAATATCTTCTTGCGTATGACTCAGTTTTACTTGTTCAAAATTTGGATGAGTTTCTAAAAATTTGTGAATAACTTGGAAATTTTCCTCATCAAAAATTGTACAAGTGCTATAAGTTATTATACCACCTTTACGCAACGTTTGACAAACGCTATCAAGTATTTGCAGTTGAATTTCTTGCAGAGCCGAGAAATCTTGATTTTCTTTATTATACTTAATGTCCGGTTTACGGCGGATTAAGCCGATTCCTGAGCAAGGGGCATCTACCAAAATCTTATCAAAAGAATCTGATGCAAAATGCTCATGAACGGTTGTGGCATCCATCTTTTGTGTGCTGATTTTATTAGCGACATGCAGACGCTTGGCATTATCCATGACAAGCGTTAATTTATGGTCATATAAATCAAGTGCTGTGATGCGCCCTTCTTTTAAATACGAAGCCATATGAGTTGTCTTACCACCTGGGGCAGCACAAGCATCTAAGATGTCTTCATTTCCTTGAATATTAAGCGTTGGAGCAACTAGTTGACTAGATTCATCTTGAATCGTGATGTCCCCATTAGCGAAATAATCTGTTCCAGCAAAATGTCCTGATGTTTTCACCAAACCTACTGGCGATAAGATAGATTGCTCTGCCCCCGTCGTTGCTTTAATCTCGGATAATTTATCAAGTTTTGTCACACGAATACTTGCCTTATTGCGGACAAAAAGGCTTTGCATAATAGCTACCGCGCGTTCTTCGCCGAATTGATCAATTAATTTTTTGACTAGCCAAACTGGCAATGAATAAAGAACAGAGTAGCGTTTATTCTTACGTTTAATCGTTTCAGGATTTGGTAATTCTTCCTTGGTAAAACGTCGTAGAACAGCGTTGACAAATTTTTCTGCACCTTTTTTGTTACCGCGATTTTTAGCAATGTTAACCGCGTCATTTACCACAGCGTGGGCAGGAATTTTATCCAGATACAAGAGCTGATAAAGGCTCAACATTAATAGGTAATAAACCCAAGAATCTAACTTATCTCGATCTTTAATGTAATGAGCAAGATACCATTCTAAGGTAATTTTTCGTGCAACTGTTCCATAAACGATTTCTGTCACTAAAGACTTATCTTTTGGCGATAATGTCGTATGGCTTAATTCTTGATTGAGAGCAATATTAGAATAAGCCCCGTCTTCAAAGACATTTTCAAGGACAAGAAGCGCTAAACCACGTGCTTGATTTTTCCAATCATTCGCCAATAAGGTCACCTACTTCGAGCTTACGTCCTACACCATTAAGGAAATCAACAATGCTCATGCGTGGCTTCCCAGCTGGTTGCACTGTTTTAAGCGAAATCGCCCCGTCGCCTGTTGCTACGACAAGTGATTTCTTACCTTTTTCGATAATTTCACCTGGTTTTCCGTGACCTTCAGCTAAAGTAGCTTCATAAATCTTGAAACGTTTGCCGTCAAGAAGGGTATGAGCTACTGGCCATGGGTACAAGCCACGAATGTGATTAAAGACATCACGTGCTGATTTATTCCAGTCAATGCGTTCTTCTTCTGGTGTAATATTTGGTGAGAAAGTGGCTTTACTTTCGTCTTGCGGTTCTGGTTCAATATTGCCTGCAATGTAATCTGGTAATGTTTTTAACAACAAATCACGTCCAATAACAGCCAATTTTTCAAACATTGTTCCAACATTATCATCGTCAGTAATCGGTGTTGAAGCCTTGGCAATCATATCACCAGCGTCCATTTTCTTAACCATTTCCATGATTGTCACGCCAGCTTCTTGTTCTCCGTTAATGATTGCATAATGAATTGGTGCACCGCCACGGTATTTGGGAAGAAGCGAAGCATGAACATTAACCGCAAAATCAACAGAATCAAGCAATTTGGTTGGTAAAAATTGACCAAACGCAGCTGTCACAATGCCATCAGCACCCAAAGTCATCAGCTCTGCCATTTCTTCTGAACCAGACATTTTTTCAGGTTGATAAACTGGCAAATTATGCGCTAAAGCAACTTCCTTAACAGGTGTCATTTTGATTTCTTTTTTGCGTCCAACAGCACGGTCAGGTTGCGTTACCACCGCTAGGACATCGTAGTTGCTATCATCTAGCAAACCTTTCAGAACAGCCGCTGAAAAATCAGGTGTTCCCATAAAAATTAATTTTGTCATTTCAGTTCCTTTCAAAGGATTTTCTTACTTAAATTTTCTCTATTATAGCATAGTCATCCGCTACATGAAATTTTGTGGCTCATAGTCAATGACTAAGCGTAAATCTTTATTTTCTGGTAATTGTGTCAAATCTAAAATCTGGTTCAGGACATTCTCTAAATTGTCCTCAAAGCGATATTTAACGATAATTTGATAATGATAAAGATTATGCGTTCTGGCAATCGGTTTTGGTGTCGGACCGAGAATTTTGATTTTATCCGATAATTGTTGACGCAATAATTGCAAGAGTTCAAATGATTTACGGACAACGGTCTGCTCATCTTTATGTGATAAGGTCAATCCGACCGTGAAATAATAAGGCGGATAAGCTAATTGCCTACGGATTCCCATTTCATAAGCGTAAAATGCCTCATAGTCTTGCTTTTGCGCTAGTTGAATAGCATAGTGCTGTGGATTGTAGGTCTGGATAAGAACCTCACCTTCTTTTTCTGCACGTCCTGCGCGCCCTGCAACTTGTGTCAACAATTGGAATGTGCGTTCAGAAGAACGAAAATCAGGTAAATTTAAAGACGTATCCGCATTTAAAACTCCTACCAAAGTAACATTTGGAAAATCAAGTCCCTTAGCAATCATTTGTGTGCCAAGTAAAATATCGGCTTCATGGTTGCCAAATTTATCCAAAATGCGTTGATGAGCCCCTTTTTGACGTGTGGTATCAACGTCCATTCGTAAAATACGAGCTTGTGGAAAAACTTCCACGAGTTCATCATAAGCCTTCTGTGTCCCTGTTCCATAATACCGAATACTACGGCTATGACAGTTCGGACAAGTGTGTGGAATGGATTTTTCAAAACCACAGTAATGACAATTCATAGTTTTGGTATCCATATGCAGCGTCAAGGAAATATCGCAATTTGGACATTCATCAACATAGCCACAATCACGGCACATGATAAAACTAGAGTAACCACGACGATTAAGCATGAGAACCACTTGCTCATTTTTTTCTAGACGATCAGCAATTTTTTCTAAGAGATAAGGGGTAAAGTTGCTAACTTCTTGCTGCCCAACATAATCACGAAAATCGACAATTTCAACTTTGGGAATCTTTGCCATAGGATTAGCACGATGTGTCAATTGTAGGAATTGGTAAACACCACGACTAGCCCGAGCACGACTTTCAATACTTGGTGTTGCAGAGCCCATTAACAACACAGCTTTATGGTATTTAGCACGAAGCAAAGCCACATCACGCGCATGGTAGCGCGGATTGGATTCTTGCTTGTAAGTCGCCTCATGTTCCTCGTCAATGATAATAGCACCAATATTTTCAATAGGAACAAAAATGGCAGAGCGTGCCCCAACAACGACACGCGCTTGTCCAGACTTGATTTTTCGCCATTCGTCAAACTTTTCACCATCTGACAAAGCAGAGTGCATGATAGCCACTTGCTTGCCGAAACGTGAAATAAAACGATTGGTCATTTGTGGTGTCAAAGAAATTTCAGGCACCAAGACAATGGCTGTTTTACCGAGTTTCAAAACCTTGTCAATGATATGCAGATAAACTTCCGTTTTTCCTGAGCCTGTCACACCTTCCAGTAAAAACGGCTTACTTTCCTGACCAATTTGGCTAGTTACTTGTTCAACGACAGCCGCTTGTTCAGCATTTAAATCAAGAAAATCCGTTGTTGCTACATCAAAATAAGCGTCTGAACGTTTTTTCTCTCTTTCAAGAACAGTTATCAACTGGTTATCCACAAAAAATTTGACAACATCACGTGAAAAAAGGTGATGCAAATCTGATAATTTTCCTTCTTCAGGATGCTCTAACAAATAATCACGTAATTCCAATCGTTTTTTGGCACGATTGGAGATGTCTGCGGCAGCTATTTTTTCAGCTTGAACGTGATAATATTTTTCCGTCTTGATATTTTTCTTATCTTTAGCTAAATAATCAACGGTAATTTTTCCTGCTTGAACCAAGCGAGCGACTTTTTTCGCTTCTTCATCGGTCAATGACGAATGAAGTCGGCTCTCTTTCTCGCCAAACAATGCCAAATGTTCTTCGCTAGATAAGTTTTCTGTAGGCGTTAGACGTTTATCATACTGCGAATTCAGCAGATTAGGAATCATCGATTTCAGAATGGAAATTTTGTAAGAAAACACCGTATGACGCATCTGCTCTGCCAATTCTAGCTGTTCTGCATTCAACACAGGCTCAAAATCCAAAACTTCGCTAATAGCTTTTAAGTCAGTCACAGTATTATCAAAAGTATCAGAAAAACCGACAACAAAACCTTGCAAAAGCCGATTACCACGTCCAAAAGGCACATGAACTCGTGAGCCGATAGTCACTTGGTCTTCAACATCTTTCGGAATGATGTAAGAGAAAGGTTTATCTGTTTGCATAAGTGGGACATCAACGATGACCTGAGCAATTTTTACCATAAATTTCCTTTCTATCTAGTCCTTAGCTATTCATGAAAAAGAATAATCATCATGATAGCGACCAATGTTTGTCTAGCTTATCACAATGATTTATTACAAGAAAAATCTAAGATAAAACACCTTAGATTTTTTCTCCTTCTTCTTTTTCTTTAGCGATTTGTTCTTTGATTTTACGTTCTTCTTCTTCTTTAGCTAGACGTTCTGCTTCGATACGAGCAAGAACAGCTGCGCGTTTAGCTTCTGGGTCTGGGTGAATCACAACATTACCAGATTCAATTTCTTCAAGTGCTTGCAAAGTTGCTTTTACAGATTTGAATTCTTGAGTTGGTTTAGCACCTGCTTCAAGTTCGTGAGCACGTTTGGCTTGAAGAATACAAAGTGAATATTTTGAAGGCACTTTATCAAGCAAAGTGTCGATAGAAGGTTTTAACATCATAGCTTTTTTCTCTTTTCTCTTTTTTAATCAATATCTTTAATCATGTCGTTATATCGTCCAATAACACGATCAACACGGAAATGTTCTGCTTCGATAATGCGTTTAACGCGTTCAGCTGCCAAAGGCACTTCATCGTTAACAACAGCATAATCATACTCACGCATCAAAGCAATTTCTTCTTTAGCACGTTCGATACGTTGGCGGATAACTTCTTCGCTATCTGTACCACGTCCCACCAAACGATCTTTTAATTCGTCCAAATCAGGTGGCGTTAAGAAAATAAACACCCCATCTGGAACTTTCTGCTTAACTTGAAGTGCTCCTTGCACTTCGATTTCAAGGAACACGTCAATTCCTTTATCAAGAGTTTCATTAACATAAGTCAGTGGTGTGCCATAGTAGTTACCTACGTATTCAGCATATTCCAACATTTGACCATTTTTAATAAGCTCCTCAAATTCTTCACGAGTTCGGAAGAAATAATCAACGCCATCGACTTCTCCTGGCCGTTTTTGGCGTGTTGTCATAGAAACGGAATATTCAAATTTATGATCTGGTGTTGAAAAAATTTCTTGGCGAACTGTTCCCTTACCAACCCCAGAAGGTCCTGAGAAAACAATTAACAAACCACGTTCGGTCATGCCACTCTCCTTATTATAGACTACAAGTTAAGACTTGCTTTTTATCAATTAGACTACAAACTAGTGTATCAAAAATATAGCCATTTTTCAAGGAATTTTAAAAGCTTCCATGGCTCTTTCCGCATAAAAAATGCTGTTTAAATATTAGTTAGACATTCTACTTAAATTCTAGTAATTTCAGTGACTGTTTTTAGTAAATAAATGTCGATTGAAAAAGAAGCGCTAAGATTAGCACTTCTTTCAAAGATTGTTTTATTTTGCATAGTCAACTGCACGAAGTTCACGGATAACGGTAACTTTAATGTTACCTGGGTAATCAAGATTACCTTCAATTTTTTCACGAACTTTGTGAGCTAAGATTGTTACCTCATCATCAGAAACTTTAGTTGGTTGCACCATGATGCGGATTTCACGTCCTGCTTGCAAAGCATAGCTATTTTGAACACCATCAAAGCTTGTGGCAATTTCTTCCAAATCACGAAGGCGTTTGATGTAATTTTCCATTGATTCGTTACGAGCACCTGGACGAGCTGAACTAAGCGCATCTGCAGCTGCAACAATCACAGCGATAACACTTTCTGGTTCTACATCACCGTGGTGACTAGCAATGGCATTAACGACAATCGGATTTTCCTTGTATTTACGAGCAAGTTCCGTTCCGATTTCAACGTGGCTTCCCTCAACCTCACGGTCAACGGCTTTCCCCATATCATGCAAGAAACCTGCACGACGAGCAAGCGTCACATTTTCACCAAGTTCCCCTGCGAGAATACCTGCCATCTTACCAACTTCGACAGAATGACGTAAGACGTTTTGACCGTATGATGTTCTAAATTGCAGGCGTCCCATAATTTTAATCAAATCAGGGTGCAAGTTAAGGGCTCCAATTTCAAATGCAGCAGCCTCGCCATATTCACGAATACGGTTATCCATTTCCAAACGATTTTTTTCAACCAATTCCTCGATACGAGCTGGGTGAATACGTCCGTCCTGAATCAAAGCTTCCAAAGTCATTCGAGCGATTTCACGACGAATCGGATCAAATCCTGAAAGAACAACAACTTCAGGGGTATCATCAATGATAACGTCAATTCCTGTCAAACTTTCAAGTGTGCGGATATTACGTCCTTCACGTCCAATGATACGACCTTTCATGCTATCGTCTGGTAAGTGAACTGTTGTAATAGTTTGTTCAGTAACATATTCACCTGCCATACGTTGCATAGCTTGCGCGAGAATATTTTTAGCAAGTTTGCTAGATTTATCTCGGACTTCACGTTCAGCATCTTTGATACGAGTAGCAATTTCGTGCGTCAAATTAGTTTCCGTTTCCGTTAAAATAATTTCACGCGCTTCAGCAATCGTCATGAGCGCTACGCGTTCAAGTTCTGCTTTTTTCTGTTCTTCTAGTTCTCCGATTTGTTTTTCACGCTCATTAATGTGTCTAGATTTATCGGTTAGACTTTGTTCTTTACTATCCAACACTTTTTCCTTGCTGGTTAGGTTTTCATCCTTGCGGTCAAGAGAAGAAGCTCGTTCTGTTAAACGAGTTTCCATTTGTTTTAACTCTTGCCTTTCAGATTTAAATTCTTTTTCAATCTCTTCACGATATTTTCTAGCCTCTTCTTTTGCCTCGATTAGTAATTCTTTACGATGTGATTTACTTTCTCGTTCAGCTGTTTTTCTGATGTGCTCAGCTTCTAACTCTGCTTGACCACGTAGATTAACAGCGTCTTGTTCTGCATTTAAAAGAGTGAGTTCTGCCGCTTCTTTCGCAGACTTAAGTCTAACTGAAATCAGCACATAACCAACTATCAAACCAATGAGGGCAAAAACAATCAAGATAATAATATTTGGCATGTTTTTACCTCAATAAAAATTTTAGATTTCATCTATAGAAAGCTACTTTCAAGTTTATCATAAAATAAGCTTTTTCACAATTTAAAATTGTAAAGCGTTTTACTAAATTTTGTGTTATGATATTTACAAGGAACAAAAAAAGGAGTGTACTATGTCTAAAAAAGAAGTTACTGTGGAAAGTTTTGAACTTGACCACACTATCGTTAAAGCCCCTTACGTCCGCCTTATTTCAGAAGAAGCTGGACCTCTAGGCGATGTTATTTCAAACTTTGATATTCGTCTTGTGCAACCTAATGAAAATGCTATTCCAACAGCTGGTTTACATACTATCGAACACTTGCTTGCTAAACTTATTCGTGAACGAATTGACGGAATGATTGACTGCTCTCCGTTTGGTTGCCGTACTGGTTTTCATTTGATTATGTGGGGGAAACACAATACAACTGAAATCGCCAAAGTTATCAAATCAAGTTTAGAAGAAATTGCCAACGTAACATCATGGGAAGATGTTCCAGGAACAACCATTGAATCTTGCGGCAACTATAAAGACCATAGCCTTTTTACCGCTAAAGAATGGGCAAAAGTAATCTTAAAAGACGGTATTTCAGACGACCCATTTGAACGTCATGTCATCTAAATATTAAAGTCAGCTTAGCTGGCTTTTTTAATAACAAAAGGCAAAGAGAAACATTTCTCCTTGCCTTTTATTCATCGATTAATGGAACTGCATACCACCATCAACAATGATTGTTTGACCTGTAATGTAATCAGAATCAGGTCCTGCTAAAAAGCTAACAGCTTTTGCAACGTCTTCTGGTTCTGACAAACGTTTTAAAGTGATGTCCTTTGCAAAAGTTTGCATCCCCCATTCATCATCTTTACCGGCATTTTTACCGACTTCATGCGCAATGTCAAACATCATTGGTGTTTTAACAATTCCAGGTGCGTAAGCATTTACCGTAATACCATCTTTAGCTAAATCACGTGCTAAGGTTTGTGTGATACCACGTACCGCAAATTTACTACCACCGTAAACAGTCAAGTTAGGATTACCAACAACACCTGCTTGTGAAGTTGCATTGATAATCTTACCACCGTGTCCTAATTTTTTGAACTCTGCCAAAGCTGCTTGGGCTCCCCAAATCGTACCTCCGACATTAATGGCAAAAGTACGTTCAAACACTTCTTCGGTAATCGTATCCAAAGGCGTCGTTGGAGCTACGCCAGCGTTATTAACCACAACTGATAAATCTCCAAAGTGTTCAACAACTTTTGCGAAAGCTTTTGCTACTTCGTCACGTTTTGACACATCTGCAACCACAGCAAAGGCATCTGTTGGAGAAATTTCCTGAACAGCCTTTTCAGCTGTTTCTTGATTATAATCAAGGATTCCCACCTTAAAACCATCTTCATGCAGACGTTTTGCAATAGCAAAACCAATCCCTTGACCTGCACCTGTAACAATAGCGACTTTTACCATAATATCACCCCTTATCTTTAAGTTAACTTGATTATAGCGCTTACAAAATTTTCTGTCAATTTTTTGAAACTTTTTTCAATCATTTTTCATTACTTTTATTTATCAAATAAAAAGGAAGTGAGACAAATAAAGTCTCCAGTGGAGACTTTATTCATGAGCCTGAAAATTAAAAAGCGAATCAGTAGTTTCGTAGAAAGTTGATTTCTCAGCAAGTCTTAATTTCTTGTTGCTGACCTAAAACGGTCTATCCCCAGACCGTTTTTGACACTTACTTCGTAAGTTTTATTTCCCGATTATAAAAGTTCCCCGAACCTTTATAACTCACCCCCGCATGGCTCAAAAGGGTTGGAAACCTTTTAAGGTTGGAAATGAAGTCAAGCGCAGCTTGATGTCAAAAGGGTTGTAAAAGCTGATTTATCAGCGCATTAGAACCCACTCAGCAGTGATTGATTGCTCAAACAATTGAGAATTGTTTGAGGTTGGAAATCTAGCTTGCAAAGCAAGCGTCAAAAAGTGCCTAATCAATTGTGCATGGGAAACTCTAAGTTGACTAAA
>Ga0129316_1000508_pt1 | contig 21285 bp, 14 predicted proteins | sample Cm1ome_2_FD_94429 | JGI IMG/M metagenome (GOLD analysis project Ga0129316, IMG submission 94429) | Eastern black-and-white colobus group fecal microbial communities from Wisconsin, USA - Cm1022B metagenome | ecosystem: Host-associated > Mammals > Digestive system > Large intestine > Fecal...
ACGGATTCTCGTCAAATTCTTCCGGAATCTCGTTCATTTTACTCAGATTATTAAAGAGATATGAGTCCATTTGTCCGATTCGTCCGACAGATTCTCCAACATCTTGTTAAATCGAGGAAGCTCGATGTAGATAAAGTGCAAGCTCTCACTATGAACCTCGTTCATCACCTCCTCTTTCACCAGATAGTGGCTGATGAACTTATCCTTCGGCCAATCCCCTACATGCTCCATAGCATAGTCTAAGATAGAGATAACGTAGACCGGATAGAGCTTATAGTCCCAAACAAAGGGCTTGGTGATATTCTTAAGCTTTCTTTTGAAAGCCTTCTTAGCTTCGTCGTGCTGTTTCTGGATGGTGTATGTGGAATAATAGAGCGCTCTGTCTCGAAAGTACTTCTGAGATTTGTGTTGCATCTCCACTACGAAATCCCGATTGTCCGAAGTATGACAGTAGATGTCATAGAAGACTTTTCTGTCTTTTTTCGTAAGACCTAACATTTCCACATTACGATACTCGACATCCGTAATCCTGTCAGTCTTTAAAATAGAATTAAGAAATGAAATTAAAATGTTTTTTTGCCCGAAGGCGCGCTTGAACATAAAGTCCGAGCGAAGGTCAGCGAAGACCTGGTCGTTTAAACTAATAATCATAGTACTTAAGTTTAATTATTTTGCAGAAATAGCTCTGCTTAAGGGTGAATATAGAAATAAAAATCTAAAAAAGACTTAAAGAAACAGATTGTGACTGTTTCTTTGTGAAAGAAAAATTCTTTCGTCCGGAAATTATGGACAAGAGTATGACGCCTGACCTACGTGAGCAGGCAATACACCCTGAGGACAAATTAGCAAGCCAAAACGATAATTCTAGAGAAGCGAGAAACACATACAGCGAGGGAGCCGTCCGCCCACGGACTGCTATAGTGGGTAGGTGTCCGCCGGAGACAAGTTCCGCGTAGCGGGACGCAGGAAACGGTGGAAGGGTCGGAGCGAAGATGTCCAAAGGGCATCGAAGCGAAGTTCCCGAGCTGTATTGTGTTTTCGCTTCCAAAACATTGCAATGGGATGGCCAGTCCGAGTGGGTGTCTTTTGCTGCGAGCGATAACCTCAGGTGGCGAGCACACAAAAAAAGCTGGCCGGTGAATTCCGCGGTCAGCCTTTTTGAAATGTGTGATTCTGTATTACTCTACGACAGGACCGGCAGCTACAAGAGCCTTACCAGCCTCGTTAGTCTCATACTTCTTGAAGTTCTTAACGAAACGTCCTGCGAGGTCCTTAGCCTTCTCCTCCCAAACTGATGCGTCTGCATAAGTGTCGCGAGGGTCAAGGATGTGGCTGTCTACGCCTGGAAGCTCTGTAGGAACCTCGAAGTTGAAGTGAGGGATAACCTTAGTAGGAGCTGTCTCGATAGAACCGTTAAGGATAGCGTCGATGATACCTCTGGTGTCTCTGATAGAGATACGCTTGCCTGTACCATTCCATCCTGTGTTCACGAGATATGCCTTAGCACCGCTCTTCTCCATCTTCTTAACGAGTTCCTCTGCGTACTTTGTAGGGTGAAGCTCGAGGAATGCCTGTCCGAAGCAAGCTGAGAATGTAGGAGTAGGCTCGGTGATACCGCGCTCTGTACCTGCAAGCTTAGCTGTAAATCCTGAAAGGAAGTAGTACTTTGTCTGCTCAGGAGTAAGGATAGATACTGGAGGAAGTACTCCGAATGCATCTGCTGAAAGGAAGATGACTCTCTTCGCTGCAGGACCCTGAGAGAATGGACGAACGATGTTCTTAATGTGATAGATAGGGTAAGAAACACGAGTATTCTCGGTTACGCTCTTATCTGTGAAGTCGATCTTACCGTTCTCGTCTACAGTTACGTTCTCGAGGAGCGCGTCTCTGCAGATGGCGTTATAGATGTCAGGTTCAGACTCCTTGTCGAGGTTGATGACCTTAGCGTAGCAACCGCCTTCGAGGTTGAATACACCGTGATCGTCCCAGCCGTGCTCGTCGTCACCGATGAGGAGACGCTTAGGGTCTGTAGAAAGGGTAGTCTTACCTGTTCCTGAAAGACCGAAGAAGATGGCTGTGTTTTCACCGTTAAGGTCGGTGTTAGCCGAGCAGTGCATAGAAGCGATGCCCTTAAGAGGGAGGAAGTAGTTCTGCATAGAGAACATACCCTTCTTCATCTCACCGCCGTACCAAGTGTTGAGGATAACCTGCTCCTTGCTGGTTACGTTGAAAGCAACCGCAGTCTCAGAGTTAAGACCCATCTCCTTGTAGTTGTCTACCTTAGCCTTAGCTGCGCAGTAAACTACGAAGTCAGGCTCCTGATCGAACTCAGCCTGGTTCTGAGGACGGATGAACATATTAGTAACGAAGTGTGCCTGCCAAGCTACCTCCATAATGAAGCGAACCTTCATACGGGTGTCCTTGTGTGTGCCGCAGAAACCATCGACTACGAAAAGACGCTTTCCTGAAAGCTGCTTCTGAGCGAGGCTCTTGAGGATAGCCCAGTTCTCTTCGCTGAGAGGGTGGTTGTCGTTCTTGTACTCCTCTGAAGTCCACCAAACAGTGTCCTTAGAGTTAGCGTCCATAACGATGTACTTGTCTTTAGGGCTACGTCCGGTGTAAACACCAGTCATAACGTTAACGGCTCCGAGCTCAGTTACCTGTCCTTTTTCGAAACCTTCAAGACCTGGTTTTGTTTCCTCGTTATACAATACCTCGTATGTAGGATTGTAGAGGATTTCGGTCACGCCTGTGATACCGTACTTTGAAAGAACAATGTTTGCCATATTGTAAACTATAATTTGTATTTTTGTTTGTTTTAAAATTGCGATGCAAAGATAAACATTTTTAGAAGATACACAACTAACTATTTATGGTTATTTTCGATACAAGAACTATGCCCGTGCAGGTCTTGCAGGAATTTTGGGGCTACGAGTCGTTCAGACCGCTTCAGGAACAGATAATTAATTCCGTTCTCGAAGGGAATGACACTTTGGCACTAATGCCCACGGGAGGCGGAAAATCCATCTGCTTCCAGGTCCCGCAGCTGATGAAGGAGGGATTGGCATTAGTCATATCCCCGCTGGTCGCACTGATGAAGGATCAAGTGCAGAATCTCGCGGACAGGGGCATCAAGGCCATTTCCATCCACTCCGGCATGAGTCGAAGGGAGGTCGATATGGCTCTGAACAACGCCGCCTACGACGAGCAGGTCAAGTTCTTGTACGTGTCGCCCGAGCGATTGGCCACGAACCTGTTCTCTTCCTACCTCAATGTCTTGCCCATCAGTACGATAGTAGTCGATGAGGCGCACTGTATCTCGCAATGGGGCTACGACTTCCGCCCCGATTACCTGCAGATAGGCAAGATTCGCGAGCGGGTGGACGCGCCGGTATTGGCACTGACGGCCACTGCGACCCCACAGGTGTGCGAGGATATTATGGACAAATTGGCATTCAGGGACAGGGTGCTGTTCAAATCCGACTTCGAGAGGGCCAATCTCAACTACATCGTCCGCGAGAGCGCCGACAAGATGGGCCAATTGCTCTCCGTATGCCGCGGCGTACCCGGGACCGGAATCGTGTATATGAGGAATCGGGCCAAGTGTGAAGAGATGGCGGCCGCGCTGAAGGCTGCCGGAATCAGTGCCGACTTCTACCACGCCGGACTGCAATCGATTTCGCGAAGTGAGAGACAGCAGGATTGGAAGAGCGGAAAGACCCGCGTGATGGTGTGCACGAACGCCTTCGGTATGGGCATCGACAAGCCGGACGTGCGGTTCGTGGTGCATCTGGACATACCGGACTCGCCCGAAGCCTACTTCCAGGAAGCCGGAAGAGCCGGTCGAGACGGAAAGACTGCCTATGCGGTGCTCGTCTATAACCAGCAGGATATCAGTAGGCTAAACCAGATGGTGGACCTCTCGTTCCCGCCGCTCGACTATGTGGAGGACATCTACCAGAAGATACATATCTTCTACGAGATTCCCTATGAGCACGGGGAGGGAAGGGAATTGAAGTTCCATCTGGAAGACTTTTGTCGCCAATTTTCCTTGCAACGCGCGAAAACCCACTACGCCGTGCAATATTTGGACAGGATAGGGCAGATTTCCTATAGCGAAGACGTCGAGATTCCTACGAGGGTGAAGATTATTCCCGACAGACAAGCCCTTTACTCCATAGAACTGCCTAATCCTCAGATGGTAAGCCTTCTCGAACTGCTTATGAGAAACTACACCGGAATCTTCTCCTATGCCGTGCCTGTAGACGAGCAGTCCCTGAGCCGTAGCTTGAAGATAAGCGTGCCGCAACTGCGCGTGCTGCTCTACGAGACATCGCTGGAGCACGTCATAAAGTATATTCCCTGCGACGTAAGTACTGTGGTCTTCCTTCGCCATCCGCGATTAAGACCGGGCGACGTGGATCTTAAGCCTCTTTACTATAAGCGATTGAGGGAGGCGGCGCAGGAACGTGCCGCTCAGATGGAGCAGTATTGCACCTCGACGGACGAGTGCCGCTCCGCTCGACTGATACGCTATTTCGGACAGGAAGAAGTGCGCGACTGCGGGGTGTGCGATGTCTGCCGGGCACGAAAGGGTCGTGCGCGGACTATTATTCGCGAATGGATGGGAGAGCATCCTGACTGGACGGAGCAGGAGCTTTTCGATTTTTTGAAAGATCCGGCTTCGGGACTATCCCCTTCGGATGTGGAGATAGCCCGAGACCTGATAGATTCTACTTTGTAATTCCTAATTTGCGCAAGAGAGCACCTACCTCAGGGTCGTGACCACGGAAGTTCCTGAACATAACTGCAGGGTCTTCGGTGTTACCGCGGCTCAGAATGTTCTTTCTGAAGCTCTCTGCGACTTCAGGGTTGAAGATGCCCTTTTCCTCGAAGAGTGAGAATGCGTCGGCTTCGAGCACCTCGCTCCATTTGTAGGAATAGTATCCGGCAGCGTATTGGCCCGTAAAGATGTGGGTGAAGGATGTGGAAATGCAGGTTCCTGGCACCTCGGGGAAGACGGCCACTTTCTTCAGTGTCTGAGTCTCATATCCTATCACGTCCGTGACATTCAATGCGCTAAGGTGGTTCCACGCCATATCGAGAATGCCGAAATGGAGCTGACGCACCTGGAGATAGGCTGAGTTATAGTTCTTCGTGGTGCGAATCTTCTCGATGAGCTCGTCAGGAATCACTTCTCCGCTCTGATAGTGACGGGCAAATCCCTGCAGGAACTCTTTCTCGTAAGCCCAGTTCTCCATAAACTGCGATGGCAATTCCACGAAGTCGGTAGATACGTTCGTAGTGTTGAGACTTTCGTAGCGACCCTCGCTGAGCATAGCGTGAAGGCTGTGACCGAACTCGTGAAGCAGGGTGCACAACTCGTCGTGGGTAATGAGGGACGGAGCGCTCGCAGTAGGCTTGGTGAAATTAGTCACCATACTTACGAACGGTCTGTGCTCTTCGCCATTCTCGAAGCTGAGTCCCTGGAATTCAGTCATCCAAGCACCGCCTCTTTTAGAAGCGCGAGGAAAGAAGTCGGCATAGAAGAGAGCCTTGTGGACTCCGTTCCTGTCCTTTACGTCGTAGACGCGCACGTCCTTATGATATGCCGGAAGGTCGCTGCGCTCCTCGAATTGGAGTCCGTAGAGCCTGCCTGCCAGTGAGAAAGCGGCGTTAATGCAGCTGTCCAGATTAAAGTAAGGCTTGAGTTCCAGCTCGTTGAAAGCGTAGTGTGCGTTCTTGTATTTCTCGCTCCAGAAAGAGAAGTCCCAGGCCTGAAGCTCCTTGCCTTCGTAGCCGTGTGCGCGGGCGAAGTCCCTTATGCGGGCCACTTCCTTTCTGGCCACCGGAAGAGATGGGGTAAGCAGTTCGTTCAGGAAATGCTCCACCTCGGCAGGAGTCTTTATCATCCTCTCCTCGAGAACGTAGTCGGCGTAGGTCTCGTAGCCCAGGAGGTGAGCTGTCTTGATTCGTAAATCGGTGATTTCGAGAACGGTGGAGGTGTTGTCAAATTCGCCTGAAGTAGCGCGTGTGGAGTAGGCGAGATACATTTTCTTCCTAAGGTCGCTCCTCTCGCTGAAACGCAGGAACGGACCATACATAGGATATGACAAATCGAATGACCATCCTGATTCGCCGTGCTGGGCAGCGGTTTCCTTAGCCTGTTCCACTAAGAAGTCCGGAAGTCCTGCGAGGTCTTTCTCGTCGGTGACGTTCAAGCGGTAAGCGTTGTTAGCCGCGAGCACGTTCTTAGAGAAACGAAGCTGGGCGAGAGAAAGCTTTTCCTGAAGCTCGCTCATCCGGGCCTTGTCCGCATCGCTGAGGAGCGCACCTCCGCGCACGAAAGACTTATAGGTCTTCTCCAGAAGGCGTCTCTGGTCCTGCTCCAGTCCCTCCGGATGTTCGTACACTTCCTTTACTCTGTCGAAAAGGGCAGGGTTCAAGTTTACGAACATAGAGTACTCGTTCAGAAGCGGAGTCACGTCTTCGGCTATCTGCTGGAGCTCCTCCGAAGAGTCCGCCTCCATTACGTTAAAAAAGATTCCTGACACTCTGCCCAAGGTCTTTCCGCTATTCTCGAGGGCGAGAATGGTGTTCTCGAAGGTAGGCCTGTCCGGATTCTCCACGATGGCGGTAACCTCCGATTTAGCCTCCTCTATGCCTTTACGGAAGGCTGGCATATAGTGTTCTGTCTTTATCTTGTCGAATTCTGGTGCGCCGTATTCCAGGGACGACTCCCTGAGAAGCGGGTTTGTATTACAAGCGCTCATAGCTAAAATAAGAGTTGATGCAAGTGTGATTTGTTTCATAATTCTATTCTGATTCTATCGTTAATCCGTCGTATGCTGCGTGTATGCCCTCCGGAAGCAGTGCCTCCAACTGTACGTGGGTACCCAGCGCGTGGGCCAAGTGGGTAAGATAGGTATCCTTTGCGCCTATCCTTCGCGCCATCTCTATGGCCTGCTCGAGATTGAAATGCGAGTGGTGAGGCTTGAATCCCACGCAGTTAAGCGTCACGGCACTGAGCCCACGAAGCTTTTCGAGCTCGCTATCGTCCATGGTCTTGAAATCCGTAATATAGGCTATGTCTCCGAACCTGAATCCCAGCACCGATAAAGTCTTTTCGGCATTATGGTACCCCTGAATGGGGATTACCTCCACGCTTTGTCTAACTGTAGAGGTGAGTTCGGGCTTTTCTTTATGGTATCCCACTCCGCTTTCCCATACTAATCGAGGAAGGGTATCGTTAGGCGCCACCATAAATGGAGTGTGTCCGTCTATTCTCTTTATGCCCCATTCCGGTACGCCGGGGTAGTGGTGCTCCGTAAATGCATAGCTGTATTCCTTTTTCAGGGAATTCTCCACATATTCCTCGCAATAGATGTTTATGGGCTTGTGCTCCAGAAGATTGAACGAACGCAGGTCGTCCATTCCTCCGGTGTGGTCCTTATGGCTATGCGTGAGCAGCACCGCGTCGAGGTGCTTCACGTCTTCGCGGAGCATCTGTATCCTGAAATCCGGACCGCAATCCACGAGTATGGTAATGTCTCCGTATTTGACTAAGGCAGAAGAGCGAAACCTGTTGTCCTTAGGGTCCCGACTCTTGCACACCTCGCACTCGCAGCCTATGACAGGAATGCCCTGCGACGTGCCCGTTCCTAAAAATGTCAATTTGGTTTTCATAATGTAACCTCCACTATCTTTCCTACCAGGGAAGGGTCGTATTCGCGGCTCACTCTCACGTAGTTACCAGAATAACCTCCCATCTTCCCGTCTTTTTCCTTCGATTCGAAAAGCACGAGGGCCTTTTTCCCCTTCTGGGATTCCACGAACTCCTCGTGAAGCTTCGCACACAGTTCCTCGAGCACGGCCACCCTGTGTTTCTTCACCTCCTCGCTCACTTGGCCGTCCATCTCTGCGGCAGGAGTCCCCGGTCTGCGCGAATAAGGGAAAATGTGCAGGAACGCCGGATGAATCTCCTTCAGGAAGGCATAAGTCTTCTCGAAAAGTTCCTCGGTCTCGCCCGGAAGGCCCACCATAATGTCTATTCCTATGAACACTCCCTCGCCCAATTTTTCTCTTAGCGTATCTATTTTGTGTTTGAAGAATTCGGTGGTATAGTGCCTTCCCATAGCCTCCAAAATCTCGTCGCAGCCCACCTGAAGCGGGATGTGAAAATGAGGCTGAATCTTACTTCCGCTTGCTATCCAGTCGATTATCTCGTCGCTTAAGAGATTGGGCTCTATGCTCGAAATGCGATACCTCTCGATGCCCTCGACCCTGTCCAGCGCCTTCAGCAGGTCCAGGAAACTCTCGCCCGTACTTCTGCCGAAATCGCCCGTATTTACTCCCGTGATGACCACTTCCTTCACCCCGAGCGCTGCGATTTCCTCTGCCATACGGACACATTCGCAGATGGGAATGTTCCTGCTGTCTCCTCGGGCCAATGGCACCGTGCAATACCTGCAGTGGTTGTCGCAACCGTCCTGCACCTTGAGAAAGCTCCTGGTCCTCTCGCCGCTGCTATAGGCTCCGAAGGTCTCTTCGGGCTTTGCAGGGGTGCTTTCTTTCAGGCCAATTCCTTCGAGGACGTCCGGCACTATCCGGGACTTTTCCTTGCATCCGAATACTTTCCACACGCCTTCGATTTTCGATATTTCCTCTTTTCGGAGCTCGGCGCTGCATCCGCACACGACTATGCGTGCCTGCGGCGAACGCCTGTGCATCTTCCTTATGAGGTTACGCGACTTCGAGTCGGAAGTGGCTGTGACGGAACAGGTGTTTATAAGGTATATGTCCGCTTCTCCGGAAGGCGTGGTCACTTCTAGTCCTGCCTTTCGGAAATCTCTTTCGTATGTAGATGTCTCGGCGTAGTTTAGCTTGCAGCCGAGGGTCAAGAATGCTATTTTCATCTGCTGATGGTGATTTTAGCCCTGTCCGCAGGACCGCTTACCGGCGGATGGAGTTTCGACAGGCTTATGCTGAAGTGCTCCAGCTCCGGGAAATTCTTTTCCAGGGCTTGGAAAATTCTGGCGCCTACGTTTTCTATGAGGTTTGACGGGATTTTCATCTCGGCCTCTATTATTTGATATACTATGCCGTAGTCTATGGCGTGCTTGATGTTGTCGGTGGCTAGGACCCGGTCCAGCTCGACCTCCGCGCTGAAGTCCACTATGTATTGAGTGCCTTTTTCCCTTTCGAAGTCATAGCATCCGTGAAAGGCGTGGAAGGTCATTCCGAGTAATTCTAGGGTTCCTTTCATTTCAATATTAAGAAGACTGTGGGTTGTTTGCCTATGGTGAGCTTTTCCTTTTTCCATTCTTGGGCGCTCAGCGTCTTGATGTATTGCTGCTCGGAGGTGAGGTTCACCGCTACGCAGAGTTTCGTGCCGGGACTTAGGCAGGCTATGAAGTCCGCGAGCAAAGTGTCGCTGCGATAGGGCGTTTCTATGAAGATTTGCGTCTGGTTGAGGCTCGACGACATCTTCTCTGCGTCACGGATGGCGGCGCGGCGCTGGTCGGCCTTCGCGGGGAGGTACCCCCGGAACGCGAACGACTGCCCGTTGAGGCCACTGCCCATCAGCGCGAGCATCAGCGACGAAGGGCCGACCAGCGGGCACACCTGAATGGTGTGCCGGTGGCAAAGTGCCACCAGCGCCGCCCCCGGATCTGCTACGGCAGGTAATCCGGCCTCACTGATAAGACCCACATCCTTTCCATCCTCGAAAAGATCCAACATCTTTTCTATCTGCTCAGGCTGCGTATGTTCATTGAGCTCCACGAAAGTAAGCTCGTCTATATGCCCCTTCAGCCCCGCTCTCGAAAGATAACGCCTCACCGTGCGCTCCTCCTCCACCACATATCTGTCTATGCGATGCAAAAGCTCAAGCGTAGGCTCAGGTATGACCTCTCTCGGGTCGCTCTCGCTAAGCGGCGAGGGAATCAAATATAATTTTCCTTTACTCATTCTTTATCACAAGAGTCTTGTTAGGGACTATCTCCACATCCTTCTCCTCCTCTTCCTTCTTGAAAAGCCTTCTCAGATACGAGCGTAAACTATCGTACTCCTTCTGGTAAGACACACCTATGCCGTTTCTCTGGCTGTTGTCGAGATAATTGGTATAGTCATCGGCCGAATGCGAGAAGATGTTTAGTCTGAATCGTCCGTCTTTGTTCAACTTCACGTTTATGTCCAAATCGCCCACGACGTTCTCGTCGCTCGTAGAGCTGAACTTGCGGTTGCCCACCGAACCGTTCACCGACACCATGTTGTCGAAGAGCTGGGTAGACACCGCGACGTCCATCACGTCGTTACCCACCTCGTTCTGTTGGTAGCTAAGACCCAAGTCCAAAGGTATGTTCAGCTTCTGCAGCACCGCATTCAGCTGCCCCGACATTATGGATGCGAGGTTACTGTAGATGAAGTTCGAGCTGCTGTTACTGTTGTTTACGATACCGCTCTGGGTTCCCGGCAAGAATCCTCCCAGGACTACCAGCGCGAGGAACTGTCGAGACACCTTGTCCTCAGTATTCAATTCGCTCTCCACCAGAGACTTCGTGCTCGGGTCGAGGTCCGGAATGTCTATCGAGAATCCTAATGAAGGATTACGCAGCTTGTCCGAAATCTTCAAGTTGCAGTTCACGAGCCTTCTCGTGGAAACCGAGGTCGTGTCCGAAATCAGCGGACCGAGCGAGGTCTTCAGGGAGTGTCGTGCGTTTATGTTCAATTCCGTGTCCAACACATCGCCCGCGAAGGTGAGCGAACTGCCGCTTTCGATGTTGAAATCCTTGCTTATCAGCGAACTGAGTGTGGCGAAGTGGTACTTTCCTTCCGTGATGTTATAGTTTCCTCCCAGCGAGATGTTGCCCGTGGTGGTGTTTGCGTCGGCCGTGATTACGCCATCGCCCGAGATGCTGAGTGCGTTGCTGCCTTCCTTGTCTAGGGCTGCCACTATCGAAAGTCCCGGATTCACGGTCATACGACACTTGGCCTCCAACTTCGAGTGCGACGTTCCCACTTCATGTATGGTGCTGATGGAGAACTCGTCGGTTTCCTCTTGCTCCTCTTCCGGCTCCTTGAACTGGAGAAGTCCTCCTGAGTTCTGCACTCCTGCCGAGATGGCTACATTTATCTTACCCGTACCGGAATTGGCTATGTCGGCATCAAGAAGCAGGTTCGACATATCCGGTCCCGACAGGCGTATGTTTCCGTCGAGGGCCAGCGTTCCGTAGTAGTCGCTGCTGCCCGAGTTCTTGTCCAGTACGCTGAGTCCGTCGAGGCGAAGCGTCAGGTCAGGCACCTTTCCGCTTAGCGTGGCGCTGCCTTTCTTACCGTCACGTATGTCGACTCTGTCCACGATGAGGTTTTCCTGCTCGTAGCGCATACGTCCGTTAAGCGTGTAGGTTACTCCCGTAGGCACCAATCCCACGCGTAGGTTCGTAAGGGACAAGCCGTTACTCTGTACCGAGATGTGGTCCAGAGGACCGCTCGCATTCACCTTTCCGTCCACGGCTCCGTCCAGGAGGAAGCACATTCCCGTCAGGGCAGGCTGTATGACGTGAGGGTTGAACGAGTTGAGCGAGAGTCTCGCGTTCAGGTAGTTGGACAGGGCATTGTACGAGCCGTCCATCTTTATCGCGTAATCCTTTTCGGATATGCCATTGGTCAGGGTGAACTTGAAGAGGTCGTCCTCGTCGTCGAGGTGGGCCGTAAGATGGATGTTGCCTGCACGGGCCCGTCCTATTCCCAAATCCGGGCACAGCAGCTCGGCCTTTAGTCCGGCATTGGTGCTCGAAGGGCTGCTTAAATAGACGAATCCGTCCAGCGAACCGGACAGCGGCATATCGGAGCTCAGGAAGATATTGGCCGTGGACAGGTCTATGTCCTTTAGCTTCAAGGCCAGCGTCGAAGGGGTGGTTCCGCTCACGCCGCCGCTTATCATTATCTGCTGCTTTCCGTTAGATAGCAGGAAGTCGCGTATCGTAAGGTTCTTCGGGCGGTAGGTGATTTGTGGCTGCGAGAAGCTCCATCTCTGTCCGTTTATCATCACGTTAGAACTCTCTATTTCGTTCTCTACGTGTATGTCTCCGTTCTCTTCGCGGCTGAAGATGGTGCTCAGGTTAATATCCATCGAGATGTCCTTATCCAGCAGTCTTCCTACCTTGATGGTGGTGAGCGCCGTGTTGTTCCCTGCGTTTATGCTCAGGGTGGCGTTATGGGCGCTAAGCTTGTCATGCGAGGCTCCCTGCACGCTTACACGCGCCTGAGTGGCGCCTTTCGACGAATTTACACTGCCTTCGAGGCCTTTGAGTATGGACTTGTTCACCTTTATTCCCTTAGATGAGAAATGGGCTACGAGGGTGGAGTCCTTCTTAAGTCTTACGTAACCTTGCGTGCCGGGGGCTATCTTTATGTCCTTATGCAGGAAACTCAATGCCTCCTTGGTATCCTTCACGTAGAAGGACGCGTCGAAGTAACGTCCGTCCCATCGCGGCGAATAAGTTAGAAGGGCAGGGACGGAAATGCCGGCAGTCGAGGCAAGTATAGGGTCCGCAAGGGTGGACAGGTCAGGGTCTCCCGCGTAGGAGAAGTCCGCAAATGCCGAGCGCAGGTTCATCCTTATCTTGTCCTGCTCCATCACCGAAGCGAACAGGATGTCGCCTATGTTATGCTTTCCGTCTTCGTCGGCATAGGTGAGCTTCGAGATGGTCGCATCTCCTATGAGCACTCCTCCGTCGGTCTTTCGGAAGTTTATGTTCATCATAGCCGATACCGTGGAGGTAGGGCTTTTCTTGTCTATGTTAAGCGCTGCCAAATCGGCATAGCCCAGGAGCAGATTGAACTTGTAGATGGAGTTGCTGCTCTTCGCCGAAAGCGAGAAACTGCCTCCGAATATGAAGTTGAGGTTAGGGTCGTTACACCTCACGTTCCCCGTAAAGGTGTTATCCTTAAAGTAACCGTTACCGTCTATCCTGCTGAAAGTGTAGTCGTTAAATGTGAGCTGCGAGACATCGAGCCTGTCCACCACTATGTGCGGATTGTCTTTTTCGAGCGTTCCCTTGCTTTTCAGTTCGAGACTCGTGCGTCCCAGACCTTCGCCCAGCCCTGCCTTCGACAGATCTACTTTGTCTAATGCCAATTCGCCCTCGTACTTCGGAGCCGTCTGCTCCTTGACGAGGTCTTTAAGTGCCGCCGCGAGCCTTATCGTGCCTATCTCGCTGTCGAGCGTCAACTTGGACTGCAATTCGTTAAGAGGGCCTTCCACCACTCCGTGAATGTCTGCGGTGACTCCGGGAGCGTATTGGCCGAGGTCCAATCTCACCTCTGGCACCAGTCCCGAGACGAGCTTGCCTATGCTCTCCGAGGTGAATTCCAGCTTGCGCGAATCCAGATAGACGCAGGCACTGTCAGGAGTGAAGATGTCGTCTACGTTAAGCGTCAGGTCGGCCTTTATGCCGCTGTGTCTGTCGGTGAATTTGGCCTTTCCTATATGGAAGTTCGCTATGGGGCCTTCGGCTTGCAGTCCGTCTATGTCCAGCAGAATGGGACTGTCCTTGAATATGCCGCAGAAGTAACTTACGCTATTCAGCGACAGGGGAGTCGCCGTGGCGTCTATCGAAATCTTCATCTTGTTTAGGAAATCCGAGAAGTCGTTCATATTACGGCAGGCCATGGTGTATTTCTTTATGGACACGTTAGACCACTTGTCTATGATTCTGGCGTCGGTTACGGTGGTTACGCCCATGTAGACGTTACCGTGGCCTGAAATCAGGCAGGAATAACCGCACTTTTCCTTTATTCTCAACCAATCCACCGCGAAGTCACACCCTCCGTCCTTGAAGTTTATGTCGTGTCCCTTCGCATTCGCCACCAGATCCAGGTCGCGCCAGTCTATGCCGTGGCCGGGGTATTCGTAGTCATCTTTGTCGTCCATAATGACCATGCGGTAGTGGAAATTGTCTATGTCCGCTCTCTTTATGCAGAAGAGGTCCGGCATTTCTTGGAGCGAGCCGTCTCCCTTAGGGATTCGGAACACGGAGGCTATGTTGTTGTCCACTCCATTCTCGTCTTCGTCGAAAATCACGAGGTTGAAGGTGAAGTCCTTCGCCCTGACCCTGTCCAGCTGCATTCCTCCCTTTTTAGACAGGAGCCCCTTCAGGGAGAAGGTGGCGGAAACGTGGCTGGCGGACATCAGCGTGTCCAACTCGTTTCTCGGATTACTGTCTATGAGGACGAAGTCTTTTATTATGAGGGTGGTAAATGGTGCGAACTTGATGGCGGAAAAGTGAATCTCCCCGTCGATGTGGCTTCCTGCGGCTTTCATTACCTTATCGGCCAATCGGGTCTGCACCCAGGGGGTCTGAAGCAGAATAAGACCTACCCCCAGAAACAGCACCACTGCTTCCAAAACACGGGTAATTATGGTCCTTATTCTCTTCTTGTGCATAATCGCTCAAATTTAGCAAAAAAATTCCTATTTTTGCCAATTGCTATGGCAGATATTATTCTAGGAATTGAGTCGTCTTGCGACGACACTTCGGCTGCGGTCATTTCGGACAGGGTTCTTCTGTCTAATGTCATCGCCAGCCAGGATGTACATAAGGCTTATGGTGGGGTGGTGCCGGAATTGGCATCGAGAGCCCACGAACAGAATATCGTACCGGTGGTGAGCGAGGCTCTTCATCGCGCGGGCGTGAAGGCAGAGGATTTGACGGCTATCGCCTTTACCCGTGGTCCGGGGCTTTTGGGGTCTCTCTTGGTAGGTACGTCATTCGCGAAGGCGTTCGCTATGTCACTGGATATTCCTCTGGTGATGGTGAATCATTTGCAGGGGCACATATTGGCCGGATTCGTCCGTCAGAAGGATGTTCCCGTGCACGAGCCTTCATTCCCGTACCTTTGCCTTCTGGTGTCGGGAGGTAACTCCCAGATAGTGAAGGTGAATTCGCCTTTGGACTTCGAGATTCTGGGTGCCACGATAGACGATGCGGTGGGCGAGGCTTTCGACAAGTGCTCGAAGATGATGGGGCTCGGTTATCCGGGTGGTCCTATCATAGACAGGTTGGCTAAGGAAGGGGATCCGAACAGGTTTACTTTCGCGAAGCCGCACATCGCTGGGCTGGATTACAGTTTCAGCGGAGTCAAGACGTCCCTTCTCTATTTCGTGAGGGACCAGATGGCTCTCGACCCGGAATTCATGGAGAAAAACAAGACAGACATCTGCGCGTCGTTCCAGAAGACGCTTATCGATATCCTTATGGACAAGCTCGTTAAGGCTGCCAAGCAGACAGGCATAAAGGACATCGCGATAGGTGGAGGCGTGTCGGCGAACAGCGGCTTGAGAAACCGTATGGTTCAGGAAGGCCAGCGCCGCGGATGGAATGTCTTTTTGCCTGAATTCAAGTTTACTACGGATAATGCGGCTATGATAGCCATCGCAGGGTATTTCCATTATCTCAATGGGGAAAGATGCCCTCTGGATGTGGCTCCCGTATCACGAATAGCCGATTTTTAGATGCAAGTCCACGAGTTTACCACGCCACTTTCGGAGCGTCTCGGCCTTCGGCAGGTTCGGGAGAGGCTTCGTCGTGAGTTTCGCGACCCTTCGCTGGAGGTGGTGGTAAAACGCAGCATCGACGCGCGTGGCGAGCCGCGGTATCGTTACCGTTGCGAGATTTATCCAGCAGGAGAGGGATTTGCCGATTATGAGCTCCCGGAATACCGAGACGTACATAATGCCGAGGAGGTCGTAGTGGTGGGCGCAGGCCCTGCCGGCATGTTCGCTTCGCTTCGTCTTCTGATGATGGGCCTCAAGCCTGTCATTCTCGAAAGGGGAAAGGACGTGCACGCCCGAAAGCGGGATATGGCGATTCTCTCGCGCGAGGGTATAGTGAATCCCGATTCGAACTACTGCTATGGCGAGGGCGGCGCTGGGACCTTTTCCGACGGAAAGCTTTACACCCGCTCTTCGAAGAGGGGAGATAACCGTGAGGTTTTATGCCAATTCGTCCGTTTCGGGGCTTCCGAGGACATACTCATCGATTCGCATCCGCATCTGGGTTCGGACAAGCTGCCCCTAATCGTAGAAAACATCCGCAAGTGCATCATCGAGCACGGGGGAGAGTATCATTTCGAGAGTCGGGTCACGGGGTTGAGCCGTGAGGCAGGTGTCTGGCAGGTGAGTTGCGCCGATGGAAAGCGCTTCCGCTCGCGGGCGGTGATATTGGCCAGTGGACACTCAGGAAAGGATGTCTATCAGATGCTCTCGAATGCCGGTGGGGCGCTGCAGGCTAAGGGTTTCGCTCTCGGCGTGAGGGTCGAGCATCCGCAGGCGCTGATTAATCGCTCGCAGTATCGCGGGGCGTGGCGCAGTGGCTATCCTACCGCAGAATATTCTTTCGTGCAGCAAGTTGACGGTCGCGGAGTGTTCTCCTTTTGTATGTGCCCGGGTGGAGTTTTGGTGCCTTCGTCGACCGAGCCGGGCACCGTGGTCCTGAATGGCATGTCGAATGCTTCGCGCAGTTCTTTCTGGGCCAATTCCGGTGTGGTCGTGCAGATCGAACCGGAGGACGTACCGGGCGATTCGGAATTCAGGCTGCTGGATTTTCAGATGGCGGTCGAGCGTGATATGTACACCTGTGCGAGAAGTCTTACCTCCGCCGATTCTCATCCGCTGACGGCCCCGGCGCAGCGAATGGTCGATTTCTGCAAGGGACGTCTTTCGCAGAGCCTGCCACGTACATCCTATCACCCCGGAGTAGTGAGCGCACCTCTGCATCTGGCCCTTCCTCCTATGGTCGCCACCAGACTTCAAAAGGCCTTCCCGAAAGTGAAAATCGGAGGGTACTACACTAACGAGGCGCTCCTTCTAGGAGTTGAAAGCCGCACTTCGTCGCCCATACGCATCCCACGCGACATCGAAACCCTCGAATACGTCAGTATGCCCGGCATTTATCCTTGCGGTGAAGGCGCAGGCTACTCCGGCGGCATCGTCTCCTCCGCCATCGACGGCATTCGCGCCGCCCTCGCGCTCGCGAAAGAGTAATCCGTTTCCACATAAGGCGCTTCCCGTCCGGCCAAACGGCCTTTTCACCGGATGAAATGTCACTTTAGGCCCTCCCGTCCGGCCAAAGGCCCGTTTCGGCGGATGGAATTGCCTTCAGCAAATTCACTTTGGCAGCCAATATGCCACAGAACGCGTATACTGATACCTCCATGCCAAGGTGGAGCGAAAAAAGTCTCACTTTGGCAAGCCCCCATTAACAGAGTGCGCTCTACGCCGTTCGCCTTGCCAAAGTGAATTGGCGGAACTCCTGCGAGCGCCAAGCTATAATTAAAGACGTGCTATCAATAGTTGTTTATTTCAATAATAATTCTCAACTTTGACATATGGTGACCATTGGGTCCTATTGACTTTTATTATGAACGCTTCGAAGGATTAACCTTTGAAACTTAAATAGTTATTAATATGAAAAATTCAAAAGCGCGACAAAAGTTCGTAGACTCTCACATTAAAATTATCAAAATTGATAACTTTATATTATATTTGCATGGAAAATAAGGAAACGTTAACGATTGAATATGCTGATGAAGCTATTGAATCATTGGTAAAGTATCATAAGAGTGACGATAAGCGCTATCGTAAATTGAAGAGCAATACTAAGTTTCTTAATGATCTTGACAAGGTTATGTCTCTACTTCGTGTGGTTGGCAACACATCGCAATTGGCATATTTCGGTCAACTTCACTATGAGAAACTTAAGTATGAGCTCTCCGGAAAAAGCAGTGTAAGAATAGGATATAATACAAAATACCGACTAATTTTCGAAGAATTTGATTGCGGAATTCGTATCAGTTTAATTGAAATTAATGAGCACTATGATGACAAATGAAATGAACAATACACCATTTAGGGCCGTTCATCCTGCAGAAATCATCAAGGAGGAGATTAAAGCACGGTCTATGACTCAGAAAGAGCTTGCCGAGCGGATGGGGATGAAGCAGTCCAATCTTTCGAGATTGCTAAAAGGGGAGAACATAACGGCAGCTGTGGCACAAAAGCTTGAGGATGCACTTGGCATTCCTGCGGAGATTTGGGTAAGACTTCAGGCAAATTATGATAAGGATGTCAAAGCCGTCGCCACACGAGACGAAAATGAAAAGGTAGCTATCGATACGGAGAAGATGCTATCAAATATGTTGAACCTTCCCGAGCTTTACAGAAGGCTTGACATTAATGTAGCTTTGTTTATACAAAGTAAATTGGCCATTCTTGAAGAAAGGCTCGGTTTCAATCCCATTGAAATCGGGGATAAAGATTTCGCACGACAGTTCAGTTGCAATTATAAAAAGAGTGATAAGTTGGGAGTGGATGAGAAGAACCAAACCACTTGGCTCACTCTTGCATATATAAAATCAAGAGAAAACGCTCCGGATGGTGTGTTTGTGTATGGAAATGCTATGAGGGCTGCAATTGAAATATCTGGCACAGTTCATAAGGGCAGTCTTTCCGAAAAGGGAATAAAAGAAATATTGGGGAAATATGGTATTGCATATTCGGTAGTACCGAAGCTGGAGAAAACTCCGATAGACGCGGCTTCTATGAAAATAGGGGAATACCCAGCCATAATTACAACGCATCGCTATAACGATATGAGTAGGCTCGTATTTAATGTGCTTCACGAATTGGGTCATATTGAAAAGCATATGTACAGCTCTGTCGGAGATGTTTTCGTCGCGACTGGCGAGACATATCCTTCTGACGATCCTAAAGAGAAGGAAGCTAATGTTTTCGCCCAAAATATGTTGATTGAGGAGGCAGTATGGAATAAGATGATGCTTAGTGGCGTGACAAGCCTTCGGATGGGAAATATAGTTTCACGCTTGAAGGAGCTTTCTAAAGAAAACCATCTTGATCCCAATATAGTAATCTGGAGGTATAAGTTTGAAAGTAACAACTATCAATTGCGCGGTACTCGGCCGGTTCCTATTATATAACACCTGAATCGGTTATTACGGCCGCCTGCAGCTTTTCGTATCCGGCAGTGCCAATGTTCAAAGTGCAAATTATTCATATTCCGTGCAACGATTCACGAAAAGACGCATCTATTATAGTAAACAAAGTAATTATTTAATAATAAAATTATGCGTCTTTTTGCTCTATTTACTTTTCTCGTCGGCCGAGTGTCTAATGCATTCCTTTTTCTGAAAGGAATCCATCCTCAGAAATCCATAACAAATCTTGCTTAACTTGTTTCTTAACAAGTTATAGAACTTAATGCGAAAATTATTTGTGGCGGCTTGTGCCGTCTTTTTTTGTGCTAAACTTGTCTGCGCTGATGAAAAAGTGTACGATTTGGGCACCAATAACTTGTACTAACCCCTAACTTCCGATTTCCGACAGCTCGAGCCATCTCATCTCCTTGAGGTCCTGCTCGTCCTTGAGGGTCTGGTACTCCTGCGACGCCGCCTGCAGCTCTTCGTATCCGGCAGTTCCTCCGTTCATAAGGGCTTCCAGCGCACTGAGCCTGCCTTCTATTTCGGCCAATTCCGCCTCGAGCGCCTCCATCTCCCGCTTTTCCTTGAAGCTCAATTTGCGCGCCCTCTCCGTCTTCGGTGGGGCGACTTGCTTGGGCGCGGTGGCGGCCGAATTGGCCTTCTGCTCACTTAGGTAGTCCTTTAGGAATGAGCGGTATTCTGTGTAGCTTCCTATGAAATCCTTAAGCACTCCGTCTCCGCAGAACACGAACAGGTGGCTTACGAGTCTGTCCAGGAAATGTCTGTCGTGGGACACGATGATGAGCGTGCCCTCGAATTTGAGCAGGTACTCCTCGAGTATGTTCAAGGTCACGATGTCCAAGTCGTTAGTAGGCTCGTCGAGAATGAGCAGGTTCGGGTTCTGCATTAGTATGGTAAGCAGGTAGAGCCTTCTTTTTTCACCGCCCGAGAGCTTGCTGACCTTAGTGGAAAGCATATCGTGCGGAAAGAGGAATTGGTTTAGAAGTCGGGTGTCCGGCACTATCTCCAGCACCGTCTCGTCCTCGTCGAAGGCCATTCCGCTCTGGCGGTAGTATCCTATTTTCAGCGACTCTCCGCGCTCGATGCTTCCGCTCAGCGTACCTCCTTCGGTGTCGGCTCCGGTCAGAAGCCCGAGGAAGGTGCTCTTGCCGGCGCCATTGGCCCCGACTATTCCGACCCTCTCGAAACGCTGGAAGTTATAGGTAAAGTCGCGAAGGTAGCACTTGTCGTCGTAGAAGAAGGACAGGTGCTTGCAGTCGATGATTTTATTCCCGAGACGGCTTCCCTTGCCCAGTTCGTCCATCGAAATCTGTTGCTGGACATATACTTGCTCGCTGCGGTCCTTCAAATCCCAGAAGGCCTGCTTGCGATACTTGGCCTTGCCGCTCCTCGCACAGGGCGTGGCGTGCATCCATTCCAACTCGCGGCGAAGGATGTTTCGCACCTTGTCGGTCTCTGCGTTATAGTTCGTGATGCGCTCGTCGCGCTTGGTAAGGTAGTTCTCGTAGTCGCCCTTGTAGATGTAGATGGCTCCGTGGTCTAGCTCCATTATGGTGTTGCATACCCTGTCGAGAAAATACCTGTCGTGGGTTACCATAAAGAGAGTGCAGCGTGAGCGCTTCAGGTAGGATTCCAAGTATTCTATGGCGTCGAGGTCGAGGTGGTTCGTCGGCTCGTCCATTATCAGGAAGTCGGCGTCGCGGGCGAGAAGCTGCGTGAGGGCCACCCTCTTTACTTCGCCTCCGGAAAGCTCGCTCATCTTCTGCTCCGGCTTGAGGTGAAACTCGTCGAGGATCTTGCGCGCCCTAAGCTCGTATTCGAAGTCGTCTTGCGGGAAGATTTGCTCGGCTATCGTGTTCTCAGGCTCGTATTCAAACTCTTGTTTTAGAAAAGCTATGCGGACCTCCTTAAGAAAGCGAATGCTTCCTCCCGAGTCGGATTTGTCTTCGCCCGCGAGAATGCGCATAAGCGAGGTCTTGCCCGTGCCGTTAGGCGCGATGAGTGCTATCTTGTCGCCTTCGTTTATGTTAAAGGCGATGTTTTCGAAAAGGACCTTGGGCCCGTATGATTTAGAAATGTTCTCTACTTGAAGAAATGACGGCATAGGCGCGAAATTACTAAATTTTCGTCTAAAATCTACTATCAATACTTCGTTAAAAATTTAATAATTATATAATTTTCAATTACTTGCGCATACAATGGCTCGTTTATGGGTTGTTTTATAGCACCCCGTAGACGGCATAGAATAAAGCTGAAAAAGTGTTA
>Ga0129316_1000510_pt1 | contig 21207 bp, 13 predicted proteins | sample Cm1ome_2_FD_94429 | JGI IMG/M metagenome (GOLD analysis project Ga0129316, IMG submission 94429) | Eastern black-and-white colobus group fecal microbial communities from Wisconsin, USA - Cm1022B metagenome | ecosystem: Host-associated > Mammals > Digestive system > Large intestine > Fecal...
GCAATAGGTTCAGCGAAAAAAATCTGAGGTGTGCAAAAAAATTTACAATTTCTGTTCCGCTGATGGGACGATAAAATCAGATTCCGGGAACGAGAGAAACGAGTGGAAACACACTTGGCAAGCTGGGCACGGCGATAGCCACCCGTGCAAAATATATAAGCCCCTGCTGCCGCAGGAGCTTATATACCGCTTGTTGGTGAAACATCCCCAAACCCCTTTAACACAGATTTCATCTGTGGCTACGCATCGCAAGCGACGCTGTTGGAGCACGGTCATTCACGCCCGTGCTCTTTTTCTTTGCGTTTCTCCCGTTCTTCGAGGTCACGCAGTTCCTCGTAGTTGGCCGTGTGAACCGCAAGGTCACGCAGCTCGTCCCGAACCTTTTTCAGTTCTGCGTAGGCTTCCTTTTTTGCTTTGAGCTGCTCGGCAAATTCCACTTGCAGGCTCTTGATGGTGGGCAGCTTCTTCACGCCCAATTCGTCAAACGCCTTTTTCGCCGCACGGTGGATCACAATGTCAGGCTCGTGTTCGTCAAGGAACTTTTTAGAGTAACCGAACTTGCGGTAGGCAACATACACATCCCTCGTTTTGGAATAATTGACGATGTGCTTTTTCAGCACATTGGCCTCCGCCAGCCGATTCTGAGCTTCTGCGATCTTCGCAGTAAGCTCTTTTTCCTTTTTCGCAAGTGCCGCCTTTTTCTCTGCCATCTGCTCATAGCTGAACCCGTGCTCGTCCATATACAGCTTGGTTTTCGCCATGCGTTTCAGGTTCTCCACCGTTGCCCAGCGGCGGTAGCCCTCGCCCTTGCCTGCGGCAAGTTTGGCCTGAATGTCGATGATGCTCTGCGGTCTGTTTGCGTCCCAGACAGCTCGGTGTTTCTTCGGCTGATGCACTTTCTGTCCCTTGATAATGGCACGGATGGTCTCCTCGGAATACTCGTCCCCCAGCGTGTCCATACGGATATTCTTCTTAAAATCGGGATGCACAAAGGTCAGCACCTTTCCGTTTTTCACGGAGAAGCCCTGCTCGGCCAAAAGCGACAGGAACGCATCGAAGTCGTGGGGCTTTTGCTCCAGTGCTTCATCAATGGCAATTCGCAGCTTTTCCCGATTGGAGATTTTCCCCTTGTAGCCGTGCCATTTGTTGTAGGCAGAGCTGCCACGCTTGGGATTTTGAATCACGGACAACTGATGCTCGGTGCAAATCAGGTCACTGAGCCTTGCCACGGCTTTGCCCGATCTGCGGAAGTCCCGAAATTTCCGTTTGCAGTCCAGCGTAACGGCGTTCCAATAGATGTGATTATGGATGTGGGCTTTGTCCGTGTGCGTACAAACGATAAAGGCGTGTTTGCCTTTGAGAAAGCGGGAAGCAAAATCGTAGCCGATTTGGTTGGCTTCCTCCGGGGAAACTTCTCCCGGCTTGAAAGACTGCCGCACCTGATAAACCAGCACATCGTTCTTTTCCTGTTTGCCGGTAAAATGCTGATACTGCCGTTTGGATAGAGCGACCTCCGCATAAAAGCTGTGCGGATCACAGGCATAGCAGGAGATCAGTTCGCCGTCCCCGGTCTTGTCGGGGTTCAAGCCGTAGTCAATGCGGTCTGAAACGGATTTGCCCGTGGATTTTCCCTTGCCGCTGTGCATGGGAATAATGCGTGTGGTTGCGATGGAGTTTCACCTCCCGTCTGAAATTTTTATGTAAAAGACGAGTACAGCCGAAGCCATACCCGCCTTGTTTTTATTTATCCGTAAATTCTGTCCTGCACGAAGTAGCGGAATTTTTGCATCTGCCCGATGAGCCACGCCGCTGCCATCGGAAGTCCAAGAGGGCTTACCAGTGCGGCAAATACAAGAATGATGATGCCGTTGGTGGTGTTGATGAACAGCAGGGTTATCAAACCCAGGATGCCAAAGACCGTGCCGGCAACTCCGAATACCCACGCCGACAGGTGGAGCATTGCGGCAAACAGCCAGATGAAAATGGCAAGGACAGCGATCACCGGGGCAAACAATATTTTCAAAATCAGCTTCATCGAAAATCCCTCCTTTGTCTTTCTGCCTACATTCTACTGTATCTCCTGCAACAGTGCAAGGATGTCAGTCGATGGCGGCGAGCTTTTCGAGGATTTTGTTATTCTGTGCCCATAGCTGCTCCAACTGCATTTTCATATCGTGGATGTCCTCGGCATAGATACGGTTTGTGGAATTGACCCGCTTTGCGATCTGATTGAAATTGTTGCTGGTGCGGCGGAGCAAGGAAATAAGGTCACGCAGCTCCGGCAGCTCCAGCTTCACCACATAGCCGTCAATCGCCATTTTGCGAAGATACGCCGCCATATTCATTGTCCCTGCCTGCGTCATCCGCTTGTCGATCATTGCCCGTTCTTCGGGAGTACAGCGGAAAATGACTTGAATGGGTCTGTTGCGATTTGCCATTTACAGCTCTGCCTCCTTTACCTTGCCGGGAGATTTTTTCGGAATATCCGCTTTTGCTTCGTGGAGCTTTTTCAGCACCGAGGGCTTTTTCTCTTTTTCAAGAACCAGCTCCTTGCGGAACCGGTTGACGAACAGATTGATAAGCCCCGGATGGGCGTGGCCGCACACAAATTCGTGGGTACGCTTGCCGCCCCAGGGAGTCGGATCGTCGGGAATGGAAATGAACTTCGCCCATTCCTTGTTGTCGGCAGAGATGCGCCCGTCCCAATGTTTGTCCTGCACGGTGTTGGCCAGAACAAAGGCGGTGCGTTCCATGCCGTATCTCTCGACCACTTCCTGTACACAAACAGGGTCAAGGCGGTTATCCCGGTAATGCTCCGCAATGGAATCTTCGATCAGGTTCTTGCAGTCCACATTGGCACGGTGGGATTCCTTGTAGGTCTCCAGCTCGCCGTGCTCTTTGGCATAGGCAGAGGAATGAGGATAGACAGGAAGATTGCGGAGAGCTTCCCGCAAAGCGGCGGCATTTTTGTCTGCACGGCTTTCGATGCAACTGCGAATATCGTCCATGTGGCCGTCCTCCAGATCGGCAAAATCATCGTAGATCTCGCTCATGGCATCGGGAGAAGCCAGCAGCGCCTTGGCCTGCTCATCGGTCAAGTCCAGATATTCCATTGCGAAAACAATGTCCTGCCGGTTGGCGTACTCATAGGCGTGGTTCAGGATTTCTTCGGGCGGCTGCGTCAGCAGCCACCCTTTGAATTTTTCCTGTTCATCGGCAAGTTTTTCGTAGAGCTTCATATTCAGTTCTTCATTGGTCATCAGCGTACCTCCTCTTTCTGTTTTTTCGGTTCTGTCCGGGTCTGCTTCTCATAAGAATGGAGCTTTTGGAGAACGGACGGTCTTGCGGATTTTGCGACCTCATTTCTTGTTGGCGTTTCCTCTGCCATCGCTTCAAGCGGTGTCTTATCGTCAATATTCAGAGCGATATTCAGTTCCGCCAGTCTCGCAGATTTCACTCGCAGCTCGTCCTCCTGTGGGAACGGCTTTCCAAGTTCCTGCTTTGCAGTCTCCATTTGTGAATACAGACTTTCCAATCTGCTTTGTGTTGTGGCAAGGCGGTCAGCCATACCGTTTAGGGCATTGTCGATTCTCGTCAGATTACCACGGGGGTCTTTGCCGAGGGTTACACGGTGGGTCATCTGTCCTTTGAGGGTCAGAACATAATCACGCCCGAAGTCCTCCAAGGTCAGCGACATCTGAAAACCTCTGTAACTGCCAACGGGAACAGGGTCTAATCCCTTAACATCCTTAAAGGCATCCACAAGGGCAGCACCCGCATTTTCCTTATCCGTCAGCACATCGCCACGGACTGTCATACCGGCAAAGCCGTCTGTGGGGTGTGGATTATCGGCAAGAGTTTTCATATCCGCTTCAAAGCCTGCAATAAAGCCTTTGCTCTGCTCAATCTGTTCGGGGAAATAACGCAGGAGGTTATCTTCCAAACGGTACTGCTGACTTTGGTGGTTCGCTTTCATCAGCTTCAAACGAGCCACATCCACATCAAGGTCCATTTTCTCCTTAATGCGTTCATCGCCTGCACACAGAGCCTTGATTTCCGCATAGGAAAGTGCCGTCTCGTCAATATCGTCGCAGGCACGGACGGGTGATTTGCTCGTCATAATCTGACTGATGAATTTCTGCTTGTTCTCCAAGGTCTGCCACAAATAGGCATCAAAGGTTGCCTCGGTAACATAGCGGTAGATGTGGACTTCGGGATTCATATTGCCCTGGCGAATGATACGACCGCTTCGCTGTTCCAGGTCGCCCGGTCTCCAAGGAGCATCCAAATCGTGCAGAGCAATCAGCCTGTCCTGCACATTCATACCTGCCCCCATCTTAAAGGTCGAACCCATCAGCACACGGACTTGACCGGAACGGACTTTGCTGAACAATTCCTTTTTGCGAGCTTCGGTATTTGCTTCGTGAATGAAAGCAATCTGCTCTCTCGGAATCCCTCTTTCCACAAGTTTGTCTCGGATGTCGTCATAGACAGTAAAGGGCTGTTCCTCCTCCATACCTCCGTCCTTTTCCGCAAGATGCTCCAAAGCACGAAGTTCGGGACTGTCGAGATTTCCGGCAGGAGCTTTTGCAACTTTCTTTGTTGCGGAGCTTTTCGGTGTGCTCAAATCACAAAAGACGAGCTGTGTCAGTTTGTGTTCGTGTCCGTCCTCCCAAATGCGATGAATGTTATCCACGCACATATTGACTTTACTTGTCGGCTCGTCGGGGAGGTTTGGATTGATAATACGCTGGTCAAGACCTAACTTTCTTCCGTCAGAGGTAATGCGGAGCATATTGTCAACGGATGGGTCAACCGTTCCTGCGTGAACCTTGGCAGCTCGTTCGGAAAGCTCCTGCACCATAGCCTGCTGAATTTCCGTCGGCTGTGCAACCTCGTTGTGATAAATGGCTTTTGGTGTCGGTAAATTGAGCTGGTCGGCAGTCTTGATGTCCGCCGCTTCTTTGAAAAGGTTCATCAGCTCCGGCAGATTAAAGAACTTGGCAAATCTCGTCCTCGCCCGGTAGCCTGTGCCTTCGGGAGCAAGCTCGATGGCGGTGGTGGTCTCCCCAAAGGTGGAAGCCCAACAGTCAAAGTGTGCCAAGCCTTTATTGCGAATGGTGTCGTGTTGCAGGTATCGCATCATCGTGTAAAGCTCTGTCATAGAATTGCTGACGGGCGTACCCGTTGCAAAGACGACACCTCGGCTGTCGGTCATCTCGTCGATATAACGGCACTTTAACAGCATATCCGAAGATTTCTGAGCATCGGATGTGGAAAGTCCAGCCACATTCCGCATTTTTGTGTAGAGGAACAAATTTTTGAACGAATGTGCCTCGTCCACATAGAGTCTGTCCACGCCAAGCTGTTCAAAGGTAATCACATCGTCCTTGCGTGTGCTGTCCTGTAATTTACTGAGTCTTGTTTCCAATCCCTTTTTGGTTCTCTCCAAAGACTTGATAGTAAAGCGTTCCGCACGGCTGGCTTTGAGTTCTTCCAGTCCCTCCTCGATTTCTGCAATCTGCTCCTGTAAGAGCCGTTCCTGTCGCTCCTGCGATACCGGAATACGCTCAAACTGGCTGTGTCCGATGATGATAGCATCGTAATCTCCGGTGGCAATTCTGCCGCAGAACTTTTTGCGGTTTCTCGGTTCAAAGTCCTTTTTGGTAGCGGCAAGAATATTAGCAGACGGGTACAGTCGCAGAAACTCACTTGCCCATTGCTCGGTCAAATGGTTCGGGACTACAAACAGCGGCTTTTGGCAAAGTCCAAGTCTCTTGCTCTCCATTGCAGCCGCTACCATTTCAAAGGTCTTGCCCGCACCAACTTCGTGTGCAAGGAGCGTATTTCCACCATAGAGAATATGAGCAACGGCATTTTTCTGATGTTCACGGAGCTTGATTTCGGGGTTCATACCGCTGAATACGATATGAGAGCCGTCATACTCACGGGGACGGGTAGAATTGAACAGCTCATTGTACTTTGTTACAAGTGCCTGCCGTCTGTCGGGGTCTTTCCAAATCCAGTCACGGAACGCATCCTTGATTGCCTGCTGCTTCTGTTGTGCAAGGGTGGTTTCTTTGGAGTTGAGCACACGGCGTTCACGCCCATCGGGGTCGGTAACGGTGTCATAGATACGAACATCACGCAGATTTAAGGTATCTTCCAAAATCTTGTAGGCATTGGCTCTGTCCGTGCCGTAGGTCATATAAGCATTGACATCGCTGTAAGACGGCTGAGATTTGCCCGTAATGTTCCATTCCGCAGAGAACGGCGAATAGTTGACTTCAATGCTCCTACGCAGATAATACGGCGTTTCAAAGGTCTCCAACATAAACTGCTGAATATAGGATTTATCAATCCAGGTCGCACCTAAGCGAACCTCAATCTCGGAGGCATCCAGGTCTTTCGGCTGTGCCGTTTTCAAAGCTGCCACATTGTCCGCAATCTCGTTGCGGTGGTTGGCGTCCTCCGGTAGCATTTCCAAGGCTCTTTGGTAGTAGGCGAGCTTTTCACGGACATTACCGGACAGGAAATCGTCGGCGGTTCTCCAAGTGTAAGAGCCGTCGGGCTTTCGGTTGAAGTCCATATAGATAACGCCACGCAAATCATTTGCCAGTTCTTCCTCGGTTTTTCCGGTCAGAGAGGACATATACTCCATATCCACGCAGGCTTTTTCTGCAATGGAAACCGCAAGAGCTTCCGAAGCGGTGTCAACGGAGGTTACGACCTCGCTGGGCTTGATGGTGCGTTTGGTAAACATATCCGCCTTGCGTTTGAGATTGTTGTCCTCGTCGAGAACCTCCAACGAGCAAAGCAGATAATAGGAACTGTCATCGGCAAAGGCAAGAGCGTTACCACGGCTGTTGATAAGACCGTGCTTGGCGGTAAAACTGTCGTAGAGGGTGTTCAGCTCTCTTTGGGTCTGTCGGATGGTTTCATCGGAGATATAGCCGTCCATCTGCTGACCGATTAACTTCTGAACACAGTCCCTAAGCTCTACCATACCTTTCACACGCTCCGTTGCCGTAGCGTTGAGTTCGGGTTTTACCATACGGCTGTTTTCACGGTAGTACACTTCGCCGTCCACCACAGTATAGCTGTAATTCTTCACATTCGGGTCAGCAGGGATAGAGGTGTCAATGGCTTCGCCATCGCCAAGGTCGGGCAGCTCCGCTTCGGTGTAAGTGCCACGGATATACTTCACGGCATCGTGGAGCTGGTCTGCAAGCTCCAAGCCCTCAATGGGTGCAACCGTGAAATCCTGTCTGCCGTACTGCGTACTCTCCGAGGTCTGACGACCCAAAATCATTTCGGGATGGTCGATGAAATACTGATTGATGGCAAAGCCGTCCTCGTTCTCCCCAAGGTGTACCCAATCCGGTTCAATCTCTATCGGGCGGTCTCTCTTTTGCAGGAAAATGATGTCGGACACGACCTCTGTTCCTGCATTTGCCTTGAAAGCATTGTTCGGCAAGCGGATAGCTCCGAGCAGTTCTGCCCTCTGAGCGATATACTTACGGACTTCGGGAGACTGCTTATCCATCGTGTAGCGGCTCGTTACAAAAGCGACAACGCCGCCCGGACGCACCTGGTCGAGAGCTTTCGCAACAAAATAATCGTGAATAGAAAAACCGAGCTTGTTGTAGGCTCTGTCATTCACTTGATACTGTCCGAAAGGCACATTACCAATGGCGAGATCATAGAAATCTCTGCGGTCGGTGGTCTCAAAGCCTGCAACGGTAATATCTGCTTTTGGATAAAGCTGTTTTGCGATTCGTCCTGTGATGCTGTCCAGTTCCACACCGTAGAGCTTGCTGTTCTGCATTGCTTCGGGTAGACAACCAAAGAAATTGCCGACACCCATAGCAGGCTCTAAAATATTGCCCGTCTCAAAGCCCATATTACCAACGGCTTCATAAATTGCCTTGATAACGGCGGGACTGGTGTAATGAGCGTTCAAGGTAGAGCTTCGTGCTGCGGCATATTCTTCGGGAGAAAGTGCTTCATAAAGCTCCACAAACTCGTTTTTCCAGTTGTCCTTTGTTTCATCAAAGGCATCGGCAAGACCGCCCCAGCCAACATAACGTGAGAGAATCTCCTGCTGCTCCGGGGTAGCCTGTGCGCCCTCAAATTCCAGCTCTTTCAGCAGGTTGATGGCGTTCATATTGGCACGGAACTTGGCTTTTGCACCGCCTTCGCCCAAATGGTCGTCGGTAATGTGGAAATTCTGAGCGTTGGCACGGATCTGTGCCTTGTGTTCTGCATAGGCAGCTTGCTCGGCTTCTGCCACAGACGGAAACTCCGTCCATTCGCCGCCGATGGGGATAGACACACCTGCGCCGCTTGGGGTAGGCGGTTCGTGTTCCGGCTCGGTTTTCAGGGTTTGGATGACCACATCGTAAGGCAGATGATTTTCCTCTGCCGGATAAACGGCCACAGTCTCGGTGGTAAATTTCTGACCCTGCGCCTCACGGTCAAGCAACGGCTTGTTTCGCTCGTCGTGCTGCATAAGCTGCATCAGCCGTTCTCTGCTTTCCGCACGGAAGATGGGATAAGACAAAGACGGGTCACGGAGCTGCACATCAAAGCGGCCTATCTCGGTGATCTCAAAGGCGGTATCGTCCAGATAAACCGTATCGCCTACCTTGTAGGGTAGTTCGGGCTGCTGCGCTGCCTTTTCCTCGGCAGCGATCCGTTCCACATCCCGCATGACCTGCTGAACAAAGGGACTGTTATTGTGCTTGTCGGGGTCAACGACCTGCCCATTCACAATGCCACGCTGAGCAAGGAGTTCCTGAAGCTCAACAGGGTCGATATTCTCAAATGCGTCCTGCTCGGCTTCGGTAAAGAACCTGTCCTCTTTGATGAGCTGGGCAAGTCTGCGCTGTACTTTCGTCCAAGGCATTACATGGTCAATGTCTGTACCGGTGACAGTGATGTGCAGGGGTTTGGAAACATCGCTTGCACTATACTCTTTCGCCAACCAAGCTGCGGTATCTTTTTCACGGGCGTGGTTTTTCATATAACGAACAACCGCCCGCTTGCTGTCCATATCGCCGTTCCATCTTTGGATGGCTTCATCAATATCGGACTGTGTGATCTCCCTCGTTACAATGGGTGCTTCAACTGCCGCCTGTGCAGGGGTTTGGGCAGGGGCTTCAACTGTCTCGATTGGGGGTTCATTTTCCGGTTCTGTAACGCTTACAGGCTCGGTTTCTTCCTCCAAGGGTAATTCCTCATCCGCAGGCAGAACGCCCAGAGAATAGGGCCTGTACTCGTTGATAATGCTGTTGTGGGCAGCGATGGTCACGGGATGGGTCTGCCGCAGTTTCTCAACGAAATGCTCAAAGTTATTGGCAGGAACACCGCACATTTCCACCCGTCCTGCCCCGGCGATGGGTCTGGTGGTCAGATGGATGTCCAGCAGCTTCGCCGCCGTTTTTGCATCCTCGCCGTACATCTCAAAGAAATCGCCCACTTGGAACAGCACGATGTCATCCGGGTGGTCGTGCTTGACGTCATTGTAGCGATTGTAAACCTGACCGAATTTCCATTCCGCTGTCTGCATTTCATCGTACTTGGCTTTTTCTTTCGGGGTAAAATATCTGCCGTTTCGGATGATATTGTCATACCGGGCGGCGACCTTGTTCCAGTTCAGCTCCACATTGGCACATCCGGGCTTCTGCAAGCGAATACCCTTGCCGCTGCTGTCACGCCAGCCGATACCGGAAACGGCGTGGGAAGAACCACCCCAGCCGTATTCCTCTTTCAAGAAATCGGCTTTCTCTTTGGCGTTGTGAGCGCCGGTCAAATAGGTGTAAATACGCCCCTTTGCACCCTCTACATCGCTGCCACGATTCAAAGTTGCGTCGATCTCATCGTCGGTGATGAACATACCCACCTGCGGTACTTCTGCCATATCGGAGGCATAGTCCCGTCTTGGTAATTCCAGATCGTGAAGTCTGCTGCCGATCTCTGCGACCTTGTGGTAGTGGAAACGCATCACACCACGGTTTTCCTTGTAGGCTTCCATGAAGTCGGCATATTCTGCCGACAGCTTTTTGCGAAAAGCCGGGTCTTTCAGATCTTCCGCAAGGCGAGCCGTGGCATCCGGGAAACCGCCCATGCGGTAATCTTCCAAAGTAGTGAGCAAGCCGTTTTCTCTTGCCTCGTCGGACATATCCCCACGCAGATACCACAAACTCTCTGCCAGCTTAGTTCGCTCATAGCCCTCGGCTTCGTCCAGCTCCACATTGGTGGCATACTTGCCCTCCTCCATAAGCTGCCCGATACGCTCTGCCGCCATTTCCCACGAAATGACCTGTGCTGTTCTGGAGTAGCGAGAGGTGCGGCCTTTGGCAAGGTGCAGACCGTCCTCGGCATACCACACGGAAAACTCACCGTTTTCAGACTTCAAGCCTGCACCGCCGTGATATTCCTTTTTCAGCAGCGTTGCAATTTCAGCCGTGGATTTCTGCTTCTGGAACGCATCTGCCACAACTTTACGGGCATCCTCGGTGTTGCTGGCAAGGCGTAGAACATCATCAATATCACTTTGGGCAAAAGAAAAAGCGAAGGGTGTAGGTTTTACACTCTCCGCTTCATCAATGAAAGCTATTTGTTCTTGTTCTGTCGGGAACAGTCCTTCGTCAAAGAGGGTAAGCTGTCCGGTTATGCCAGAATCAGCTCTGCGAGAATTGTTTCTTCGGCTTGGCTTTTGAGGTTGTTCATCAAGCCTGTCCACATCATCGGGTCTTTCGCTTTCAGTTCCTCCGTCACGCCGTTCTGCTTCATCAGTTCGGGCATCAACTGTTCCAGTCTCCGGTTCGCTGTCTCGTCGATTTCCCTCAGATGTGGGTACAGAGTCTCCGACAGTATCATCGAGTTCCACAGCACTTGTCTGTGTTCCTGCAAATACTTCTTCCGCATTCTGCCGTACTTGCCAAGCGGCTTCGTCTCGGTCTCGGATAGGGTCAGATTGGGAATGAAGTAATCCCCGGTCTGTGTGTAGTTCATTTTGTTCTCCATAATTCTGTGTCCTTTCTGCCTGGTTTTGCAGGCTTGCTTCACGCTCGTGGTTTTTTACTGCGATAGCGACTTGCCTTAAAATCTGCTCGCTGCTGTTGGAGACAGCCGAGCCGAGTACGGCAATGGTGTCACGGGTGTTAAAGTCGAATACACTTAAAAAGTCCTCATGCTCAAAGTAATCGCCGGGGTTCAGTCCACAGCGAGACAACAGAGCGTAGGTGGTGCTGACGGTAGCGGCATTTCTAAACGCAACCTCTACGTTATAATCATCATACTCCTCAAGAAAGGAATCGGCAAGGATGCCGAGAATGTCACGGCGGTTGTCGTTCCAATATTCGGTTACGAGCTTAGAAGCAATCTGTTCCAGTTGGTTGGCAAGACCTTTTTCCCCGGACACGCCGAAGCGGTTCTCCAAAGATGCGGTAACAACATCTTGGTGCTCGTCTTTGTATTCCCAAAGATTAAGGCGGCGGGAATTTTCCCTGCCGCCTGTGTCGGAAACATCAAAAACATATTTGAGCCTTGGATTATCGCCGGAAGTGTCAATAAGTGCGATACCCTTAGAACCTCGACGGACATATCTGCCCATCTGTTTATTCCAAAGGTCATAATCGGCACAAGCGGTTGCGTTCGGCTTTTGAGCAAAAATCATCAACTGCTCGTGGAACGGGTACTTGTAGAGCCGTCCAGCCGTTTCCAGAAAGGCCGTCCACTCGCCAAAGCTGCCGGTGATCTGCCTTGCGGTACTGTCCGCCATTTGTGCGTAGAACGCTAATTTACTTGGCAATAGTCTGTCCTCCTTCGTTTGATTTTTGGTATAAGAAAAGCACCTCCGCAGAGATGCTTTTCTGAATGGTTATTGAGTTTTCAATGATTGTCGAAAAATGCTTACAGTAGTTCTTTTGTTTTCCGAGCGAGGTAAAGGGGAAGATTGGTAAAGTCTCCGTCTTTGCGATAACCACGCTTGGAGAAACGAAAAGCGTGTTCCGGCTTGTGGTCTGCAATATACTTTTTGAAAGAGGGTGCTGATTTATCTTCGCCGCCCTTGGCTTCAATAGGAATGATTTCCATACCGCTTTGCAGTACAAAGTCAATCTCGCCGTTTTTATCGGAGTAGTACCGAGGTTCTACCTCAAACTGTCCACGAAGCTGTTGCAGAACATAGTTTTCGGTCAATGGGCCTTTGAACTGATAGTCCGATTTCAGCAGAATGGCGGCATTGTCAATACCTGCCATGTGCTTGAGAAGTCCCACATCAAAGACAAAGAGCTTGAACTGGTCGAGTTTATCAAAAGCAGACAGCGGATGCTCCATCTTGGATACATTGTAGACACGGTTCAGCATACCGGCTGAAACAAGCCATTCAATCGCTTCTTCAAAATCTCTGGCTCTGCCGCCCTCACGAACAGCACCGTACATAAACTTTTCATTTGGCTTTGCAAGCTGTGCCACAATGCTGCGGAACACCATAAGGATGCGACCACTGTTGACCTTGCCGTTGTGCTTGGAAAAGTCATTTTCATAGACTTCAATCAGTTCTCGCTGGATCTGTGATACCTTGGCAGGGTCTTTGTACTTAATCCACGAAGATACACATTCGGGCATACCGCCAATGATAAGATAGTAGTTGTAGGCTTCCAGCAGGCGATTGTGGAAAATCTCCTCAATAGGCTGATTTTTTTGGATACTCTCATAAAAAGCATACAGACCGGAATCGGTAGCCTCCAAAAATTCGTCAAAGGTCAGCGGATAAATGTCCAAAAGATTGACCATGCCCACAGGATAAGACTTCGGCTTTGCCAAAAGCGTACCCAGCAGACTGCCTGCGGCAATAACGTGGTATTCGTTTGCTTTCTCTTTGAAGTATTTTAGGGTATTGAGAGCTTCGGGACACTCTTGAATTTCATCGAAGATAATCAAGGTTTTCTCCGGCTCGATTTTCTCACCGCCAATCATAGAGAGCAGCTCAATGATACGCTGAGGATTTTTGTTTGTCTCGAAGATAGACTTCAGTTCATCTTCCTCGTCAAAGTTGAAATAGGCGTAATGATCATAATAGTTTCGCCCAAACTCTTTCATCAGCCAAGTCTTGCCGACCTGCCTTGCTCCTTTGAGCACCATCGGTTTTCGTTCGGGGCTGTCTTTCCATTGAATCAATTCTGAAATTGCGTTACGTTTCAAGTAAATCACCATCCTTTCCGAGTGGTGACTATAGTATAACACATTTTTCTTGAATTTTCAATATCGTTTTCACACATTTTTCCGAACTTTTGAGATGCTAAAAAACACATTTTTCGACGAAGCTCAACTTGGTCTGTCCTCCTTCGTTTGATTTTGGGTATAAGAAAAGCACCTCCGCAGAGATGCTTTCTTATCCGGTTTGAAATTGTTCAGATGAGATTGCTGGGGATGAAAGAGTTTCTCGCATCAATCGGTATCGGCTCCTCGCACATACAGATGATGCCGCCATTGCCACGGTTCAAGGAAGCCTTGTCGATCACGCTGTACTTTTTGACCTCTCGGCGGTCAGGTGCTGCGCTCTTTTTGATCTCCAACGGATGAATGACATTGTTTTCCTCAACGAATACATCGATCTCTTTTGCGTTGGAATCCCGGAAATAGGTGATGTTCACCTTGGATTTTGCATAAGCGTAGTTCTTCACAAGCTCCATCACAACATAGTTTTCGTAGTAGTGGCCGCTTGCAGCGCCGTTGCGGAGGGTATCGGGGGTCAGCCACATGGAAAGATACGCACAAAGTCCCGTATCGCAGAAGTACAGCTTCGGTGTTTTACTAAGGCGTTTGAGTTCATTGTTGGAATACGGCGCAAGCAGATAGATGATGTGCAGCCCAACAAGGACTTTCAACCACTCCTTTGCCGTACTCGGTGCGATGTCGGCAGACTCAGCCAGCGTGGAATAGTTGACCTGCTCCGACACAAGAGAAGCACAGCCCACAAGGAATTTGCGGAAACGCACGGTGTCGGTGATTCCGCCCGCCTCGGCCACATCACGCATCAGATAGGTGTCGATATAGGAATTGAAATACTCCTGTCTGAGTTCATCGTCCACGCCCTGTACCTGCGGCATACCGCCCTCCCAAATGTGATTGAATACTTGAAGCACATCATTTTTGGGGAGCTTCCGCTGCCTTGCCTGCAAGGTAGCCAAAGAGAAGTCCAAGTCGGTATCAAATACCAGTCCTGCTTTTTCTCTTGCGGATAAGCTGTATAACTCTAAGATACCAATTCTTCCGGCAAGGGTCTCCCGAACCTTTTTCATCATCTTGTACTGCTGGGAACCGGTAAGCCAGATCAGACCCTTTTCCTCGCTTTCGTCGCAAATGATCTTGATTTGCTCGAACAGCTCCGGTGCTTTCTGTACCTCGTCAATGAGGATCGGTGGCTTGTAGGTCTGGAAAAACAGCACGGGGTCTGACTGTGCCAGATCTCTTGCCATTGCATTGTCCATCGTGACATAGGTTCTGTCACTGCCTGCAAGATGCTTTAACATCGTGGTTTTGCCGACCTGTCTTGCTCCTGTCACAAGAACGACCTTGAAAAAATCATTGAGCTTTAAGAACTTGCGTTCCAGCTCTCGTGTAATATATGCCATAACGCACCTCCGTTTTTAGGATAATCTGCGGTCAATCGTATTTTATCATAATTTGCCCGCATCGTCAAGAGGATATACGCATTATGGTTTTTAACTTTTCTGTGAACGACAATAGTTTTCCGATGATTGGCGAAATATTTTTCCGACGATTGGCGGAATTTTAACCGGAAGATTGGCGAAAATCAGACTTCATCCTCGTCAAAATCGGGGTACAGCTCCAGCTTTTCATAGTCCTCGTTGGACATAGCGGAGAGTTTGGAGATGGTGCTGTCTGTCAGTTCCCGTAGGGCGGTTTCATCTGCACCCAGCTCCTTTCGCATTTCGGACAGGGCTTTGATAAGCCCCTTGCGGTCTCCGGTGTCGTAAATGCACATCAGGTTCATTTCGTCGTTGGTCAGATTATTCATTATAAATCCCTTTCTGCACTTCTGTGCTGTGTCGTTTTCTCTCTGTCCTCAGCCTGATATTTCCTCAGCTTGGCAAGGACGGACGGCTTTTTTGACTTGGTTTCTTCCGCTTGCTTGACAGGCTTCGGCTCCTCTTTCGGGCCGTTGTTGATGATGCCGTCGATCATGCCGTAATCATCCTCCATCTGCATTTCTGCGTTTTTCAGATAATTCTCCGGCTTCATAAAGTTCGGCAGCTCCTTGTAGCCGATGCTGTCAACATAGTGATAGGATACCACACCTGCTTGCTTCAGCGCCACGATGTCGCTCTTGCTCAAGCTGTGCCCGGTAAAGTCCTGGGGACGGTCAATATTGAAGGTGCGGTATAAATCCTCCAGCTTTTCGATTTGGCTTCCCTCGGAAGTCAGCGCCCCGGTGTAAACAATGTCGTAGTTTTCATGCTGCGGCTCCAAGCCCTGCTGTTCCAGCCACGAATAGCTTTCAAAACGGAGATTGGCGGTATCCTCGTTTCGCTTCAACTGATAGATAGCGTAGGTGTCGGCGGCACTTTCCAAGAATGCCTGTTCCCGTTTTTTGCGGATCAGTTCGGCGTCCATCGGTGGAATTTGGTCTTTGACCGCCTCCCAATCCTCACGGGAGATACCAAAGCAGCCGGAGAACAGCACAATGTCCTCGGTCTCAAAGACCATACCCTCGCTGTTATCATCGTAGAGCATATACACGGGCACATCCCGTTCAAACAGCTCCAAGGCTCGCTCTTTGGACAGGGGCAGCATATCCGCATCGGTGTAACCATAGGCGTTCATGGCATCAATGGACACGGAGGGGTCGGGCATATAGCCGTTGTCGGGAGCGTTTGCAGGCTCTTCCTCCTGCACCGCACGGGCGATTTCCCCGATGGTCTCGGCGGCAGCGGCTTCCACCTCGGCAAGCTGTGCCGCCTGCAAATCCTCCAAAATAGCAATATCCTCGAATACCACCTTGCTCGGTGTCATGCCCTGCAAGGCGAAAATTTCGGTTTGCACCGCACCGGCAAGAAAGCTGACGGGAGAGTTTTCAATGTCGGCACTTTCCAGAATACCGCCGTCGATCAGCTTTTTGCTTTCCTTGTCATAGAGGGTATAATCCCAGCCGCCATCGGTGGGCTGCACATGGAGATAAACCGTATCGTCCACAAGGTAGAGGGCTTCTTCTTCGGTTGGAGATTGCAGGACAGGTTCTTCAACCGTAGGCGTTTCCATAGCAGCTTCCGCTTCACGCTCTTTGCTGATTTCAGCATAATGCTTGTCAATGTCAGAGATCAGCTCGGAGGAGGTTTTGTTAATGGTCTCTAAACTGGCACGAAGCTCTTTCAATTCCTTGTCTTTCGACCAGGTTGCGATATAGCCGAAGCTGTTTTCGCCTGTGGCAATGCCGTAGTAGGCACACACGGCAAAGGAAATGCTTTCTGCTTCTACTTCCTCGGTGTTGCGGTCTTTCTGCTGCTCGTTGAAAAAACGCTGCATTGAAATCTCGCCGCCGACAAAGTTCAGTCCCTCGTCCTCGGTCAAATACAAACGACCATCTTCGCCAAGGTCAAGAAGTTTTGCTGTAATAATCGCACCTGCGTGATTGACGGATACATTCTGCTCGACGGTTACAGGTCTGCCTGGGTCATCGTCAGAACCTCGCAAATCATAGCGATACAGTCCTTCGGGTAAATCAGCAGGGGAAATACGACCATTAGAAAACAAAGCAGGAACATCAAATATTTCGACTTCTTGATATTTTGGAGCATTTTTCGGTTCCTCGATTTTCTTTTGATTGTGGAGTTTGGAATGGGCGATTTCGTGAACCGTAGCAGATACGGTCTGCACCTCGCTCATACCCTCACGGATTGTAATTTTCTGATTATCCAATGAGAAATAACCGTCTGCGTTATCCGCAATCGGCTTTATCTCAATGGGAACGGGAGCAGAACGTCGCAAGGCTTCCATAAAGACCGCATAGTTCTGCACATTACCGGAAAGGTCGGAGGCAAGCTGCGGCAAAGGCTTTCCGTTTGTCTGCGACACATCAAACACCGTTACGGGCTTGAACATTGGAATTTTGATTTCTTTTTCCTCGATAATAACCTTTCCGTCCTTATCCAGCATCGGCAGATTGGTGTCGGGGTCTCGCTTTTCCTGCTCGATTTTCTTTTTGAACGGCGTGGGGGCGATGATTTTAATGCCTTTCTCGCCCTTTTTGACATTCCTGCCAAACTGGTCACGCCATTTGTTGAAGCCTGCCACATGAGTGGCATTGGGGTTCTGCATATAGATGAGCATTGTATTATTCACGCTGTACTTGTGAAAACGGCTCATCGTGCGGAGATACTGAGCATACTTATCCGACTGAAAAAGCTCCTCAATGCCTTTTTCAATGCTGTTGGTAATGTCCTTGAGCCGTTCTTTGTTGGTTTGCTTTTCGGGCATAGCTGTCTCCTTTCCTTGGATAGCCTCACAGGGCTAAAAAATATAGCCGACCTGCGGATATGGGAAACTCCACAGGTCGGCATGATTGGTTACTTACCAAAGTCCAAACTGTAAAGGGTCTTGGTGCCGTCGTCGGTCATTACAAGCGTTGCATCGTAGGACTTTCCGGTTTTCTCGGAGAAAATTCCTTTTACGAAAATTTTACCGTCTTTGAGCAGGGGTGCCGCCATTTTCTTTGACAGCGTGATTCTCTTTGCGGTCAGAAACTTGTTATCTCGCCACAGCCCGAAACGGCAATCGTTGGTCTCGCAGAAAAATCCCTTTTTGCTCTCGGTCACATCGCCGCCGCAGCGAGGGCATTTACCGACCACATCACGACCGGATGGGAACAGAACTTCTGCACCCTTGATAACGGAATAGTTTTTGACAAGCTCGTTGACCATCAAGCTGATTTCAGCCATAAACGCATCGGCGGACAACTCGCCGTGCTCCACCATTTTCAGCTTGTGTTCCCATTCAGCGGTAAGCAGAGGGGATTGAAGCTGTTCGGGGAGAACGGTAATCAAGGAAACTCCGGTATTCGCAGGAATAAGGCTGACCGTTTTCTTGGCTTTCTTTCGCTCCACAAATCCTGTCGCAATCAGCTTTTCGATGATACCGGCTCTTGTTGCAGGTGTACCCAAGCCTTTACGCTCGGCATCATCGGGCATTTCTTTTGCTCCTGCCACTTCCATAGCAGACAGAAGTGAATCCTCGGTAAAGTGTGCAGGCGGCTTGGTCTTGCCCTCCTTGACTTCACAGCTTTCTACGCTTAGCTCATCGCCGTCGTGAAGCTCCGGCAGCACCTTCTCAGCCTGCTCGGAGTCGGTATAGGCTTTCCAGCCTACTTCAACCACAGTCTTGCCCTTGGCGGTAAAGGTACGGTCGCCGCAGGCAATCACGGCAACCGTCTCACGAAAACGATAGGGTTCACAAACCGCACGAAGCACCTGCTTTGCAATCAGCGTGATAATTTCACGCTCGCCTGCGGACAAAGAACCGATGTCGCTCTTTCCGGCAACGGCTGTCGGAATAATTGCGTGGTGGTCGGACACCTTTTTGCTGTTGCAGATCTGCCGAGACAGAATTACAGCAGGTGCAGACACACCACAGATACCTGCCGAGCAGGAAACAACGGCGTTCACACCGTCAGCCATATCGTCAGTAAGGTATCGGCTGTCGGTTCGGGGATAGGTGCAGAGCTTCTTTTCATAAAGGCTCTGAACATAGTCGAGGGTCTGCTGTGAGGTGTAGCCGAGCTGACGGTTCGCATCTCTTTGGAGGGTCGTCAAATCATAAAGTGCAGGAGCTTTATCGGTTTTCTCTTTGCTCGTGACGGACTGAACCGTAACAGTTTCATTTGCTTTTGGAATGACCGCATCTGCTTCGGACTTCTTTTTGAATTTCTCGCTTGCTGCGGTAAATGTTCCAAAGTCCAGTTCGGCGGTGTAAAAGGGTTCGGGTTTGAACGCTCCGATTTCCGCTTCTCTCTGAACGAGCAGAGCCAAGGTCGGAGATACCACACGACCGACATTAAGTGTGCGGTGGTACAGCACGGAGAAAAGGCGTGTTGCGTTGATACCGACAAGCCAATCTGCCCATTCACGGCATCTTGCAGCGGCAAAAAGGTTGTCGTACTCCTTGCCGTCTTTCAGCTCACGAAATCCCTGCTTGATAGCTTCATCTTCCATAGAAGAAATCCAAAGGCGGTAGATAGGCTTTTTGCATCCGGTCATCTTGTAGATGTTGCGGAAAATAAGCTCGCCCTCACGCCCGGCATCGCAGGCATTGATAACATCGGACACATCATCTCGGTTCATCAACTTTTTGAGAACCTCAAACTGGCTGTACTTGTCACGGGGGATTTTGTACTTCCAGTTGGCAGGCACGATGGGCAAATCCGCATAGTTCCACTTGGCATATTTCTCATCATAGGTGTCGGCATTGGCAAGCTCGGCTAAATGACCGTAGCCCCAGGACACGATATAATCACGTCCCTCGATATAACCGTCCTTGCGGTCTTTCACGCCGAGAACGGCAGCGATACTCATTCCAACAGAGGGTTTCTCAGCAATTACAAGTCTTTTTGTCATAGGCATTTTTCTCCTTGTCTTTCTTGGGAGCAGCGTGAGCTTTTTCACGCTCACGCTGCTGGTGCAGTCTTTTCAGATACTTTTCAAAGGCAAGGTCGCTGGCAATATCCTCGGATACCTCCGCCAGCGTGACCCTGCCCATACAACTGTCAAAGAAACGCATTAGTTTTCGTCCTCGCTTTCCTCGGCATCGTCCGCCTCGGTCTCCTCGTCGTAGTCCTCCTCGTCCTCACCAAAATCGTAATCATCCAGATCGCTGTCGCCCTTGGTCTTGGGCTTGTTCTTTTTGAACTTGAACCAGTAGAGCGCACCGCCCGCACCACCGGCGATCAGCAGAATGAGAATCGGCAGAAAAGAGGCAGAGCCGCCCTTGTCCGGTTCTTCCACCGGCTCGGTGGTAGGTTCTGGTTCGATCAGAGGCTCTTTTCCCATGCACTCACTCATATTGCTGCGACAGATCTCGCAGTTTGTGTTGATCGCACCGACAGCACATTTATCGGTGCAAGTGCAGACCGGTGTATTGGCTTCGCCGTTTTCATCCTCCATGAGTGCGAACAGATCGTCCTCGTCCACAAGGTTCAGAAAATACACATTTTCCTCGTCGCCGTTGCGGTCAATGACGATGTAGAAGTAATTACCTGCCTTGGTCTGGACGGTGATGAACTGTTTTTCCTGCTTTGGGGTGTCCTCGGTGGCTTCTGCGATAAGCTGCCAGTAATCGTCGATCAGGCTCAGATTGCCGTCCGGGGTAAACGCACCGTTATTCGTGCTATCTGCATCAATGTCTGTATCGGCATCGGGAGTTGTGGTGCTCATATTTTCAAGCATCATTTTCAGAATAAGGTTGATAAGAGAAGCGTCAATTTCGCTGTTTTCTTTGGCCTTTTCCATCAGCTCCAGATAGTCGCTGTGGACATAGCCCCTCTTTTCGGGCACGATGACCTCATACCAATCGCCCTCTGTGCCGATGACCGTCACTTCCTCGCCGGGGCGAAGCTGGTCGATGATCTCGTAGCTCATACCCGCACCGGTTCGCAGATTCAGTCTGCCGCCGTTGGTCACAACGGTTCCAACGGTCACGGTTTCCTCTTTGGCTTCACTGTCCACAGAAATGGTGATATTGCCGTTTTCATCCACGGTATAGGAGTAGGACACTTCTTCGGATGTCGCCGGTTCGGTGCTTTCCGTGGTCTCAGTGGTCGGCTCGGTCACGCCCTCGTCGGTGGTAGCGGCAAAGGCGGTAACAGAAAAGCTCGCCATGCACAGCACGACGAGCAGCAAACACGATATTCTTTTGAGTTTCGTTCTCATAGGCTTATTCCTCCGTTTCATTCATAACCATGGTGGGGATGGGGTTCTTTTTCGCTCCCTTGATAAGCTCAAACAGCATATCCGGGGACAGACCCATTTCACGCACCATGCCGATGATGTCGGTATTCTCGATGGAGATAATATCCGCATCAATCTTTTTGTTTCTCGCTTGCAGCGAAGCAATCTTCGCCACATTTTTCTCTCGTTCTTCACGCAGTTTTACTACTTTGGGGTTCATAAATACCTCCTTTGGACA